>ERZ890510.1403-NODE-1403-length-15788-cov-7.313418_pt1 | contig 15788 bp, 19 predicted proteins | sample MGYA00521265_ERZ890510 | MGnify/ENA primary metagenome ERZ890510 (study PRJEB32303, sample SAMEA104408624) | aquatic metagenome | biome: Brackish water; feature: Chemocline; material: water | place: Baltic Sea | collected 2014-10-26T21:54:00 | depth 110 m ...
AGCCAGTCGGGGCTCGCCCTCGGAACTCATGGACTTCGTCCGCCGGACTAAAGGTCGCTGGGCGCTCCGGGGAGGGCGCGGGCTAGCTGACGAAGGGCATGGTGGCGGTGGGGGCGAAGTAGTAGAAGGCGACGACGGCGTTGTAGACGACTACGAGGCCCATGAGTTTGCTGGCGAGGGTCAGCATGGGGGCGCGTCCTCGGAGGACAAGGGCGAGGCCGACGGCGGCGGAGATGGCGAGTTTGATGGAGAGCATCCAGATGGCGCCCATCTCACCTTGTAGGTAGGAGAGCATGGGGTTGCCTTCGATGCCACCAAGGCCGATAAGCAGGAGCGTTAGTGCGGCGTCCATGGCGTTGACCCCGAGCCAGACCATGAGGACGGCGGGGACGCGGGATGACGCGATGTTGTTGGAGCGGTCGACTGACTGGATGACGCTGGCCTGCATGTTGGGCTCCTTCGGCCCCCCCGCAAATGAGTATCGGGGGGGGCCTGAGGAGTGCGCTTCACCCGTGTGGATTAAACCTCGGGTTAATCTTTTAGGTATCTAGGCCTGCTTCACGCCTGATCTGGGGGAATCCAGGCAAGGGATTAGCAGGAAAAGTCGTGGTTGAGTGCGGCGTCGGGTTCGAATCGCCAGGTGCGATTGCCCTTGTCCCAGGCACCGGCGAAGACGCCGGAGTAGAACTCGGCGAGGGTTTCCCACGCTGTCTCGGACGGCGCCTCGCGGAAGATGGCGGAGTTGGTGGTGTTCATCCAGCCGTGCGGGGTGTCGGCGAAGACCCTGACCCAGTAGTTGGCACCCGTTCGCTCCAGTTCACTCCTGAAACGCCGGATGTTCTCCATGGGGACGAGCCGGTCGTTTTCACCGAACATGCCGAGCACAGGGCAGGCGAGTTGGGGGATGAGGCCACCTACGGGCGCTTGACCTGGCGTGTCGCCGTTGTAATCACGCGGGTAGATGCCGCCGTGGGTGACGGAGATCGCTGAGACGTCGTCGGGGCGGGCAGCGGCGTAGACGATGGGGGTGCGCCCGCTGAGGCAGAACCCGGAAACGCCGACCTGGGTGCCATCGACGTAAGGGAGCGACCGGAGGTAGGCGAGAGTGGCATCGATGTCGGTGATGGTCTCGGTGTCGGTGACCTCGACGCGGGCCTCGGCTCGTTCGACTTCGCCGCGATCACCCTTGTAGCGGTAGAAGAGGTCAGGCATGGCCGCGACGAAACCTGACTTGGCGAAACGCTCAAGTACGTTGAAGGTGTGCTCGACGGGGCCGTAGCGCTCGTGGAGCAACAGCACGACGGGTCGTGGGGTGTCGGTGTCATCGGGTCGGGCGTGCCAGATGCGCATGCCGCTGTCGGTCGTGGTTTCATTCAGCATGGGTTCGTCCTTGAAGTGACAGGTTGATGGGCCGCGCGCATTGTAGGCCGAAATGCGGTGGCTTATCCTGCGCAAACCAACACCGGAGGATGAAGATGACGAGCGTAGCTGATGTTCGGACCGAGAAATTCGTAGAGATGAGCCACGGAAAGACCCGGTACTGGGAAGCAGGATCGGGCTACCCGACGATCCTTATCCACGGTGCGGGCTGGACGAGCGGGTGCGAGACGTGGACGCGCAACATCGGACCCTTGTCCGAGAAGCTGCACGTTTATGCCATCGATTGCCTCAACTGGGGCTTGGGTGACGTGTTCAATCAGGAGATGTCGTTCGCCTACCTAGTCGATCACGTGCGTGAGTTCATGGACGTGCTAGGGATCGAGAAGGCGAACATCATCGGTCACTCGATGGGCGGCTGGATCGTCACGTTGTTCGCGTACGAGAGCCCAGCGCGCGTCAACAAGGTCGTGAACGTGGCAGGTGGTGGTACGGCAAAGCGTCCGTTGCAGAACATGGTGGAGTTCAAGGTGCCGTCGGCTGAGACGATCACGGACCAGATCTCACACCGATTCCCTGAGGGCACAGTGGACGTTGCTGAGCTTGCGGCGTCGTTCATCAAGAAGACGGAAGATCCGGAGCAGGGCGAGGCGTTCGGAAACGTGATGAAGCACATGACGAACCCGATGACGCGCGCTCGGTACAACACGCTTCGACGTATGCCGTTCATCAAGGCACCTACGTTGGTGCTTTGGGGCCAGGATGACGAGACCAACAACGTCTCGATGGGCGAGGAGACCGCAGCGGCGATCCCTGGGGCGAAGCTGGTGATCTTCGAGAAGACGGGCCACATGCTTCCCCAGCAGCAGGCAGAGCGTTTCAACGAAGAGGTTCTCGCTTTCTTGGCGGACTAGTCGTTGATCAGGTAAGGATAGAGAGCGCCGAAGGGGTAACCGTACCTCTTCGGCGCTTGTGTGTCAGGCACGAGTATTGGATTCTGAGAGTCTGAGAGAACGAGGGAGGTAGCGCGATGCAGGTACGGAAGATGGATGAGGTTCCCAAGGAACAGGTGGTCAGCAGGTTGTTCACGAGCGACGAGGTTACACGTCAGACGCTGGCACCGGACAGCAGCGATTTCAACGCGAGTGTCGTTGGGTTCGGGAAGGGCGTTCGCAATAAGTTCCACCACCACGGGAGCGACCAGATCCTGATCGTTACCGAGGGCACGGGCAAGGTGGTAACGGAGGCGGGCGAAGAGGCGGTTGTGTCCGTGGGCGATGTGGTGTTCGCGCCCGCTGGCGAGAGTCACTGGCACGGTGCGCTGGACGACACGACGTTCGCGCACATCACGGTGACGCGTAAGGGCTCAGAGACGACGCAGACGGAGGACTAGTCAGGCTCGACGGGATGGTCGGCGAAGGCGACGTCGTAGCGCTGGGCGTCGGCGGTGGTCTTGCCGAGCAGGGGGATCAACGCCTGCATCTGTTCGAAGAAGGGGCCTGGTCGCTCAGCAGCCAGGGCGGCGGCGCGGTCTTCCCACAGCATGACGAGCATGCCTTCGCCTTTGGACGTGCGGAGGACGTAGCAGCCTTCGTAGCCGTTCTGCTTGCGCATCTCGGGAACCACGGCCCGCTCGAAGGCGGACTGGGCAGTATCGAAGTCGTCACCGCGGAAATCGACGGTGAAGCTGAGAACGGTCGCGTGCACGGGGCCTCCAGCGCGGGAAAATCTGCGCCGACCTAGTATATCGGCGGTAGGGTGAGAGCGTGAGGGGCGAGGGTCGGCGAGCGCATCACTGGGACAAGGCAAGGGAGCAAGAATGGACATCGGATTGATGGTCGAGGGCCAGAACGGCCTCAACTGGGAGCGCTGGACACGTATCTACACGTTGGCGGAACGCCTGGGGTTCCCGAGCTTGTTCAGGTCCGACCACTACTTCATCGGCGAGCAGCAGGACTCGCTGGACACCTACGTGTCGCTGGCGATCGCTGCACGCGAGACGAAGAACATACGCCTAGGGACGCTGGTGTCGCCGATGACGTTTCGTCCGCCGGTGGAGATCGCTCGCATGGCAGCGGCGATCGACTTGCTGAGCGGTGGGCGTTTCGTGCTGGGCATGGGCGCTGGCTGGAACGAGCCAGAGCACGTGGCGTATGGCATCCCGTTCCCTGAGCGCGGCGAGCGCTCCGGTAGGTTGATGGAAGCGGTGGAGTTGGTTCGCGCGCTGTGGTCGCCAGGGCCAGCCAATTTCGATGGGAAGTATTACCAGTTGCGCGACGCGAATATGATGCCGAAGCCTGCGCAGGGACGACCGTGGCTCCTGGTCGGTGGTAGCGGGCCTCAGCGGACGCTGAAGGTGGCGGCCAGGTTCGCAGACGAGTGGAACTGCGTGAACACGCCGGTCACGACGTACGCAGAACGCGCGGCTGTGCTCAACGCGCACTGCGCGACGTTCGAGCGCGATCCATCCACGATCAAGAGGTCGATGATGACGTTCGGGATCGTGGGGCCGAACGAGAAGGCGCTGATGCACGCAGCGGAGATCGCTTCGCATCACGTGGGGCGTGGCCAGTACGACGCGAAGGGCTTGCTGGCAGTGGCGGCCGAGCGAGGCGTGCTGCATGGAACGACGGATCAGGTGGTGGATCAGCTAGGCAAGTTGGCCGAGCTGGGGGTGAATGAGGTGCAGTTCCAGCACATGGACTTCGACAATGACGAGGTCCCCGAGTATCTGGCGGCGGAGATCGCGCCTAGGGTGAAGAATCTCTAGTGATGTTTGACGCTTGACCATGGGGGGACTTCGGACTAGGCTCCGCGCGGCAGGCAGATAGCGCCAGATAGCGAGCGCCAGTTGGCGAGCACGGAGGTCACAATGGTTGAGCGAGTGTGGGACAAGTACCTGACAGACCAAGACAAGGAGCATCTCGCTGCGAGCGGGCATCGGGCCAAGGGCTTCGGTGAGAAACCGGCGCTACTGATGATTGACCTGTACCGGTGGGTGTTCGGCGACAAGCCGCTCCCGCTGATGGAGTCGATCAAAGAATGGCCGGGGAGTTGCGGACTGGCTGGATGGGAGTCGCTGCCGTACATACAGTCGTTGCTCGGGACTGCACGCGAGGTAGGGATGCCTGTCGTCCACGTGACGGGGCTGTCTGACAGCGAGTCGGGAGTCAACGGATGGGCGACGGCGCACAGGGGCAGCCGCTCGGGGTATCTGGGCTCGACGACTAGGCGCCCACGTGGGCCAGAGATGTTCGACATCGTGGAGGAGCTTGCGCCGATCGAGGGGGAAGCGTTCTTGCGGAAGGCGTCTCCCAGTCCATTCAACGGTACGCCGTTGCTGGGGCACTTGACCGAGCTAGGCGTGGATACGTTGATCGTGGCGGGCGAGAGCACCAGCGGGTGCGTTCGCGCGTCGGTGGTGGATGCTTGCGCGTCGCGATTCAAGGTGGTGGTCGCCGAAGAATGCGTGTTCGATCGGCATGAGGCGACGCACGCGATGAATCTGTTCGACATGCATCACAAGTACGGCGATGTGCTGCCGCTGACCGAAGTCCAAGAGTGGATGCACGGATGGCAAGCGCCAGAAGGGTATGGACGATAGCTGTGGGAAGACTCGACGACAGGGTAATCATCGTTACCGGTGGCGCTGCGGGGATCGGCCGCGCGTACATCACGGGATTCGTGGCTGAAGGCGCGAAGGTGGTTGTGGCTGATATCGACGGCGAGGGCGCCGCAAAGGCTGCCGCAGAGGTGGTGGCTGGTGGCGGCGAGGCGCTGGCGGTGACGGTGGACGTCTCCGACGTGGGCCAGACTGAGGCGATGGCGAAGGCGACGCTGGATCGGTTCGGTCGCATCGACGGACTGGTGAACAACGCTGCGATCGCTATCAGGGTGAAGCACGTGAACGCGCCGGTGGAGGAGTTGCCAGTCGAAGAGTGGGACCGCGTGATCGCGGTGAACCTACGAGGGCCGTTCCTGTGTTGTCGCGCGGTGCTGCCGCACATGAAGAGCCGTGGGTACGGCAAGATCATCAATATAGCGTCGGGCACGTTCTTCAAAGGCACGCCGTTCATCTCGAACTACGTGGCGTCGAAGGGCGGCGTGATTGGCCTGACGCGGACGCTGGCACGAGAGGCGGGGAAGTCGGGCATCACGGTGAACTGCATCGCGCCTGGGCTGACGGCGAGCGAGACGGAAGAGATGCCGGCGTCGCACTACGAGGCACGAGTGCCGGATAGGGCGATCAAGCGCGTTGAGGTCCCCGAGGATCTGGTTGGCGCTGCGATCTTCTTCATGTCCAAGGACAGCGATTTCATGACGGGGCAGACGATCATCATCGACGGCGGCGTGGCGATCAACTGACGCCGTCAGCAACAGGGACGAGGAGTGCGAACGATGGGTAGATTGGACGGACGCGTAATCATCGTGACCGGCGGAGGGCAGGGCATCGGTCGTGCCTTCGCGCTGGGGTTTGCCAAAGAAGGTGCGAAGGTAGCCATCGCGGACATCAACGGCCCGGCTGCGGAATCGGTCGCGGCGGAGATCGGTGAGGCTGGTGGCGATGCGTTGGCCGTGGTGGCGGATGTCTCCAGCGAGGAATCGACCAAGGCTATGGCCGCTACGGTCGTAGGGCACTGGGGGCGGATCGACGGCTTGATGAACAACGCTGCGATGTTCCAGCGCCCACAGATCACCGACGGTCCTATCGAGGAGATCCCGGTAGAAGAGTGGGATCGTGTGATGGCGGTGAACCTGAAAGGCCCGTTCTTGTGCTGTCGGGCGGTGATCGGCCAGATGAAGGAGCAGATGTACGGCAAGATCGTGAACATCAGCTCAGGGACGGTGTTCTCAGGCCGGAGCATCCTGCACTACGTATCGTCAAAGGGCGGTGTGACGGCGTTCACGCGAGTGCTGGCGAAGCAGACTGGCGACTGGAACATCACGGTGAACTCCATCGCGCCAGGTCTGACGGCAAGCGATCCAGAGCGAGACCAGAGCGCCTACGAAGGGCGAGTTTCCGCTCGTTCGATACCGCGGGTGCAAGAGCCAGACGATCTGGTGGGGGCAGGCGTGTTCCTGCTGTCGTCAGAGAGCGATTTCATGAGCGGTCAGACCATGGTGGTCGACGGCGGCGCGGTGATGCACTGAGTTAGCGTCGTTCCCTGATGACGATCAGCGCCATGGGGACGGAGGCGGTGATGACGAGCAACAGCGCCGGGAGTGCGGCTCGCGCGTAGAACGCTTCTGATGCTGCGCCCCAGACCGAGGTGGCGAGCGTGTCGAAGCCCATGGGCGCGAGGATCAGCGTCGCGGGCAGCTCTTTCATCGCGAGCAGGAACACCAGAGCCGCTCCTGCGGCGACTCCCCTACTAAGCAATGGCAGCGTTACCGACCGGAAGGCCTGGAATGGGGTCTTGCCGAGGCCGCGGGCGGCCTCTTCGATGCGTGGGCTTACCTGACGGAGGGATACCTGGATGGCGCCGACTGCTGCTGGTAGGAAGAGCACTACGTAGGCGAGCACGAGTAGGAACGTCGTCTGGTAGATGGGGCGTGCCAGCGCAGTCGCGAAGAAGACGAATGCGAGGGCTACGGGCACGCCTGGCAGCGCGAAGCCTATGAAGGTGAGGCGCTCCAAAGCTGAGCTGGTTTTGGAGGGGAAACGCACGCTGAGTACGGCTATGGGGATGCCCACTAGAGCCGCTGCCAGCGCGGCCGCGAGGGAGACTCCCAGCGTGCCGATAAGCTCTGACCAGAGGCCGGTGAACGATTCCCCTGCGGAGACGCCACGGATCACCCAGAAGAGTAGGGTGCCCATGGGGACGACGAGTGCCAGGAACACGATGAACCCAACGAGGGCCGCGAGTGGCCATCGCCACCGGCCGAGGCGAATGGGACGACTCAAGCGTGCGGAACCTGGGGTTGTACGGTAGTAGCGCCCTTTGCTGCGATGCCAAGATTCCAGAGCAAGAAGAGTGACGGCTAGGACTACGAGCACCAGCGAGAGTGCCGCAGCGATGGAGACGTCTAGCGCGGACTCGAACTGGATGAAGATGGCGAACGTGAAGGTCTGGTATCTGAGCAACGAGACAGCGCCGAAGTCGCTCAGGGTGTACAGGGCGACGAGTAGTGCGCCAGCGACGATGCCTGGGCGAACCATGGGTAGCGTCACGCGCCAAAGAGTTGACCATGGGCCGTGACCGAGCCCACGAGACGCTTCTTCGATCGCTGGGTCTAGGCGGTGCAGAGCAGCCCGCACGGGCAGCATGACGTAGGGGTAGCTAAGTAGCGATAGCGTGAAGACTGCGCCTGGCAATCCGAAGATCGATGGCAGCCGGTCGACTCCGAAGGGCTCCAGCACACCTTGGAGTGTTCCTTTGGGGCCCAGGGTGGTTACGACCATCAGTGCGAAGACGTAGCTTGGGATCACCAATGGAAGTGCCGTGAGCACCGTGAGCCAACGACGCAGGGGGATGTCGGTGCGTGTGGTGAGCCAGGCGATGGACACGCCGATGATGACGGACACGACGGTGACGAAGAAGACCAGGACTATCGAGCGCCAGAGGATGGCCGCTGTCGATGCGTTGAAGATGAGACCCCAAGCGTCGGTACCAGCATTGGCCGTCCGGACGACGAGATAGGTGAGGGGTAGCAGCATGACCACCGAAATGGCCGCTGCGGGTGCCCAGACGAACAGCGGCGGCTTCGCCGCGCGTGCCGACCGAGGCTGAGGTGAGTTGATCGTTACCTGTGACAATTAATCGCGTAGGGAGTACGAATAGTTTTTGTTAGCACGTACTAACTACGCACGGTACGCGAGCAGGCGCTAGGCGTCAACGCACCCAGTGTGCGTGGCGCGGCAGCGTAGGACTGGCAGTGGAGCGACGGCTAGTCGATGGGGCCGACGAGAGCGAGGCCGAAGAGGCGAGCGGGGTCGTCGTTGGTGTAGAAGTGCTCCAAGGAAAGGCCGGAGTTGGCAAGCATCTCGGTGAGGCTTTCCTCGGTGAACTTGTAGGAGCACTCGGTCCACAGTGAATCTTCTGGAGTGAACGTTACGGACATGTCCAAGTCCGCAAGCGTCACGATCTGAGGGGTTTTGGGCACGAGGTGCATCTCGATTCGGGATTCGGCTTGGTTAAAGAAGCACCTATGCTCGAATGCCTCAGGATTGAAATCTCCACTGAGGCTGCGGTTCAGGAAATGGAGCATGTTGCGGTTGAACGCAGCAGTGACACCAGCGGAGTCGTTGTAGGCGGCTTCGATGGTGGAGATGTCCTTGACCAAGTCCATCCCGATGAGGAGACGATCCTCAGGGCCGAGCAGCTCGCTGACCTGACGGAGGAAGGCTACTCGCTCTATCGGGTCCAGGTTGCCGATGGTGCCACCAAGGAAAAGGACGAGCCGTCGGCCCGTCGCGGCCGGGATATGGCCAAGGTGGCGGCCAAAGTCGCCTATGACACCGTGAACCGAAAGGTAGGGGTACTCGCTGACCAACTCTTCTGAAGCTTCTTGGACGATCGACTCGCTGACGTCGAACGGCACGTAGGTCTCCAGGTGCTCGGGGGCGGAAGGTGCGCTGAGTAGCTGGCGAGTCTTGTAGGAGGAGCCTGATCCCAACTCAACGATCTGCTGTGGGCGGAGATCCGCCATGAGTTCGGCTGAGATATCGTGGAGCAGATCGCGTTCAGCTCGTGTCGGGTAATACTCGGGGAGTTCGGTGATCTTCTCGAAGAGAATAGACCCCGCCTCATCATAGAAGTACTTTGGGGCGAGGCGCTTGGGGGACGCGGTTAGGCCGATGCGTACCTCTTCAGGCATCGACTCAAGCATCCCGTGCTCGTCTACGTAGACGTCAACCTTCAGGCGGTCAGCGGATCGTGCGATCTGGTTGGACATGGTAGAAGTTCCGATCCTTTTGGCCACTCGGGAGGAGTCTTGGGGCCACGTGGGGGCCACGTGCGGCTGGTTGGCTGGAGACTTAGATGCAAGCATCTGTCCGGTTGGTGCGGATCAGACGCTCGCCTGACGGAGTTCCGGCGGAAGCAGGTTGGGAATGGAGTCTACGATGGGGTAGACCTCGCCGCAAACCTGACAGGTAAGCGTGCCTGCGACGATATCGTTCTCTTCTTGGCGTTCGACGACGAGCGTCAACTCACCATGGTCGGTGGGGCAAGCCAGTATCTCCATCAAGTCTGAGAACAAGGGGGCCTCCGTGGGCGAACGAATCGGTGGTCAGTTGGCAGCCAGTTGGCGCTCAACGATCATGCGTAGGATATCCGAAAGCAGGAAGACAATGGCGCCGAGGATGACGGTCATGTTGATATGACCTAGAGCATTCACGGCGTTGCGGAGGCGTCCTGTGGGTGCCCCACTGGTGGCCTTGGCGCGGGATCGACGCCCAGCCACGAGGAAGAACATCCAGGCACTGAGAGCGATCTTCAGGCCGAGGGTCGCACCGTACGGGAGCGTTGCGCTGGGGTCTGATAGCCGGTTGAACATGAGTATGCCGCCGGTGATGACGAGCACCCACATGGAAAGCGCAACGAGTTGGCTGAACTCGCTGCCGGCGAATCGGACGATGGAATCGGGCATGGCACCCGACCGGGCGGCGGGGCGCAGGACAACCCAATAGAAGATGGCTCCACCCAGCCACGCTACGGCGGCGATGGCGTGTATCCACCCAACGATAAGGAGAAAATAATCCGACATGTGGTTGGCGAGGATGCTAGGTCACCGGGCGCTCGGGCGCAACGCGTGGAGGCGCAAACTGGCAACTGAGTGGCAATCTTCTCCTTGGACGACTCGTGGCGCTCTTCTACAATCAGACCCGTAGCGTAAAGCAGGCAACAGGAGGCCCGAACGATGGCACAGGATGTGAGTCTTTACTGGTGGGTTGGGTGAGGAACCTGCAAAACGGCGAGGGCGGCGCTCTCGCAAGCGGGTATCCAGTTCAACGACAGGGATTTCTTCAAGCAGCGTTTCGACGCTCAAGAACTAGCGGAGCTTCTGGGTGAGGAATCGCCGCGCGCGGTGTTCAATTTCAAGTCGACGACATTCAAGAAGAGTGGCCTGGATGAGGCGAGCTTGAGCGACGAAGACCTAGCGGGGATGCTCGTCAGTGAGCCTCGCTTCTTCAAGCGACCGCTGGTGGTCATCGATGGTCGGCTGCTGGCAGGCACGAACGCGAAGAAGCTGGGCGCGGAGCTGGGCTTCGAACTCGAGAACTGAGGATACTGAGTGCCCATTCGGATACTGCCTCCTGCGGTCGCTGCAGGGATAGCGGCGGGGGAGGTCATCGAACGACCGGCGTCGGTGGTCAAGGAACTCGTTGAGAATTCCCTGGACGCTGGTGCGACGGCGATCAGCGTGGAGATACAGCAAGGTGGATTGCAGAGCATCCGCGTCACCGATGACGGTTGCGGCATCCCCGACGATGAGGTCATGCTCGCATTCGAGCGCCACGCTACTAGCAAACTAGTGTCGTTGGATGGACTGTCGCACATAGAAACGCTCGGGTTCAGGGGCGAGGCGCTATCGAGCATAGCGGCGGCAGCCCACGTACGCCTGACGACGCGGACGGCGGACGCTGACGCAGCATCGGTGGTCGAGGGCTACGAGGCGACGGCCACGCGCAAGCCTCGCGAGGCCGCAGCGCCAGGCACGACCATCGTGGTTGAGGCGTTGTTCTCGACGATACCGGCGCGTCTAAAGTTCATCCGGTCATCAGGGGCTGAGTCGGCACGAATACGTCAGGTGGTCGATCACATGGCGATGGCCAACCCTCAGGTGCGGTTCTCCCTCAAGAGCGACCAACGGATGGTGATCCAGACCACGGGCAACGGACAGTTACGAGACGTGCTTGGGGGCGTGTACGGGAACGAGATTGCGGCGGAGATGCTGGAAGTCACGGCATCTGCTCGAGCGCCTTTCCCGGTGAAGGGGATGGTTGGGCCGCCGGACCGTAGCCGCCCCAACCGAACCGGGATCAGCCTTTTCGTGAACGGTCGCTGGATCCAGAGCCCAACGATAAGCACCGCAGTGCGCGAGGCATATCGAGGGTTGTTGATGGAGGGGCGCTATCCGATGGCAGCGCTATTCATCGACGTTCCGCCGGAGGTCGTCGACGTGAACGTACATCCCAATAAGCGGGAGGTGCGCTTCACCCACGATGGCGACGCGTTCTCCAGCGTTGAACGAGCGGTGCGCGAGGCGTTGATAGAGGCTCATCCTGAGGTGGAGGCGCGTGGCTTGTTTGGTTTGCCAGGAGCGACGCCAGGCTTCAGCCCAGAGCGGACAGCAAGCCCGCAGGCGTTTGATTTCACGATGGCGTCTGATCGAGGGGCGTGGGCACCACTGCCTGAGCCTGCAACCGCGCCGACGATCGCAGGCGCGCCGGAAGAACGTGTGGTGGATGAGGCCTCGGAGGAACCGGCGCACGAAGCTGGATGGATGACGAGGGAACTTCGGGTGCTTGGCCAGATATCGAACACGTACATCGTGGCTGAGGGGCAAGACGGGATGCATCTGATCGATCAGCATTCAGCGCACGAATCAGTGCTGTACTACCGGTTGCTGCACCAGTGGGAGGAGAGCACACCTGAGGTTCAGCCGATGCTGGACCCGCTGCCTGTGGAGTTGAGCGCCGAGCAACTGGAAACGGTGCCTTTCGCGCAGGAGACGCTGGCCCGGTACGGGATCACGTTAGAGGCTTTCGGCGACACGACTTACCTGCTGCGCTCTGTGCCGGCGATGGCGCGCAGAGTGGATGGCGCGCAGTTGGTTGCGGATGTGCTGGACGTGGTGCGTGGCGCGGGCTCGGTCACGCCTGAGGCTCATCACGCGGTGGCCGCGTCTATCGCTTGCCACAGCGCGGTGCGGGCGGGCCAGGCGTTGGATCAGCAGGAGATGGAGGCGCTGAGCACTGCGCTAGTCACGGAGACCAACCCGCAGCACTGCCCCCACGGACGTCCCACGACCATAAAGGTGACCACGCACATGCTTGAGCGTGAGTTCGGGCGGGTTTAGCAAGCGTGGCGCTGGAACTGACTGTTGCCACGTTGAACGCCGCTAAGGCGGTGCGATTGCGGTCGCTTTGCGATGGACTCGACGTGACGTTCCGCGACGTGACTGGCGATCCGCCAGCGATCGCCGAGACGTCAGAAACGCACCTGGGGAATGCCATCGCGAAAGCGGTTGGCTGGTCGCGCGTTGTTGGCGGGACGGCGTTGGCGTCTGATGGTGGCCTGGTGATCCCAGCGTTGGGCGATGGTTGGGAGAGTACGTTGACCCGTCGTGCGACCGGTGAGGATGTGGGTGACGCCGAGCGGGCGCGTCGACTGCTGGCACGGATGCGAGACCTGGAGGGATCGCGTCGCGAGGCGTATTGGGCTGAGGCGATCGCCGTGGCACGCGATGGCGTGCTGGTGTGCGCGTGGGAGACCGATGGCATGCTGGGGCGTATCGGTGAGGAGTTCAGGCCGGATGCGAACGGACCGGAGGGGTTCTGGGCAGACGGCCTTTGGGAAACGCTGGAAGGCAAGAAGCGCTGGGAGCTCTCTGAGGATGAACGTGCCGTCGGTGCAGACCCGTGGGCGCAACTCTTCGAGCCGGTGAGTTCTTTCTTGGCAAGGATGGCTTAGGGCAGCGCTCCTATGGCAGACGGAGGCTTTCGCCTTCGCGAACCGCGAGGCCGTCGCGGACGAGGCTGTCGATGATCTGCGGGAGACCACCGGCGGGTGGTTCGCTGACCAGGGCGTCTACGCTCGCGAGGGTAAGGCCTGCTGGCGGTGCTTGGCGCAACGCTTCAACAATCCGACCACGGTAGTAGCGAGTGGAACCCGCGAACTTGGCCTGCTTGGGGGCGTAGGGCACGGATGCTTCCGCGAGCTTGCGGTTGGCGCCATCCTGGAGCGCTGGCGCGGCTGCGCAGGTCTCACGCACGGGGCAGAGCATGCAACGTGGCGTTTGCACCGTGCAGATCGTGGCGCCGATGTCCATGAGCGCTTGGTGCCATGATGAGGCTTCGGTGGCTGGCAGGAACTCGGTGGCCAACGGCTCGACCTCGGCCCGCGAGGGCGCTTGTACGCCGTGCACGAGGCGACTGAGGACTCGATAGATGTTGGTGTCGACGACGGGCACGCTGGCTCCGTAGGCGAAGCAGGCGACGGCAGAGGCGGTGTAGGGCCCGATGCCAGGCAACGTGAGTAGGGTTCCAACGTCACGAGGAATCTTCCCTGAGTGGTCAGCGACGACGACCTCGGCGAGACGCTGGAGGCGCACTGCGCGATTGTTGTAGCCCATGCCCGACCAGAGGGCGATGACGTCGCCGGGGGTAGCTTCGGCGAGCGCGTGGATCGAGGGGAAGCGAGCCATGAAGTCTAGGAACTTGGGCACGGTACGGTCGACCTGGGTCTGCTGGAGCATGACCTCTGACACGAGGACTGCGTAGGCGTCGCCGAGGTACGGAGGTCGGCGCCAGGGCAGGTCACGTGCGTTGGCGGCGTACCAGTCGAGGACGAGGCGATTGATCGATGCGGTGTCCATCGGCGCGCTAGGAGGCGAGCATGGAATCGAGGATCTCGCGGAGCCGCTCGGGCGAGACAGGGCCGGTTAGCTTGCGGACGATGATCCCGTTGGCATCAAGGAAGAATTTCTCCGGTACGCCGTGGATGCCGAAGCGGACGGCGGTTTGGCCGTCGTCATCGATGATGTTGGGATAGGTGATGGTGAAGCGATCGATGTAGCGTTTTACATCGCCGGATTCATCCCAGATGGCGATGCCTACGAACTCCACCGGTAGATCTGCGTACTCGGTGTAGACCGAGGCAAGGTCGGCGGCCTCGGCGAGGCAGGCCGTGCACCACGACGACCAGAAGTCGACCATGACGATCTTGCCGCTCACGGCGGCGTTGTTCATGAGACTGGAGTGGACAACGTCGACGCCGCTGAATGCCGGGGCTGGTTTGGTTTTTATCGCCTCCTCGCCTGACTCCGTGTACTCAAGGACACCGCCGGGCTGGCCACCCGTGCGGAATTGCCCCCAGGCTAGGAGGCCGATGAGGAGAATGAAGGGGGACATGCTGAGTAGGAATAGGGCTAGGCGTCGCCGGGTCCAGCCACTGGCAGAGGGGTTCGTTTGGGTGGAGAGGGCCATGGGATGCAATGCTATCAGCGGATCGGTGGAATAGAAAAAGGCCCGCAGTTGCGGGCCCTTGTTCTGTTGGTCAGGTGGAACTAGGCGGCGCCGGAAAGCTCGTGGGCGATGATGGACGCCTCGCCGAGAGTCGGAACCGTCTCGGATACGCTTCCGCAGACGACTTCGTACACCGTGCTGTCGACCCCGGAAGTCGCGGTGGTGCTGGAGCCTTCGGAAACTTCGTAGACCTCGGCGTTACCTTTGGGGCCTTCGATTGTCGTGATCAGGCTGCGTTCTGCCATTTCTAATCTCCCTGTGTGGTTGGAGGACCTGAGGCCCTCAATACCAGTGGACGCCCGGCGTTCTTTTTGGGAACGCCGGGCGGCCTCTTGCACTAACTAATCTGCTGGAAGGCTTAGGCCTTGAGCAGGGGGAACACCTTCTTCTGTGTGTCTTCGAAGATGTTCTTGCGGTCCTGGTCGGTGAGCCACTCGATGGAGTTGATCACCGGGGCGAGGTCGTCCATCTGGTGGCCGTCACCGGGGTCGGTGGCGGTACCGGAGCCTGGGTTCTCGGTGCCAAACATGGTGCGGTCGGTACCGACGAGCTTGAAGAGAAGCTCCAAGGACTCCTTGTTGTAGAGGACGGCGTCGTAGTAGAGCTGCTTGAGCGCCGTGTCGAAGTCGGAGAGGTTGGGGTCACCCTTCATCTGGTTGAAGCGAGCGGCCCTCCAGCGTCCGATCTGGTAGGGGACGGAACCGCCACCGTGGGCGACGATGATGCGAAGGTCCGGGAAGTCCTTGAAGACCTTGGACTCACGCTTGATGAGGTTCAGTACCACCTGGCTCTCGGTGGTGATGAAGTGGGCGCTGTAGGACTCGCGGGGGTCCATGCAGGCTGCGGAGTGGATGAGCGCAGGAACGTTGAGCTTGACCATGGACTCGTACAGGGGGTACCAGTACTCGTCGTCGAGGCTCGGGGTTGCTTCGCCACCCTCACCGGGATCAGGGTTGATCATCGCGCCGATGAAGCCGAGGTCCTTCACGGTGCGCTCGAGTTCGGGCACGACGTGGGAGGAGTCCTTCTCACCGGAGATGTGGGGCAGGCCACAGATGCCTGCGTAGCGGTCCGGGTGGGACTTGACGATACGACCGATGATGTCGTTGTTGGCCTCGTTCCACCAGTGAACGATGCTGGCCGGCTTCTCTGAGTGCATGAGCTGGAACGGGCGGGGGGAGAGGAACTGCATGTCCGTCCCGACGCTGTCCATGATCTT
>ERZ890510.1404-NODE-1404-length-15788-cov-6.373292_pt1 | contig 15788 bp, 13 predicted proteins | sample MGYA00521265_ERZ890510 | MGnify/ENA primary metagenome ERZ890510 (study PRJEB32303, sample SAMEA104408624) | aquatic metagenome | biome: Brackish water; feature: Chemocline; material: water | place: Baltic Sea | collected 2014-10-26T21:54:00 | depth 110 m ...
CTCGTTGGCTCATGTGACTCTAGATTCCGTAGAACCGGCGCGAGTTCTTGTGCAAGATCGCTTCCTTGTCCGCCGCGTCGAGTTCTTCGTTCTCGCGGAGCTCATTGAGTTCCTCGATACACGAGTCTCTGGTCACCTCGTGTGGGAAATCAGAGGAGTACAAGAAAGGCTTATTTCCCACCTGCTTAACCGCGTAGGCGAGCGCAGGCTCGTCCCCTTCGCAACCGATGAAGAGCCTGTCTGCATCGATCTGGCGCTGGAGGTAGTCGCTCACTCTCTCCCCGATCTTCGGCCCCAGCATGTCATCATCGCGCAATTGGTATTCCATGTGAGTAGCATGTGAGGCTGTGAAACGCTCCCAGCACATGAGGAACCATGCGATACCGCCTTCCATAAAGCCCACTCGCATCTTGGGGAAACGCTCGAACACTCCGTTGAACGTCATTCCCGCGAGCGCATATGCCTGGCCTAGGGGGTGGCCCAATGCATGTACCGGCGCATAAACGTTCATGTTGTCCAGCCCGATACCACTATGTGCACCGCCATGAACCGCGATTGCACAGCCCAGGCGGTCGGCCTCTTCGTATACGCCCCAATATTGTTTTGATCCCAAGTGATCAGACAGGCCAAACGAAGGAAGCATCGCACCGACAAAGCCCAAGTCTTCGACGGCTCTCCGAAGCTCCTTAATCGCGGCCTCTGGCTCTTGCATCGGGATCAGCGCCATGCCTTTGAACCGCGAGCTACGGGCCAGATAAGTCGAGTGCAGCCAATCGTTGTAAGCGCTTGCCACGGCGATAGACCAGTCTCTGCTAACAATCTTCCCGAAGCCGAGACCCCTAGTCGGATAAAGTACCGTCGAGTCTATTCCAACCTCTTGTAGGAACACTTCCCATTCTGCAGGCCCAACCAACGCTGCCCCTCGATCCCGCCTCCCGGGAGTTTCGACGAAATGGCCGCCGTGTAAGTGGTCCAGAGCAGGAAAAAGAGAAGCGTTCAAATCTCTAGCGGGATGATCCCGGAACTTAGGTGGCAGAAACCCCGCTATCGCCTCCAAGTCCTCATTGATATGTCCATCGCCGTCAACGATCACTTCAAGATTGGTAGTCATCGATCGCTCCTTGTACTGGAACGCTCACCCGCCCCGCAGGCGATGCGCTAGCTTCCGAGAAAATCAAACGGCCTCAGCCGATTGCGTAACCCTACGTAGATGCCCGCATCGCTGTCAACCCACGGAGACTTCGAGGCCCGCCGGGTCTACTCTGAGGCCAGGCACCGCCACGCCATGCACCAACATAGGCAGACGACCGAATTCGAGACCACATTAATCGGAGGAAGAGCAAGCGGCGGCAGCCTACACAAGAAGCCTAATCCCATTGGCCTTGGAGCGGCTGACTCACCATCAACGTTGCTGTGTGTTCCAAGCCTGACAGAACACATTAAGCGCTATCGGGGGATGGTGTTAGGGTTTGGTGAAACCGACGATGCCCTGATAGCGGCAAGCACCCGCTCCGCAGTGAGCGGTAGTTCCTTGATGCGAACGCCAACCGCGTTGGCAATCGCATTCGCAATGGCGGCTGGCACAGGCCCGTTAGCAGCCTCTCCAATGGATTTGATCTGGTATGGGCCGACGCCGATGTCCCCTTCCACGAGCACGGTTCGTAGCTCAGGCAAATCGGCGATGTTGGGCATTTTCACTTCGGCCATCGAGAGACTCGTGACATAGCCTCCCACTATGGGGAGTTCCTCAAGCATGCCGTAACCGATGCCCATGACCGCGCCGCCGTTGATTTGCCCTTGGTGTCCGAGCGGATTGATGATGCGGCCCACGTCGTGGGCGCTGGTCAACCGCACCAGAGTGACCTGCCCTGTCTCGATGTCCACCACGACCTCCGCAACCTGCGCTGTGAACGAGGTGACGTGCGCGGGCCCAGATTCGTCGACATTGGCGCTCGCGTACGCTGAGCTGACGCCGGGGGCGATGAGCTCAGGCCAAGGGCGTGCCTCGCCTGACCCTGTCCGCGTCAGCATTGCGTTGTGCAACTCGATAGCTGGTTGCTCCCAGCCCCATGCTTGTTCGGCGAGTTCGAACAAACGGGTGCGTGCTTCGACGGCGGCGTTGAATGCAGCTTGAGTTGCGATTCGTGCAACTCGGTTCGCGCCGACGCCTGAGTCCCATCGGACGCGGTCGGTGTCCACGACCTGCAACCGCACTTGATCCGCGCTGACCCCAAGGGTCTCCATGACGACCTGGGTCAACAGGGTGTACGTCCCGGAACCCTGCTCAAAAACGGGGGTGCTCACTAGCACTGTTCCATCGGCCAGGAACTCTACCTCGGCGTTCGCTTCGCCCCCTCCAGGAGGACGATCGGCGAACGCGACACCGCGGCCGTAGCGCATTCCTGGCTGGGGATCGGGTACAACGGTGCCATAGTCTGAAGCGTCGAGGGCCGCGTCCAGCGTCTCCACGGCCCGCACGTCCTGGTACACGTGACCTAATGCAGTGGCGTCGCCTTCGCGTACGGCGTTGTGTCGCCGAAGTTGCGCGGGGTCCATGCCCAACTCCACGGCCAACATGTCTAGCTGCGATTCAAGCGCGAACATGGTCTGCGCTTCCCCCGGCCCCCGCATGTGACCACACGGTACGCGGTTGGTGTAGACAGTGTGCGCGGTGATCCGTGTGTGTGGTATGCGATACGGCCCTCCGGCGGCGGCCGCCCCCACCAGGAAAGACCGAGGCTTGAAGCCCGCGTACGCTCCTCCGTTGAAGACTGCGATCGCCTCTTGCGCCACGATGGTTCCATCGCGGCGAGCGCCTGTCCGCATCCAAACCACGGCTGAGTGTCGAGGGTTGGTAGCTAAAAGCTCTTCGCCATAGTCGAAGACCATCCTTACCGGACGACCAGTCTTGCGCGCGAGGAAGCAGCACAACGCCATGTTCATGGGCGACCCCTTGCCCCCAAAGTCGCCACCGATGGTCACGGGATGCACTAGTACGTCGTCTGGTTCGATCCCCAACGCCGCAGCCACCTGCCATTTTGCGTTGTACGGGGTTTTGTTGTTCGCCCAGATATGCAGACGGCCCTGCTCTCCGACCGAAGCCTGGCACGCGTGCGACTCCATGTACAGTTGATGAACGACCGGTAGGACGAAGGTGTTCTCGACGACGACTTCCGCTTCGCGGAATCCAGCATCGATGTCACCCTGGCCCCATACGTGCACATCCGACACGTTCGAGGGGGCGTCGTCCGACGGAACGATGCCTTGGTACGATCGCATCCCTGGGTGCAGCAGCGGCGCCGACGGGCGCATTGCCTCCGCCGCGTCAAAGACCGCAGGCAGCAGTTCGTAGTCGACCTCGATTAGCGCCAACGCGCGATCCGCTACCTCTTCGTCGACGGCGACGACCGCAGCAACCTGCTCGCCTACGAACCGCACGACGCCGTCAGCGAGCAGTGGGATGTCGACAACTCGCCGACCGAAGCGCAGGCCAGCGACATCCTCGCCGGTCAGCACGGCGTAGACCCCAGCCACAGCCGCCGCCTGGGTGGTGTCTATGCGCACGATACGGGCGTGTGGATGTGGGCTGCGGAGGGTCTTCGCCCAGGCTAGATTCTCGGCCCGCACGTCGGCGGTAAAGGTGGCCCGGCCCGTTACTTTTTCGATGCCGTCCACGCGAGGAAGTGGCGCGCCCATGGCATTAGGTTCGGGGGTATCAATCATTGCTCACTCTCGGCGAGGGCATCCTGGAATGGGTGAAGGAACGACGAGAGTCTACTTGGCGCGAGTGGTTCTCGCATCACCGTCCGGAGGGGCCTCGGGAATGGTGAGTTTCGCCCACAGGTGACTGACGGTCCGCAAGCACAAACCCATACCTAGCCACCGTGTCCGGTTGCAGATCACGAGAGGCGAGTTCGCGTTGATATCGGTCGAAGAGATCGTCCACAGCAGAACCGTACGGCTCCGCCTGCGGGTAAGCACCGGCTAACCAGGGGTACGGGCGTGCATAAGACAACGGGTTTAGCTGGCCAGCATGTACGGGAGACCATGGTGGCCTCCAACCCAAAGAAAAATTGACCGAGAGCGCCTGTAAGCCGGATCCTGTACCCCGAAAAACGGGGTGACGGTCATCTATCTAGCCCTGCCGTTACCGACAGGGTCAAGCAGCCGACCCGGGAACTCGGTCAGACACCCGATGTCCACCGAAGTGAACACGTTCCCCTATTTGGCCTTGCTCCAGGCGGGGTTTTCCAGCATCTCGATTCACACCGAGACCTGGTGCGCTCTTACCGCACCGTTTCACCCTTGCCTGTGCTCTACCCTTGCGAGCAGAGCCATCGGCGGTATTGTCTCTGTGGCACTTTCCATCGCCTCGCGACGCCTGGGTGTTACCCAGCACCTTGCCTGGTGGAGTCCGGACTTTCCTCCCCGACATAAAGTCGCGGCGACCGTCCGGCGCTCTCGGTCTCCATCAGTATACGGGAGCCCTCTTTGGCAGCGAGCAACTAGCTCGACGCCAACTCCACCTGAGGCAATCGATCCTTCACGGTCACCTTGGCAACCAGCGTCCGCAGCACCTCCTGCTGCTCACCGATCGCAAGGTCCTCCCAAAGGTATGCCAACCGTTCGCGGCTGGACTCCGCAAGCTGACGCACACCTGCCGCACCGCTCTCTGCCAGCGCCAGCTGATCCTGCGTCGCCCGCATCGCAGCCTCAGCCTCGACAGTCACAGCGCGCAGCTGTGCCATCGTCAGCGCACCCGTCGCCGCCCGCTCTACGATCGTCTGGTACCGCCGTCGCACCGCTGCGGCGCGCGTCTTGATCTCCTGTCGCACCTCATCGGCCCGCTGCGTGTCAGGCGCTTCGTTCAGCGGTTGCTCCGGCGTATCAGCCAGCCCTCGCTTCACCTGATCGAGAACCGACGCCTCAAGCTCAGGAGCGTTGACCGTCCGGTATTCGCACTGATTGCGATTGACCCGCGACTGACACTGGTAATAGCGGTACTCAGCTCGAGCCCGCTGACCGTCCTTGCGACGCCAAGACTGCCGCCGCGTAACCCCCATCATCCGCTGGCCGCAGTGCCCGCAGTAGATGATCCCTGACAGTAGGAACGGCTCACCCTTAGGATTACGACGCACCGGGCTCCTACCCTGCATCTTCTCCTGCACCTGCCGGTACACGTTACGGTCGACTATCGCCTCGTAGCTCGCTGGCAACCGCAAGCCGAACCGACGATACGTACCGATGTACGCCGTATTGCGCAAGATATCGCGCACCGTAACCATGCTCCAGCGCTGCCCGCGACGCGTTCGGTGGCCAGAATCGTTGAGCCATGACGCCACCGCACGTACGCCACCGTCCTCCGTCGCGTAGCGGTCGTACATCAACCGCACCACCACCGCCTCCGGCTCAACCACATGGAACGTACCGTCGTAGATGATCTTGTAACCGAACGGAGGCTTACCGAGCCCCAACCCTTTCGCAGCCTTCGCCCGCATACCCTCGCGGATACGCTCGCTCCGCGAGTTCGGCCCACTCTGCGCCCGTACAGCATTCTGGAGCGGGTCAGGGTACTCCGCGTCATCGCACACCGTCTGGCACGACAGCGCGTCCAAATCCAGAACTCGCCTCACCTTCTCGTGGAGCGTCGGCCCCAGATGACTTGCAGAAGGCACCACGACCAGATATCCAAGCCGCGAATCTTCGATCGTCTGCACCATCTCATCCCACTTCGGGTGGCCTTCGATGCTCGCGTCCTCCGCAAAGCATCCCGTGGCTATGTGCCCACCCCGGACGCAGAAATCCCCGTAGGCACGCGTCAGCGCGGCCTGGGAGTCGGGCTTCGCGGGATCAAATGTGAAATAACCGATGCTTCTCATGGCCTAATCAACCAACAAGATCAGCCCGCAGTTCGAACAGCGCACCGGCTTTTCCGACGAACGCGCATCCTGCGCCAGCCTGTTGGGTATGCCCATGCGGCACCCGTCACACGTACTCCCGTGCAGCAATGCAACGGCCTTCCCCTGGTGGTTCTTTCGCACCTGCTCGTACAGCGCCAACTCCAGAGGAGGGACGCCCAGAGCCCGCGCATCTCGATCAGCCTGGAGGCCGGGCAACTCGCTCTCAAGCCGCGCACCTTCCTCAGTCATGGCCTCTTGCTCTGCCAACCAAGCCTTCTCGCGCTTGGCCAGAACCTTCGCCCCGTCGGTGTAGGACTTCTGCGCTTGATCGACCTCATCCAGCACCGCGAGCAGCAGATCCTCCTGCTCCCCACGCTGACGCTTGAGCATCGCGATGTCAGCCTGGAGATCCTCTAGCTCACGCGATTGAGTCACCGTGCCGCTATACAGCCTGGCCTCAGCCTGAGCGATCTTCGCCTCGTACCCGCCAATGATGGCATCCAGATTGGTCTGATCACCCGTCGTCTTCTGCGCCACCGTCTTCCGGCGTGCCACCTCGCCGCGCACCGGCTTCAGCGCACTATCGTCACCCAGCGCGGCACCGATCTCCGCCAGCCGCACGTGCCGCACGTCCAGTTCCAGATCCACCGCTTGCAGGTCATACAGTTGCTTTATCGCAGCCATCACAAATCCCCTTGTACCAGGCCAATTCTAGGAAGAGGGAACCTAACATTCAACAAAAAAGCGCCACACTAACGGGGGATTTTGAGTTCCATCATCAGGGGGTCTCTGGCGGAGAAGCATCACGCCACGTAACGGACAACTGCCGACCGATAGCCACCGCAACGGCCGCGCGGACCGCGTCCATGGCGGTCGCCTGCCCTAGCACTTCAGCCATCGACGTCACCGGCCGGTCGAAGATGCCACACGGCACGATCGGCGCATACGCCGCCAGATCGGTGCTCACGTTCAGCGCGAACCCATGCAACGACACCCCACGACTGATCTTCACGCCGATCGCCGCGATCTTGCCTCGCTCAGTCCAAACGCCCGTCAGGCCATCCTCGGTATGTGCGGCCACCCCGAAATCTGTCAGCGCCTCCACCAACGCCATCTCGATCCCGTGGACGTATGCCTTCGGCCCCAGCCCCTTCGCGGCCAGGTCGATGATGGGGTAACCCACGAGTTGTCCAGGGCCGTGATACGTCACCTGACCGCCTCGGTCGGTCTGCACCAACGGGGCTCGCAACTCACCCACCACATGCTCCATCGGCGCTCGCGGCCCAGTCGTGTACACCGGCGCATGCTCCAGCAACAACAACGTATCGGCCACCGCACCGTCCGCGCGCTCAGCCGCGATCCGCCTCTGCAGATCCCACGCCCACTGGTAATCCACACCGGCGCCCAGCCACATCAAGCGACCGGCAGTCGGCGTGCTCGCCAGCGGAGTCCCAGAAGATCGTGAATCGATAGCCATCGACGCTAGAGTAGCGCCTCCACACACCACCTGGCGAGACGCTCCTGACATCCTCATCTAAGCCATCGCCTGCTCATACCCATCGCATTTGCGGAGCAGTACCAAATGGATTCCAGTAATCCCCAGTTGCCCTGGGCAAGCAGCGATAGAGGGCAGGCCGCGTGGGCACAACCCGCCAGTTCGCCGCCATCGCTCGTCCAAAGCGCTGATTCTTGCAGAGCGGCAGCCAGTGGGTGCAGGGAGTACCCTGCCCCTGCCTAGTGGTGGAAGAGGCGGACGCCGGAGAGCGCCATCACCATCCCGTACTGCTCAGCCGCTGCAACGACATCCTCATCGCGCACCGACCCACCCGGCTGCACCACGTACTTCACCCCACTCATCGCAGCACGATCGATATTGTCCCTGAACGGGATGAACGCATCGGACCCCATCGCCACACCTGTCAGCGTGTCCAACCACTCGCGCTTCTGCGCCGCCGTCAAGCGCTGCGGCACCTTAGAGAACGCGCCGCGCCAGAACTCATCCTCCGCTGGCGCCAGATCATCGCGCAAGAAACCATCGATCGCGTTATCGCGCTCCGGCCGTCCCAGACCATCGCGGAACTTCAAGCCCAGCGTCGCGGGGTGCTGGCGCAAGAACCACAGATCGGCCTTGTTGCCTGCTAAGCGCGTGCAATGGATGCGCGACTGTTGGCCCGCACCCGCACCGATCACCTGACCATCCACGGCCATGCACATCGAGTTGGACTGCGTGTATTTCAACGCCGTCAGCGCAACCATCAGATCGCGTCGCGCCGCCTCCGGTAGCTCTTTGTCCTTCGTCACCACATTGGAAAGCTGGTCGTCCAGATCGATCTCATTGCGTCCCTGCTCCAACGTCACCCCGAACACCGTTCGGTGCTCGCTGGGAGCCGGCACGTAGCTCGTGTCTGCCTCCAGCATGCAGTAGTTGCCGCCCTTCTTCTTGCCCAGCATCTCCGCAGCTTCGTCCGTGTACCCAGGCGCGATGATGCCGTCCGACACCTCCCGCCTGATCAAGTTAGCCGTCGGCAGATCCACCACGTCACTAACCGCGATCCAATCGCCGAACGACGACACACGGTCAGCACCCCGAGCCCTCGCGTAGGCTGACGCCAGTGGAGACAACTCCACGCCGTCCACGAACAGCGCCTTCGCCAGCGTACCCTCAACCGGCACGCCAACCGCAGCTCCAGCAGGGCTCACGTGCTTGAACGACGCCGCTGCAGGGAGGCCGGTAGCCTCGCGCAACTCGCGCACCAACTGCCACGAATTCAACGCGTCCAGCAGATTGATGTAACCGGGCGAACCATTGCGTACCTCGAACGGCAACGTGCCGCCTTCCACGAAAGCCCGCGCGGGCTTCTGGTGAGGATTCATTCCGTAGCGGAGGGTCATTTCAGATTCAGGCACGCGAAAAACTCCAGGCACAGATTTAGCGTCCTGATGTTTACACAGCGTCCCTGTCAGGGCAAACCGCCTCACGGCCTAGAGGGCGTCCAACGACCCAGAGCTACAGCAGCGAACTGCCCTCGCTGATAGCCTCCAGCCTGGCCTTGATGTCGGCCAGGAACTTCCCCGCCTCCGCTCCATCGCACACCCGGTGATCGAACGTCATGCACAGGTTCATCATCGACCGCACCGCGATCTGGTCGCCATCGACCACCACCGGACGCTTGATGATCGCCTCTGTGGTCACGATCGCCGCCTGAGGGTGATTGATGATCGGCGCCGAAACCACAGAGCCCAGCGCGCCCGTATTGTTCAGCGTGAACGTCCCCCCCTGTACATCATCCAGCGTCAGCTTGCCATTCCGCGCAGCCTCGATCAGCGCATGAGCCCGCAAAGCCAGGTCTCGCACGCCCAAGCGTTCCGCGTTATGGATCACCGGCACCATCAACCCTGCCTCCGTGGACACCGCGATGCCCAGATTCACGTGATCGTTCAGCGCGATTCCCGTCTCTGCCCATCGACCGTTCAGAAGCGGATTCGCCATCAGCGCCTGCGCCACCGCGTACGCCGCGAACGGCAGATACGTCAGCGGCACTCCAGCCTCGCGAGCGAACGCATCGCGCTGAGCAGCCCGATACGCCACCAACCCTGTCACGTCCACCTCGAACATGCTCCACGCCGCTGGTATCTCCCGCGCGCTACGCTCCATATGCGCCGCGATGATCTTCCGCAATGGCGTCAGCGCCATAACATTTCCTGCAGGCTCCGCAACGGTCTCAGCAGGCTCGGGCGAGGCCGCAGGCCTAGCCGACCCAGACTCCACGAACGCCAGTACGTCTTCCTTCGTGATCCGCCCGCCAACCCCAGTGCCCGAAAGCAACGACGCGTCCACGCCATGCTGTTCCACCAGCCGCTTCACCAGCGGCGACAGCCTCACCGCATCTCCACCGCCAACTGACCCAGTCGTCTTCGCCGCGTTCGCCGCGTCCTGCAACGCGTCAGGTCTCCCCTGCCCGCCTTCGCCTGAACCGGTCGGCCCCACGCTCCGCACCGAGTCCACGAACTCGAAGCTACTTGCGCTCGCCGGAGCCACTCCCGTTGGCGCCTCTGCTTTCGGAGCGGTCTGGGGCACCTCGCCCTCGACATCCATCTCAGCGATGGCCTGCCCCATCGGCACCGTGTCGCCCTCTGCGGCCAACGCCCTGATGAACGTGCCCGTGAACGGCGACGGCACCTCCATGTTCACCTTGTCCGTCATCACCTCGACCAGCGGGTCGTACTTGCGCACCTTCGCGCCCGGCTGCACCAGCCATTTGCTGATCACACCCTCCGTAACCGACTCGCCAACCTGAGGCAGCTCAATGATCGTCTTAGCCATCGCGTCTAATACTCCAGCAGGCGGCGCAACGCCGCCTCGATCTTGTCCGCCGTGGGCATGTACGCAGCCTCCAGCGTCGGCGCGAACGGCATCGCCGGGATATCCGGCCCTGCCACGCGCATCACCGGTGCGTCCAGGCTATCGAAGGCGTGTTCCGCGATGATCGCGCTCACCTCAGCGCCAACGCCCAGCGATAGATTGTCCTCGTGCACCACCAACGCCCTACTCGTCTTGCGAACCGACTCCAACACCGTCTCACGATCGATCGGGCTCACCGTCCGCAGGTCGACGACCTCTACCTCAACGCCCTCGCCTGCCAACACCTCCGCAGCCTGCAATGAGTAGTGCAACGTCAGACCGTACGTCACGATCGTCGCAGCATCGCCAGCGCGCTTGATATCCGCAACGCCGATCGGCACCACGTAATCGCCGTCAGGCACTTCGCCCCGGACTGCCCGGTACGTCCGCTTGTGCTCAAGGAACACCACCGGGTCATTCGAGCGTATCGCCGCCTTCAGCAGCCCCTTCGCGTCATACGGAGTCGCGGGTGTCACCACCTTCAACCCAGGCGTGTGCGCGAAGTAGGCCTCAGGGCTCTGGGAATGGAACAACCCACCCCTCACGTGCCCACCGTACGGCGACCGAACCACCAACGGCACATGCAACTTCCCGTTCGTGCCGTACCGGATGCGAGCGGCCTCGCCCACGATCTGGTTGAACACCGGGAACATGAAATCTCCGAACTGCACCTCAGCGATGGGTCGCATGCCGGCCATCGCCGCGCCGACCGCGACACCGGCGATCGCCGCCTCGGCGAGCGGGGTGTCGATCACCCGCTGCTCGCCGAACTCGTCAATGAATCCCTGCGTCGCCAGGAAGACCCCACCGCGACGCCCCACATCCTCACCGAGGATGAACACCGACGCATCGCGCCGCATCTCCTCGCGCATCGCCTCGCGTACCGCTTCGATGACAGTCATGATTGCCATTACCCCACCTCCTCGAAGACACGTTCCAGCACGTCATCGTCGGGTGGGAATGGCGCAGCCTCCGCAGCGTCCGTCGCCGCATCGACCTCACGTCTTGCCGACTCACGAAGCTCTGCATCACGTTCGTCGGTCATCAGGCCAGCGCCCTGGAGGAGAGCCTTCAGCTTCGCCAGCGGATCCCGCTTGCGAGCCTCGTCGATCTCCTCTTTGGCGCGGTAAACCGAGTCATCATCGTCGCTCGTGTGCGGCAGGTACCGCTCCACGTCCAACTCCACCAGGCTCGGCCCATCGCCGCGCGCCGCACGTTCCACCGCCTCAGCGCACGCCGCGTACGACGCCACCACGTCCGTGCCGTCCACCGTCACGCCCGGCATGCCGTAGCCAACCGCGCGTGAGGACACCTCAGTCACGTTCATCTGCCGGTGTTGTGGCACTGAGATCGCGTACTTGTTGTTCTCAACGATGAACACCACGGGCAGTTTCATCACCGACGCAAAGTTCATCGCCTCGTGGACTTCACCCTGGCTGGTCGCTCCGTCGCCCATGTACGCAGCGACCACCGTCGGTTCGCCGCGCATCTTCGCGGCCAGCGCCCAGCCCACCGCATGCGGGATGTGCGTAGCAACGACGTTCGAGATGTTGATGACCTTCCGGTCGGGGATCGCCCCATGCTGCGGGAACTGCCGCGCCCCGCTCATCGGCTCCCCCTCTTTCGCGAGAAAGCCAAGCAACGCCTCAGTCGGCGTCAGTCCCTGGGAAACCGTCACCGCCAAGTCGCGGTAATAGGTGAAGCAGAAGTAGTCCTTCGCGTGATGCCGCAGCGCCCACACCGACGCCAATTGCGCCGCCTCGTGGCCCTGCGACGACGCGACGATCGCCGCCTTACCCTGTCGGTTCATCGCCCAGATACGCTCGTCCAGCGTCCGGATCAGAACCATGTTCGCGTAGATATCTACCAGGTCTTCCGCGTTCAAACCGCTCGGGAGGTCGTTCATCGTTTGGGTCATGATGCTGGCATTATCAACCGCCAACGCCCGACGCTCAACCGCTGCCCGCTAGTGCAGGTTGTCCGCCGCCTGCGCAGCCTGCTCCTGCACCCACGGCAACGCGCACGACTCCCCGGACTCCACCCCGAACACCGGATTGAACTTGCTCCTGAAGTTCTCCAACGCTATCACCGCCGCAAGCTCCACCAACTCCTCGTGACTAAACTCCTTCGCCAATCGCTTGAAGAACGCGTCACTCACCTTCCGGCCCGTGTACGTCATCCGATCCGCTAGCTCCAACGCCAGACGCTCGCGACCGTCGAACAAGCCGCTGTGCCGCCAATCGGCAAGCGCCTCTATCTTCCCGTCCTCAGATCCGCTGCGCGCCGCACCCGACGCGTTGATGTCAATTCAGAAAGGGCACCCGTTGATCAGCGCCGCCCGCAACGACGCCAGATTCTTCAGTTCACCTGACAGCAGCCCCGACTCATCGATCCCCGCCGCCAGCGCCCGATGCCCCCTGAATATCGACGGACGCAACGCGTAGATCGGCGTGTTCGGCTGCGGAGCGCCCCGTGACGCCTCCTGCGCCTCCCAAACGCCCCTCACGTCCTCCGGCAAGTCCTCTTTCCGTGCTCCCGTGATACGTGCCATGCGTCCATGCTCCTGTCGACAAAGGTGGGCGCGAAGCATACCCGATACAATGGCTCGCCGGAGGCCCCATGACACTCGAAGCACCCCACGACGTGATGGTCCGGTTCCACGAGATCGCCCTCAAAGGCAAGAACCGCCCCGTCTTCATCCGCCAACTCGTAGACAACATCCGTCGTGCCACCATAGGTATCGGCGTCAAGCAAGTCTGGGCCGGGCGCATGCTCGTGCGCATAAGCCTCGAAGAGACCGCCGACATGAACGTTGTGCGCGAACGCGTCAGCCGCGTCTTCGGCGCAGTGAAGTTCGCGCCGTCCTACCGCACCGAACTCGACTACGACGCCATCGCCGAAACCGTCTCCGCCATCGCCGCTGATCGCTCCTTCGAATCGTTCCGCATCTCAGCGCACCGCGCCGACAAAGCGTTCCCCATGACCTCCTACGAGCTCAACGTCAAACTCGGCGACATGGTCAACATCCAGACCGGTGCCCGCGTCGACCTCAAGAACCCTGACCTCGACATCCGCGTCGACCTCATGCCCCGCGAAGCCTTCATCTGGGCCGACGAGTACCCGGCAGATGGCGGCCTCCCTGTCGGCACTGGCGGACGCGTCGCCGTCCTCATGTCTGGCGGCATCGACTCCCCCGTCGCCACCTGGCGCATGATGCGCCGTGGCTGCCGAGCGACCCTGGTCCATTTCCACAGCTTCCCCCTCGTTGAAGGCCGCTCCCGAGAGAAAGCCCAAGAACTCGCCGAGCTCCTCAACGTCTACCAGTACGACACCCGCCTCTACCTCGTACCCTTCGCCGACATCCAACAGCGCATCATCCTCACCGTCCCTGGCCCCCTGCGCGTCGTCGCCTACCGTCGCTTCATGATCCGCATCGCCGAAGCCATCGGTCGTCGTGAAGGCGCCAAAGCCCTTGTCACCGGCGAAAGCCTAGGCCAGGTCAGCTCGCAAACCCTCCAGAACATGGCCACCGTCGGCGAAGTCGCTACCATGCCCGTCCTCCGTCCCCTCGTTGGCATGGACAAGCAAGAGATCATCGAGCAAGCCGAGCACATCGGCACCTTCGAAACCTCCATCCTCCCCGACGAAGACTGCTGCACCCTCTTCGTCCCCAAATCCCCCAACACCGCCGTCCACTCCGAACAGATCACCGTCTTCGAAGACGACATGGACATCCCCCAAATGGTCGCCGACGCCGTCCGCGACGCCGAACTCTTCGAATACCACATGCCCACCGCCTAGCGGGTCGCCCCTCTACACCGCCACCGTCTGCCCCCCGTCCACCACCAGCGCATGCCCCGTGATGAACGACGACTCCTCCGACGCCAAGAACAACACCGGGTAAGCCACCTCCTCAGCGCGACCCAACCGGTGCAAACCCTTCACGGCGTCGCCCGCAGACTCACGTCCCTCCAGCGGCACCGGTCGCGAGCGCGGCGGAAACTCCCTCACCCTCGCCGTATCGATCGGCCCAGGGCACACGCAATTCACCCTGATCTCCGGGCCGTAATCGAACGAAAGCTGCCGAGTCAGGTTGATCAACCCCGCCTTCGTAGCGCAGTACGCCGGGTAATTCCGAACCCCCAACAAGCCCAGGCTCGACGCCGTGATCACCACGTTTCCATGCCCCTGCTCCAAGAAGACCGGCAACGCCGCCTTCAACCCACGGTAAACGCTGTAAAGATTCGTCTCGATCACATGCGTCCACTGCTCCTCGGACGTCTCATGGATCGGCGCACGCACCCCCGTTCCCGCGTTCAGGAACAGCACATCCAGCCCACCGAACTGATCGACCGCCCTCGCCACCATCTCCTCGCACGTCTCGTTAGCCGACGCATCACCCAGGATGAACGCCGCCTGCCCGCCGTCGCCCTCGATCAGCCGATCCACTCGCGGCTCCCCCCGCTCATCGCGATCCACGCACACCACGCTCGCCCCCTCACGCGCGAACAGCCGAGCCGTCGCCCTCCCGATCCCGCTATCTGCCGCCGTCACCACCGCCACTTTCCCCTCCAGCCTCCCCAAACTCAGCCCCAACCCTGGATGTTCATCATTCACTGAAGTCGTCATGCATCACACTCCTCACGCGGTATCCGCGCAGTCTACACAGCACCGACCTCCTGGCCTCAACGCCTTCCATATCAGACCTCTCTCGCCCCACGCTCGGCCTCACGCGCCAGGTCTGACCTCAACACCCCCAAGACCGACCTCGCCTCACCACTCCCACACCCCGGCTCTCGCACCTAAGCGCAGCTGTTCCCTGAGCGGAGCACCAGCGCAATCGAAGAGCGTGCCCTGAACTCACCGAACGGGGCCTCGCACTTTGCCTGCTCCCCGGCGACCGCAACCATCGCGCTGCCCGACCGAGCGCGCCCTTCCGGCCTCCTCACCCTCAGATCCGACCTCCTCGCTCCCGGGGCCGACCTCCTCGCCCCTAGTCCGGCCTCCTCGCCCTCTGGGAGAGGACTGAGGAGAGGGCGCCCCTCACGCCCGCCAACCAGAACGCTGAGCTAAACTCCGCCCCGTGAACAAACTCAGTCACCGGCTAGGCGTCCAGACAGCAATCGCAACAACCTCCGTTGCGCTACTCATAGCCATCGGCACCACCGCCTTCCATGCCCTGGAAGATTGGACCTGGATCCAGTCCTTCTACTTCACCGTCGTCACGCTCACCACCGTCGGCTATGGAGACCTCCACCCCACCTCGGACGGCTCGCGCCTGTTCACCGCCCTCTTCGTCTTGGCCGGCGTCGCCATCACCGTTTCTGCCCTCGGCGTCATCGGCACCACGTACCTCAGCAAAAGAGAGGCCCGCCGTACTCCCCCCTCGGACAACAACTCCTCGTAGCCCTCGGCGCCATCCCAACGAAGACGCGTAACATACCCCCATGTGCGGACGATTCGGCATCTCCACGGACATCGAAGAG
>ERZ890510.1405-NODE-1405-length-15751-cov-4.300968_pt1 | contig 15751 bp, 12 predicted proteins | sample MGYA00521265_ERZ890510 | MGnify/ENA primary metagenome ERZ890510 (study PRJEB32303, sample SAMEA104408624) | aquatic metagenome | biome: Brackish water; feature: Chemocline; material: water | place: Baltic Sea | collected 2014-10-26T21:54:00 | depth 110 m ...
GAAAACAGTGAGGCCAGTATAAATTTGGCCTCTCTCTCCGAAGAAATAGAAGCCCGGTTAGTGGCTAATAATTATCGCGGCATGAAGACGATGTCCTCAGCCATAAAAAGCGGATCATATTTAAGAGCCGCACAGCTTATTCATCATGCAGAGGGTAAAATTCTCATTGGCACCGGCTTTCCAGTAAATGGGAGCTTTGAAACGGATGGTCCGGCAGGCGCAATCGCTTTGTACCGAGCAATCGAAGCCATTGGAGGAGCGCCAATTTTGGTCTGCGAGGCACCCCTCTGTAGTTTGCTGAGCAAAGACTTCAATACTCATGAAATCAAAATAAATGAGGACGGAGAAAAGCAAGCTCAGGAAGCCCTTAGTCAGTACCAACCGGCGCTGGTGATTTCAATTGAACGTCCGGGTCAGTCTAGCGATGGTCGCTACTACAACATGCGTGGTGTGGATATTTCAGAGCACTGTGCCGATTATGATAGCTTTATATCTTTAGCCACCTGCCCCACTATCGCTATTGGCGATGGAGGCAATGAGATAGGCATGGGAAATATTACTGAGGCTCTCGAGCAACTCGATATTCGCTCAGCAAGCACAGGTTGCGACGAGCTTCTCCTTGCTGATATCTCTAACTGGGCCGCCCACGGCTTAGTGGCGTTACTCTCAGCCATTAGAGGCCAAGATATACTCGCCGACTGGGATAACAAAGCCATACTTCAGATGTTATCTGAGGGTGGCAGTGTCGATGGTGTCACCGGTGAAAATACCCTAACAGAAGACGGTGTCGATTCAGATGTAACCCAACAACTGGTAGCCAATCTAAGAGAGTTATCCGGATTTTAGTGGCACACCAGATATTTTCACTTGAAATGCCTAGTAACTTGGAGATTTTCCTGCAATTTAATCCAGATGCGTCATTTTAAAATCAATTAGCTTTGTCTAAAACGTCACTAACTGATATTATTTTTTGCTTCGGAATACCTAAAGACGATCAGCCCAACGCTATTTTTAACCTATACAAAACTAAGGTCTATCTATGAGTATTGTTTTTCTAAATGGTTCATACATGCCGATGTCAGAGGCTAAGATTTCGCCCCTGGATCGTGGTTTTCTTTTCGGTGACGGGATCTATGAAGTTATCCCCTCTTATCAGGGAAAATTATTAGGTTTTGGTCCCCATATTGACCGCATGAACGATGGATTTAAAGGCATTGGTTTGAATGTTGACTGGTCTCACCAGCAATGGAAATCGCTCTGTGAAGACCTTGCTAGTAAAAATGGTAACAGTAATTTAGGCATTTACCTCCAGGTTAGCCGAGGTGCAGATACTAAACGATACCATGCCTTCCCTGCGAATGTTGAACCAACGATCTTTGGGTTTAGCTTTGAAATTCCTGAGCCTCCAGTAGCAGACAAAACAATCGCCAAAGGATACAAAGTATCAACTGCTCAAGACCTTCGATGGCAGCGCTGCCACATTAAGTCCACTGCGCTGCTGGGTAATGTCCTACATTTTCAGCAGGGATACGACCAAGGTCATGATGAAACGTTGCTGTTCAATGCCAACAATGAACTCACTGAAGCCAGCTCATGCAATGCTTTTATAGTTAAAAATGGCACACTTATAACGCCCCCCCTGGATAATCAACTATTACCAGGCATTACCCGCTATATGCTGCTCGATATTCTTCGTAACGATGGATCAATTCCGGTTGAAGAACGAGCCATCACTAAACAAGAGGTGCTTGACGCCGACGAAGTTTGGATTAGCAGCTCCACCAAAGAGGTGGGCGCGGTCATTGAGGTGGATGGAAGCCCCGTCGGAGATGGCAAGGTCGGAGATGTTTGGCTGGCTGCTCAACGACTTTTCTCCGCTCACAAGTTTAATTACTAGCGGTACCAACTATTATGTCTAGACCAACGGTTGCTGTTGTTGACTTAAAATCTCTAAGGTCCAATTTCGCCTTAGCGCAATCACTGGCACCAGGAGCCAACGCTATTCCCATGGTTAAAGCTAATGCTTACGGGCATGGCATGATAGAGGTTAGTCGTGCGCTAGCAGAGTCTGCGCCAGCATTTGGCGTAGCCTCGATTGACGAAGCCTTGACTCTTCGACAAGCCGGCATCCAACAGCCTATCTTATTACTTGAAGGCACTTTCTCTTGCGATGAAGTTGCAATCGCCGCTGATAACAATTTCATGCTAATGGTCGAAAACCTAGTGCAAAACGATGCCATTGTAAATGCATCGATCTCCCAGCCGATAATCGTATGGCTGGGTATAGATACCGGTATGCACCGCCTTGGATTTCAGCCTAAAGAAGCGATCCAAGCCTATCAGGCACTAAAAAATAGCGACAATGTTGCCAAGCCCATTATCGCAGCCTCGCACTTCGCTTGCGCCGATGATATGGGCAGTAGCGCAACGAGTGCACAATTGGCTATTTTTGATCAATGGATAAAATCTCAGACCTTGGCGAGTGGCGATATTATCAAACAATCTCTTGCCAATTCGGCTGCTATTTTAGCTTGGCCGAAAACTCATCGTGACTGGCAAAGACCGGGTTATATGCTCTATGGGAACTCACCATTCTCAGAAGAGCAAGACAACGCCGACAAACTTATACCTGTTATGTCCCTGCAGTCGGCGGTGATCTCCATTCGATGCATTTCATCCGGTGAGTCCGTCGGTTACACCGCCAACTGGACGGCAAAACGAGACTCAACCATTGCTACCATTACTGTTGGCTACGGTGATGGCTATCCGCGCCACGCACCCAATGGAACGCCCGTTCTTATTAACGGCGTGCGCTGCCCTCTGGTAGGAAGAGTTTCAATGGACATGATTACAGTCGACGTCACTGACCTAGACCTTGTATCTATCGGAGACAAAGTCGTACTTTGGGGGCCTGAACTTCCGGTTAACGAAATTGCTCACCACTGCGACACAATCGGTTATGAGTTACTCACACGAATGCCCTCGCGCGTGCCGCGAATTTATGTTAACTAGCTGTTAATCTGAACTGCAGTTTCTGACTTAACATCTTGAATAACAACGTAGGTATGGGTTTGGCTTATATCGCTGATCGATGCAAGTTTTTCGCCTAAGAAGCGCTGATAATGCTGCATATCCGACACTCGGATTTTAATCAAATAATCAAAACCTCCAGCCACCATTTGGCATTCCTGCACCTCAGGAAGGTCAATCATCTGTTGATTAAAACGCTTAAATGCATCAGTTGTTGAACTCACCAACTGAACCTCGATATAAGCACAGAGGCCGGAATTAACTTTTACTGGGTCAATTAGGGCCACATAGTCCGTAATGAAGCCCTCTTTCTCTAATCTTTTGACTCTCTCCAGACAGGGTGTCGGGGTCAAATTAACCTGGCGTGAAAGTTCTACATTAGAAATCCGTCCGTTGCTCTGAAGTACCATTAAAATCCGTTTATCAATTCTATCCAGCGCCACTATATTTTTCATTGTCACCTCTAAGATTAATGTCTCTAGAAACACGCCGTTAACAACAGAAAATTGTTAAACTTTACCCGTAACCTATAAAGCATGATAATCTATAAATTAGATATTAGCATTATTAAATATGGCAAAATAGTCAAATTTGGAGGCATATACTAAAGCTTTTGAATCAAAATGCAGAATAATTAATAACGCATTATGGACTTTTTTGAGGCTCTCAATGAACCAAATTAGATTACGACAAAAGATTCGAGAAACCGCTCATTTCGATGAACACCAAATAGTTAGTCAACTGATTCTTAGCACACCTCTCTCGAAAGAGGCTAGAGAGCGTATTCTTATTTCTGCTCGAAACCTAGTCACCGACTGCCGGACCGGAAAAGCAAGCGGAGGAACCCTCGATGCTTTTCTACTTCAGTTTGGCTTATCCAACGGCGAAGGCGTCGCCTTAATGTGTTTGGCCGAGGCGCTTTTGCGCGTCCCTGACGGACTGACGGCTGACCGCCTGATTGCTGAAAAAATTCGCTCGGGGAAATGGAATAATCATCGGGGCCAATCAGACTCATTATTTGTCAACGCCTCTACCTGGGGACTGATGCTAACGGGCCACTTGGTCAGCTTAGATACTGACATCACTCAACACCCAGAGAGCTGGATAAAACGACTCACCGCAACGATCGGTGAACCTGCCATCCGCGCCGCCGTAATGCAAGCTATGCGTATCATGGGGGGTCAATATGTCCTCGGTCGGAGCATCGCTGAAGGCATCGAGCAAGGCCGCAAGAAAAATCATAGTGACACTCTATTTTCATTCGACATGCTTGGAGAAGGTGCGCGCACCGATGAAGATGCTCGGTCCTACCTGCATGCCTATAGCCAAGCAATTGATGAAATCGGAGTCGCTCGTCAACAAGGTGCGGAGGACTATCCCGATATTTATCGAACAAATGGCATCTCAGTAAAACTGTCTGCGCTGCACCCAAGATACTATTTCGCCCAACACTCACTAGTGATGACTGAATTATTGCCGCGCATCAAGCAGCTGTGCCAACAAGCCAAGCAACACAATATCAGTCTCTCTATTGACGCAGAAGAATCATATCGTCTAGATATCTCCCTAGATGTCTTTGAAGCTCTCGCCTGCGACCCTGATTTGGCAGATTGGCAAGGACTTGGTTTTGTATTACAAGCGTACCAAAAACGCGCGCCGGACTCTGCTAAATGGCTTATCGCTCTGGCAGAGAAATCTGAGCGCAGGCTGATGGTGCGTTTGGTCAAAGGTGCCTACTGGGACGCGGAGATTAAACACGCACAAGAATTAGGCCTCGAAAGCTATCCAGTGTTCACTAGGAAGTCTAATACCGACCTATGCTACCAGCATTGTGCTGCACTATTACTAGATGCGCCGCAAAAAATATTTCCTCAATTTGCCACACATAATGCCTACACCGTCTCGATGATATTGGAATTGGCCGGTGATCGTGAGTTTGAATTCCAAAGGCTACATGGCATGGGGCACAGCCTATACCCGCAACTTCAAAAACAATACCCCAACAGACCTTTCTCGGTTAGAGTTTATGCCCCTATAGGTAACCATAAAAATCTTCTGCCTTACCTGGTAAGGCGACTACTGGAGAACGGCGCTAATAGTTCATTTGTTAATCGATTTCTTGATAAGAAAACGCCCGTTGAAGAACTTCTAAACGACACAGAATCAGAAGTGACGAATACATTCCCATACCAACATAAAGGAATACCAATTCCAGAGCAGATTTTCGAAGCCGCAGGCGAAATGCGCAAAAATGCGCGAGGAATAGATCTAGATTCGGTCTGTGAGACCGAGACATTACTCACTCGCATAGAGGAAGTCTCTAAAGAATTATTGGTTACACACTCAATTGTTAATGGTGAAAGTAAAGAGATTGACGTTAAAGAGCAGTTCAATCCTGCGGATCAGTCGGAGCTTATAGGTCACTTTAGTGCAGCTAGTCAAAGAGATATTTCACAGGCCCTGGAATCAGCCTACATCGCGCAGGCTGATTGGAATTCAAGAGGCCATCAATGTCGCGCAGACATCTTAGATAAAGTTGCCAATTACATAGAGTGCGACTGTGCCGAGCTCATCGCTTTACTCGCGAATGAAGCTGGACGAACACTTAATGATGGTTTATCTGAAGTCCGAGAAGCAATCGATTTTTGTCGTTATTACGCCATCCAAGCACGTAATATGCACCTAGAGCACTCGCTAAAATTGCAAGGCCAAGGTGTATTTTTATGTATCAGCCCTTGGAATTTTCCGTTGGCCATCTTTACAGGTCAAATCGCGGCAGCTTTGGCTGCAGGCAACACGGTAATTGCCAAACCTGCCATGCAAACTCCTGCTGTAGCGGCCTATGCTATAAAATTATTCCATCGTGCTGGCGTACCACAGGAGGCATTGCAATTTTTGTTAGGTAGCGGCTCTAAAGTAGGCAAAATACTTATTCCAGACCACCGTATTTCAGGGATTGCCTTCACTGGTTCAACCGCAACAGCATTAATCATTAATCGCCAGCTTGCTAATCGCCCAGGACGCCCTATTCCTTTTATTGCCGAAACCGGCGGCCAAAACTGTATGATAGTCGACTCAAGTGCGCTTCCCGAGCAGGTGGTCGACGACATTATCAGCTCTGCATTTCTAAGCGCAGGACAACGTTGCTCCGCTCTTCGAGTTCTATTCATACAGCAGGATATTGCCGATCAGGTGCTGGTCATGCTTTCTGGTGCAATGGCATCAATTAATGTCGGCAACCCAAAACACCTTGCTACTGACTTAGGGCCAGTGATCGACATGGATGCAAAGCACACTCTCGACGCTCATATTGACCGGATGACGAGTGAGGCAACACTAATAGCCAAGGTGGAGCTTAATGCAACTTGTGCAAATGGAAGCTTTGTCGCCCCCCATGTATTTGAAATAGATTCACTAGATCAGCTTAGCGAGGAAGTTTTTGGCCCTGTACTGCATGTCATTCGCTATTCGGCGGACCAACTTCAAAAAGTTATAAAGCAAATTAACGACACTCGTTATGGCCTTACTTTGGGTATTCATAGTCGCATTGAAGCTTTTGCAGACACGGTATTCAGAAATACTATCGCGGGTAATGTCTACATTAACCGAAACATGGTTGGCGCCGTCGTAGGTGTCAATCCGTTCGGAGGACGAGGTCTATCGGGAACGGGTCCAAAAGCCGGCGGTCCCAATTACCTCTTTCGTTATTCTTCGGCAATACATCATCAGCCAGAAATTAAGGATGCTCCAATCTTTAACCTGAGAGCGCAGACCAAAAGTAGCCATAAAATAGATAAGGTAGCTCTTGCGTCAAAGGCAATTCATCACTGGCAGAGCATCTCGATAGAACAACGACTGAACATCCTATTAAAAACTTATGAGGTTCCTTTACTTAACCCTCAGATCCAGGCTGTCGTCCTAAAAAAGATGGCAGCACCGATTGAACTGCCTGGCCCGACTGGCGAGTCCAACCAATTATCAGTTCATGGACGCGGAGTTATGCTCTTATTAATAAGGGAAACTGATCCATTTGAAGATGCTGTTAAACAAATTGGAAGCGCACTACTCTGCGGTTGCTCCTTGATTATTGCATCTGACGAGAGTCTAGAGAGTAAACTGTCCAATATTATAGATAGCTATATTAAGAACGGATTGCCGAAAAACCTGCTAATCCTAGCTAGCCTTAACCAAGCAATGGACCTTATTCAGCATGCTGACATTGCAGGGATAATAGCCAATACCGCCGAGACCAATAGCCAACCATTGCGACAGATCATCGCTAGTCGCAACGGCAGTATTATTCCTCTAATTGAGTGGCCTAAAAATGACCTAGGCTATCATTATCACTGGTTGTTGTGGTTTTTGAGCGAGCGCACTCGCACAGAAAATTTAGTCGCACGAGGAGGCAATACGCAGTTATTTAACCTGACCGAGTAAAGTTATTAGAAATGCCACTCTGTGCGGCCAGCAAAACTATCGCCATTATTGGTGAAACGAACGAATAGTGGTTGAACGCGATAAAAGAAACTTTTACCAAAAGCCGCTCCAATGCGCTGTTCCTGGTCGCCTTGAGGATTGTCGATTAGGTCTCTAATTTCTGGAAATCGAGCAAAGTATAGATTTTCGACAAAAGGCTTTTGCTGATCAGACACAACGCTAATGGCCCCACTCATCTGCGCGCCACAAATTGATTGCCAATTACCAGAGTAATCTGAGTAGATTGAGGCTGAAACCACACCATCATCAGGCAGGCTCTTAATATGACGACTATTAGGGGACGAAAGAAAATATAAGGCAAATGGGCTAATAGCGGTATCTGCCGCATAAAGTACGGGTGCACTCCAAGCCCCTTTCTCATCATTAGTTGAAATGGTTAAAACCGATTCATCCTTTAAGAAATGGTGCAGATTACTGAAATCTTTAGACATTACCCTGCCAGCGCTCAAGACTTTCAGTCTCAATATCAAATAGGTCTAATATTCTAGCGACCGAATGATTAATAATATCATCTACAGTTTTAGGCATTGAGTAGAAGGCCGGCGATGGCGGACAGATAATGGCACCCAGTTGGCTGGCCTTTAGCATCAATTCACAATGCCCCGAGTGCAGAGGAGATTCTCTGGGCATAATCACCAACCTACGGCGTTCTTTCAGCGCCACATCTGCCGCACGAATAATTAGGTTGTCCGCATAAGAACTGGCAATACCTGACAACGTTTTCATAGAACATGGCACCACCACCATACCTGCGGTTTTAAAAGAACCACTGGCAATGCTAGCTCCTATATTTTTATTGTTGTGGACCACATCCGCCAAGGCCTCAACATCTTCCGCCTTCCAGTCAGTCTCGATACCCACATTCATACGCGCGGCTTGGCTCATAATTAAATGAGTTTCAATCTCAGGATTATTGGCCAACTTCTCAAGTATTCTTATTCCATAGATCACGCCACTTGATCCAGACATACCGACAATCAAACGCACCATTCCTGTTAACCTCCACATTTAGTCCGGAGACTATTTTGCCCTGTTTAATAGGCAGTTGGTAGCCCGCCAGGGCTAAATAACCAACATTTTACGCCCCAGGAGGGCGGAGTAGTGCACTAAGAGAAAGAATCCCAAGTCTCAAGTGGGACCTTGGCTTATTGGCGTTATATTCCACCATGTCTACTCAAGGCCACTTTAGATAAATAGGTCTCACCGGTAGTGAACTGAGGGGATTGGCTACCCGCATGACCAGGAAAGCTCATGACAAAGCCCTAATTTAGCTCAATAATTGTATAGCTAATGGGTTGATAATAGCTACGCGATTGCAACTAGCCCAGTTTATATTGTAGATTGAGCTAGATGAGACTACTGATTCCACCTATAGTCAATTTACTTAGCTTTTACTGAGATAAAGAAAATGCGCAGAACTAGAATAGTAACCATGCTTTTATTGCTAGTCTTCTCGACTCTACCATTCTCCATCACGCCCGTTGAGGCACAACAAGTTGCACTCGATTCTGACATTCAACTCAGTGAGGCCTGGATCACCTTACCTGACGGGGTTAGGTTGGCCGCGGATATTTACCGCAGTACATCCGCCCCTACAGAGAGCCGCATGCCGGTATTACTGGAGTACACGCCTTATCGTAAAACCGACTCCCGTGCTCGCAACCTTTCGCTATACAGTTATTTCGTACGGAATGGTTACGTCGTGGTTCGAGTGGACATCCGCGGCACTGGCAATTCAGAGGGGGCTACCATTCCCTATGAGTATTCAGATATCGAACTCGATGACGGCGAAATCCTGATCGATTGGTTGTCGAAGCAGGCTTGGTCTAACGGCAGTGTCGGCATGTTCGGCATTTCTTGGGGTGGCTTCAATGGTATTCAAATGGCCTTGCGCCAGCCGCCAGCTCTAAAGACGTTTATATCCTTGATGGCGACAGAGGAACTGTATCAGGAAGACGTGCACTATATGGACGGCATCATCCATACAGACTCTTGGATGATGAGTAATGACCTTTATAACGCCCTACCCGGTGCACCCGATTTCATATTGGACGAAGAGTGGGAGCGCAATCGTTTTAGCGCTGAGCCCAGCGTCTATACTTATATGCGTCAGCAGCGCGACGGACCATTTTGGGATAGGAGTTCGGCGCGAGATCGCTATGAAGATATCCAAATCCCCAGCTTCCACATAGGCGGCTGGTATGACGGCTATCGCAATAGTATTCCACGCATGTTGGAAAAAGTTAAAGCGCCCGTTAAAGCCATGATAGGCCCCTGGGATCATTACTTTCCCAATACCGCTTGGCCGAAGCCACAAATGGAGTGGAGGCATGAGGCAGTGCGCTGGTTTGACCACTGGCTTAAAGGTATCGATACCGGCATTTTAGATGAACCGCGATTCGCTGTGTATATACGTGACTATCATCCGCCAAATCCTTCTCTAGAGGAAGTATCCGGAAGCTGGCGCTGGGAAGACGGATGGCCTATCAAGAGAACACAAAACCAGATCTGGTACGCAGACAATGAACATAGGTTGGCTCGCACACCATCATCAAAGACTGCAACCCATACCATGAAATACAAACCTTCCGCGGGACTTCAAGGCGGCGGCCCTACAATGTGGTGGGGTAGCATCACACCAGACCAACAACCTATGGATGACCACAGCTTGGTTTATGACTCTGAACCACTTGAAGAACCACTGGAGATTCTAGGTCGAGCCCAAGCACTCATTAATGTTTCAGCCACAGCGCCGCGGGCAAACTGGTTGGTACGTCTGAGCGATATCGCTCCGGACGGTCAAGTGACGCAGGTAGCCGGAATCGGCTTCAATGGGACCCATCGCCTCTCTGCACGCACGCCTATCGCCGTGGTTCCCGGAGAGAATTTTCCATTAAAAATGGATTTAATGCTCACCTCATGGGTGTTTCCTAAAGGTCACAAAATTCGTCTGGCAATCAGTAACTCTCAGTGGCCAATGTTGTGGCCCACACCCATGCCTATGAGCAGTGCACTGGCAATTGGAGGGATAGGCGGGGCGCAAGTGCAATTACCCGTAATACTGGCCGCACCAGCGCGAGTACCCATTTTCAAAGCACCTGCCACAGACCCGCAGATGCCAGGATTCGAAACTCTCGATGCCGGGAATCTATCCGGCTATGCCGCCATAACGTCTATCGAACTCGACCCTAAAACAAATGAGGCTTTTGGTGTTGCACGCAATTCAGGGGGTACAGGCTACCCCTGGGGTGAGGAGCGATTCGAAGAGGCCATTGAACACCGGACCTCTGACAAAAATCCAGCCTATACCTCTGTAGAGGGCTCTTATACTCTGAACTACCAACTTGAGGACCGACACCTTAGATTCGAACAAGATGTGGAATTTACCAGTGATCCAGAAAATTTCCGCCTCATCTTTCATCGGCGAGTGTTCGTCAATGATGAAATATTCCGACAGAAATCTTGGGATGAAATCATTCCCAGAGATTTCCAGTGACGTGCAAGAGACGCTAAGGCTATTGCCGTTATTGAGGAGCAGACCGCAAGAGCGCTTAAATCTCTAATTGAACAGCAAGATTTAGTCAACAGGGTCGCCGCCTTATAAAAACAAGGCGTATTGGAGGGTCACTCAGAAGCACCCCTGGCTAGAACGGATCGTGGCGGATGTTTAGCGAAGAATTGATCATCTATAGCGATGAGCTCGAGGTACTATTAAATCTAATCTCCGAACACAATAGAGACATGGTTAGATAAGTGCTAGAACATGAAATTGCTAGCATAGCGTTTGCCCAACTGGAGTTAGTCAGCAGTACCTTGCGGGCCTAAAAAACTCTTCAAACTGATGATGGAAAATTCCAATTGTACAGCGTAACACAGCACCAATATCTCAATTATTTATTGAGGGAATTACCCAGCAATCAACAACAAAATAATGGATTGGCATCATAACAAATTGATCCTGAATTAATGCGGGTAAAATAGGGTAACTGATGCCGGCTAGGTCAACTTAGTTAACGCCGTTCAGGGGACAACAACAATACCTTCATTAGGATTTATTTTCCCAATAACCATCTGATCATAGATGTTACTGAAGGCATCGAATCCCGATATTTCTTCAATTTTCATCCAAGACAAACTTTCTTGTATTCGCGCCGACATGAATGCCTTAGTACGAGCGTTATACCCATCCTGGCCCCAATCAGTCATGCGCTTCTGAATGTGTGATGGAGCAAAGAAAAAGGAGGTCCTCTCTCTAATCATCTGTGTTGCCAGAGGATCATTGTCAGATAGAGTATCCCAATGAGTCATGCCGACACTTATACAGTTGAGCATGTTCTCGCCTAATGCACCGTGCACCGCGCCCAAAACGGCACGATTACCCGCCATATCAACCATAACACTCGCTATAGCGGTATCTAGATTAGCCAGCTCGTCATAGCAGACAACTTGATCATAACAACCCAAGCTCTCAACAAAGACTCGATTACTTTTCGAAGTCAAACCGACCACTTTTGGCGCACCCTCTTCTTTGGCCAAACCCTGAGCCAAGCCAATCGCTGTTTTGCTAGATGCGCTAACGATAATAACCTGACTTGCACCCTGATATTCAGCTTCCTGAAGCGCATCGCACAGGCAAAATGAAGTGACGTGTAAAGGGAACAAAATCGAACGAATATTATCCAAGGCACCATCGTAGCCAGCTTCTGCAGATATTCGCTGATAATTATTGTACACCGGAGGAAGCTCGGCACGATGCAGTGCCCCATCCACAAAACGTTGCGATGAAACCTTTATCGGCGACATCACTACGAAATCAGACGGGGGATAATAGCCATAAAGGCGCTCGCCCACATCTAGACCCTCTACATTTGAAGCAATAACATCGGCGAAGCCCCAGACCGGCAGGCAACCCCAATCACCACTCTCATTGTCCGCCGCTGGAAAGAACTTCCAGTAGCCAATGGTGTCTCCCGCCGCGCCATAGGTGATGTTGTTAGCGGTAAAGGCGAACCGCTCGATGCGCAACAGAATGTCGCCATCAGCCAAATTTGCTAGAGCTGCGGCCTCATTGGTTTTAACTAGCCGTGTTTGGGTTAAATCTTTTTTAAATGTTTGAAATTCACTCACCCTTAAAATCCCTCTGATAATTCAGCAGCAAACTGCTGCAATTTGGCCACCGCAGGCATCGCACTTACCTGTATACGGCGCATAATATCCATCTTCTCACGATCATTTTTATCGACGCTAGTAATAAGTTTAGTGAAACCATCCAGACGGTTTTGACCGATCCATCGCTTCAAAGGCTTATCCTGAGACCAGTTAAACTGATTGGTCATCATAGCCAAGGTCATAGGAATAAAGTCTTCAGCTTGATTAGGCATAGGCACCAAGGCGCAGAGCTTGTTCATTTCATCTTCTTCAGTGTAATTGGCCTCAACATAAGCCGCCATAGAGGCACTAAACGCGGGCTGGTATCCTCTTATCATTTGCGGCGTAATGCACTTACCCTTGAACACTGGCACAGGGACTCTTTTCCCTATTGTGCGAATTAAACTTGCCGAACAATCAACATGTACATGCCCTTTACTGGTTTCGATCTCTCCATTAGCCAAAACAATTCGACTTTCTTCGATTTCGGTGACATGACCAAGTCGCACTATATTTTTAATCCGCTGCAATTCAGTAACTTCCGCACGACTAATAGTGGCAGCATGAAACATACTAGGACGGACATTCTTATCCAGCCGCAATAGGTAACCACCGACCTCGAGCCGATCAAACATGTCCTCAATAGAGTCAGCGCCAGCTATGGCCTCGTATTGGACGGCAATTGAACCCACTGAATGAGTAAAGAAGGCCTCTGTTGGCTGAGTGTTCGCGCGGTCTAATAACCACGCATCCCGGGAACGAATCCAGGTAATATCATCTGGGTCAACGCCCGTTTCCAATAACCAAAGACAAGCATCGATCGCAGTCTTACCTCCACCAATAACAACGTAACCTGTTGGTTTTGCCCTAATCTTAGGCAAATCGTTCAGGGGCATAAACTGAACCTCAGGCGAAATACTGAAATTAGGTGTATGTGTCGATGGTACATCAACGGTTAAGAAGGTCGCATCCACTAGCTTCTTGTGCTCTACCTGGTATTCTTTTCCCGTCAGTTTAGAGGTAAAAGTGCCATCGCCTAGATAATCACACATCGGAAAATACTGTACTCTGCCGCTCGCCAGAAAACGCTGACGCATGAGGTCATCAAAGTAGGCGCAGACCTCAGCCCCTGACGCCAAATCGCCCATGCCTTTATTTAACCCCACTTGATCAAAGGTGCCGCGGCTAAGCTCTTTGGAACTAACGCCAAAGAAAGATGATGGCTGGTGCAGGGTGACAAAGGGATAGGCAAGATTCCAGTGACCGCCAGGCTTTACATAGCGATCCACAATAATTATGTTGGCGCTTGTTTCTTCTAAGAGCGTGTCGGCAAAAGCCATGCCGACCACACCGCTTCCAATGATTAAATAATCAGTTTTCAACACTTCACTCAAAGCCAGCTCCCTTTTATTTTTATAATTACTCCATAGCGACAAGTATAACCCTAGTTAATCGATCAACTTATACAAATTGATTAAAAGGACTCATTAGCGGACATGATTTAACTGGAGCCATATTTGTTATATTATTCACACCCCGATGGAGATCCAGATGCGCTACACTCTTTTCTCAACCCCAATTTTGTCGCCCGTTTTACGTTTTCTGTCCAAGATCATATTAAAGCTCATTGGCTGGCGTGTAACAGGCGAGTTGCCCGAAGGTCAAAAAAAATATGTTTTGATTGTCGCGCCTCACACATCAAATTGGGACTTCTTTTTGTTTATCTTGGCGGTATCGACCCTACGATTTCAGCCAAGTGTTTTAATTAAAAACAGCCTTTTTGTCGGCCCCCTCGGCTGGTTATTACGTTACTGTGGCGCGATTCCTGTCAATCGAACAGAAGCAACATCGCTAGTAAAATATATAGCCGGTCTTTACCACGAGCGTGACGAGTTCGTTCTAATCATCACCCCTGAAGGGACACGCAGCCCCAATCCTAACTGGAAACTAGGTTTTCACCATGTCGCCACCACGGCTAAGGTTCCCATTCTTGTGGTATATGTCGATAGCATTACGCGCACTGTTGGCATTGAGGGGCTTTTGGAGCCAACCTCAGACCCCCAAGCCGACCTAAGAGAATTAAAACAATTTTTTGATTCCAAGAGTGGCATCAAGCCCCAAAATTACGCATCCTAGAAGCCCAAGCTTCTGCTGTTATCGCCGGCTAGTACTGACAAATACGGGACATCACTCATCGACGACTTTATATTAAATTGGCTCAATAGTAACCAGCAGCATGCCTGGATGATAATTCCTGTACTGGCATTTCTTGAGGCCTGCCCGGGACTTGGTCTATTCGTTTCCGGTGTAATTTTATTAACCGTCAGCACCATTTTATACACCGAACAGATTGCCTCCCTATCGGAAATACTCCCTCTGGCTTTTGCCGGTGCATGCCTCTCCGATCACCTCGGTTTCTATTTCGGTCGTTGGTTCGGCCCGGCATTCCACGACACTGCGTTTGCGCAAAAACGAATCGATAAAATACAGAAAGGTGAAGCGTTCATCTTGAAGTACGGTACTTTATCGATTGTCGCCGGACGTCTTCTAACCGCGGTAAGAAGCCTAGTGCCAATGATGGTAGGTGTCAGTGGGGCAAGTCGTCTCAAATTCACACTGGCCGACATTATTGGTTGCGCCATTTGGGCCGCGGGGCTTGGGTTATTAGTCATCGGCTTAGATAATCTATTGAGCTAAAACTATAGTTTCTTTTAGCTAAGTTTCACCGCTGTACCAAAAACCAGAATCTCGGAAGACCCGTCCATAATCGCACTGGTACTAAATCTTATTCCAACCACTGCATCTGCACCCTTCTGCTCGGCACTTTTAACTAATCTATCAACGGCAATATCTCGAGCCTCATTCAGCATTTCGGTATAGCCTCGTATCTCACCACCGACGATGCTTTTTAGTCCAGCCATGATGTCACGACCAATGTGCTTGGCCTGGACCACGTTACCGGTGACCACGCCTAAGCTCTCAACAATCTGGCGGCCAGGTATTGTTTCTGTCGTTGAATAAATCATTGAACTTCCTCGTGGTCTGTTAGCGTCAACTTTATATTAGCAGTCAAAGA
>ERZ890510.1406-NODE-1406-length-15749-cov-8.140372_pt1 | contig 15749 bp, 13 predicted proteins | sample MGYA00521265_ERZ890510 | MGnify/ENA primary metagenome ERZ890510 (study PRJEB32303, sample SAMEA104408624) | aquatic metagenome | biome: Brackish water; feature: Chemocline; material: water | place: Baltic Sea | collected 2014-10-26T21:54:00 | depth 110 m ...
CAACCTACAGGCGAATCCATGTCGGCCGAATCCTCTGAAAAAACGCGCAGGATCCTCGTAGCGGAGGACACCGAGGTCATTGCGTTACTGATGAAGGAAATTCTCACTAAGGCCGGCTATGAGGTAGGGGTGGCGGTGGATGGAGAAGCGTGCCTCCTCGCCATCGAGCAATTTCGTCCTGACCTGCTGATCCTCGACCTCATGATGCCCAAGCTTCACGGCATTGAGGTCCTCAAGAGAGTTCGGGCGGATGCGTTGACGGCGGATCTCGCGGTCATGGTGTGCTCCGCCAAGGCCCTGAAAGCGGAGAGAGTCGCGGCCGTCGATTTGGGCGCCCTTGCCTTCATCCCGAAGCCGTTTCTTCCGGCCGACTTGCTCGACCCCGTCGAGGGCTTCTTCGATGGAACCGCATCCCTCTTTCCCTCCGCCGTCCCAGCTGCAGTGGTGCCGATTGGGGACCCGTACGAGCCGCAGCTGACCAGCGGTTGACTGAAGCTGACGCTCTGGGGGACCCGCGGCTCCATTCCCACACCAGGCGCGGCCTTCATGCGCCACGGCGGCAACACGTCTTGCATGATGGTCGAACGGGGTGATCACAAATTGATTTTCGACGCCGGTTCGGGAATCCGGGGGCTAGGCAGTGAGTTGATGCGGGCCGGTCCATGTCGGATCCATCTGTTCATTACCCACACCCATTGGGATCACATCCAAGGGTTCCCGTTCTTCACGCCAGCCTTCGTTCCTGGATATGAGATCACGGTCTATGGGGCGAAAGGATTCGGAAAGAGCCTTGAGGCCGTCTTGTAGAGGCCAGTTGGACCAGGACTACTTCCCTGTGCAGATGGAGGATATAAACGCTTCGATCGACTTCTGCCACCTCGGTAATGAGCCGATCGATATCGGAGGTGCGGAGGTGTCCTGGGAATACGCCCATCATCCCGGCGCTACGGTCGGCTACAAGGTGGCCGCGGGCGATGCGACAGTCGCCTGGTTCCCAGACAACGAGTTTATGGCGGGGTACGTGGGCTCGCCGCACGGCATTGAGTTGGACCACCCGATGGTGGCCCCGCACAGGCGGGTGGTCGATTTCCTTCATGGGACCAACCTCCTCGTTCATGAGGTTCAGTACTCAAGCGTCGAGTATCCCCACAAGGTCGGCTGGGGTCACAGTTCGGCGTCGAATGCCGCGCTTCTCGCCAAGTTCGCTGAGGTCGATCGATGGATCGTGACCCACCACGACCCTATGCACGACGACAGTTTCTTGGACGCCAAGCTTATGCTGACGCGGCAGGAGTTGGCTGCGCTCGGTGGCAGGGCGCACGTCGACCATGCGCACGACGGGATGGTCGAACGGCTTTGACCCCCGGGGTGCGAAATCCCTCATTCTGCTTAATGTTGTCGGCTGAACCTTTTCAGGAAGAGAACCGTGGCAGACGATATCACACGCCGGGACTTCGTCTCGAATAGCTCCAAGCTCGCAATGAGCGCGATGATCGTGCCTCGGCATGTGCTCGGTGGCGTGGGCTACCAGGCCCCCAGCGACACGCTCAACATCGCAATGATCGGTGCCGGCGGCATGGGTGCAGAGAACGCCCAGCAGTTGGGGTCCGAGAACATCATCGCGGTCTGCGACGTCGACCATACGCTGGTCGCGAAGAAGGCGGACGAGCGATCCCGGGACGGCCAAGGTGATCCCCGCCCCGACGGGGTGCGTTGGCAGGAGCAGTACACGTCCGCAAAGAAGTACTCCGACTTCCGTGTCATGCTGGACGAGATGCCAGACATCGAGGCCGTCGTGATCGCGACCCCCGACCACGCGCACGCGGTGATCGCGGCCGCGGCGATGCGGGCCGGCAAGCACGTCTACGTGCAGAAACCGCTCACGTACACGGTGCACGAGGCCCGGGTGCTTCAGGGGCTGGCAGAGTCCACCGGCGTGGTGACCCAGATGGGCAACCAGGGCCACTCCGGGGACGATGCGCGGCTCATCAACGAGTGGATTGCGGCTGGCGTGATTGGGAACGTCCGCGAGGTCCACGTGTGGACGAATCGACCGATCTGGTCTCAGGGGCTTCTACGGCCTGCGCCGTTCCCGGCGGACTTCGATCCGACATCGACAGACCGTTCTTGGTGGCCCGGATCGATTCAGGAGGCGCAAGCGACTGGGCTTTGGGCCGACTTCCAAGTCCCGGATCATCTCGATTGGGACCTGTACCGCGGCCCGCTCGCGGAGCCCGTCCCTTATCACCCGATCTACCACCCGTTCCATTGGCGCGGTTGGGTGGACTTCGGGGTGGGCGCGCTCGGCGATATGGGCGCACATCTCATCGATCACCCGGTCTGGGCGCTCAACCTTGGGCTGCCGTCTGCGGTCGAGTCCACGTCCACGCCCTGGGGAGGTCCGGAAGCCAATCCGGTGTCGTACCCGATGGCGACGAACGTCCACTATGAGTTCCCGCGGCGCGGCCGGATGCCAGCGGTTGACCTGCACTGGTATGACGGCGGCCTGATGCCGAAGCGGCCAGAGGGTCTGCCCGCAGAAGTGCGTCTCAACCGCGAGGGCGGCGTGATCTTCGTCGGTGACCGCGGCTTGTTGATGCACGAGACGTATGGCCGGAATCCGAAGCTTTTCCCCGAGGGTCTGCACGAGGAGGCGGCTACGGTACCCCAGAACCTCCTTCGCATTGAGGGGGGCCACGAGATGAACTGGGCCAACGCGTGTAAAGGGATCGGTCAGGCGACTTGCCCGTTCTCGTATGCGGCCCCGCTTACCGAAACCATGCTCCTCGGCATCGTGGCGTTGCGAACAGGCCAGGGATTCAGGATCGAATACGATGCCGAAAATATGCGGGTCACGAATTCAGAGAAGGCCAACGAGTATTTGGTCCGGGAATACAGAGAGGGATGGGTGATCTGATGAGACGGATTACGATTGCGGCTTTGGCTGGACTGATCTGTGTCGCACCCGCGGTGTCGGTCGCACCTCTCGCAGCCCAGGAGCACAACACGCTCACGCAGGCCGAGCGAGATTCGGGATGGGAGCTCCTCTTCGATGGTCATTCGCTTGATGGCTGGCGTCGCTACGACGGCGAACCTATGACCGGGGGTTGGGCGGCCGAAAGCGGCACGCTCACGCACTCTACGGGCGGGCGCGACATCATCACCGAGGCCGAGTACACGGACTTCGAGTTGACGATAGAGTGGAAGATTTCCGAGGGCGGAAATAGCGGACTTTTCTATCGCGCGGCACTGGGCGAGGAGTGGGTATACCACAGCGCGCCGGAGATGCAGATTCTCGACGATTCGGGACACGCGGACGGTCAGAATCCGGTTACGAGTGCAGGGTCCAACTACGCCTTGCATCCGGCACCGCGTGGCCTCGTCCATCCGGTTGGGGAGTGGAACACCGTGCGGCTCGTGGTGCGCGGAAACGCGGTTGAGCACTGGCTAAATGGCACCAAGATCGTCATGTACGAGTTTGGCAGTCCTGAGTGGAAGGAACTCGTCGCCGCCAGCAAATTCAGTGAATTCCCTGCCTATGGGCAGGCGAAGAGCGGCCACCTCGGGCTGCAGGATCACGGCAATCGTGTGTGGTTCCGTGACATCAAGCTGAGGGAACTCCGATGAGCGGGCGGATGGATCGCCGCGCCTTTCTCGGGGCGCTACCGGCTGCGGCGCTCGCGATGCGTGGGCTCGACGGTCCTGCGGGGGCGCTTGCCCCGCGTGGGCTCGACGGTCTCGCGATTCAGGGGGCGAAGCCTCGGCTCGACGCCATCGGTGTCCAGGTCTACACGCTGCGCGCCGAGATGGCCGATGACACGGACCGGACCCTCGCCGCCATCGCGGAGATTGGCTACACCGAGGTTGAGCTTTTTGGCGACTACGCGCTCGCGGGTCGGGAAATGCGAAATAAGCTCGACGCGGTGGGGCTGCGATGTGCGTCGAGCCACGTGAGCATCGAGACGGTCAGAGATGATTGGGATGCCACATTGGAGTCCGCTCAGGAGTTGGGCCAGGCATTGATCGTGGTGCCTTCCTTGCCGAACAACGTGCGCGGCACCGAGGGGTTGGTGCGCGTGGGGGAGGAGTTCAACGAGGCCGGCGCTGCGGCTCGCGCGGCGGGGCTGCGCTTCGGTTACCACAACCACGATTGGGAGTTCGCTCCGCTGGCTGGCGGCGTGCTGCCGATCGAGGTGTTGCTGGAGAGCACCGACCCCGAGCTGGTCGATTGGCAGATGGACATCTTCTGGACAGTGAAGGGCGCCGGAGATCCGTACGCCCTCATCGAAGCCTACTCAGGTCGGGTGACCAGCGTGCACGTGAAGGACCGCACCCCGTCGGGCGACATGGCCGACGTCGGGGCAGGCGTCATCGATTTCCGGAGAATTCTTGGCCGGGCGGAGGAGCTTGGCCTACTCCATCAGTTCGTCGAGCACGACTTCCCTGCGGACGCGATCGAGAGTGTGCGGGCGAGCTTCGCTGGGCTTCAGCGGCTGATCGGGTAACTCGTTTCCCTTCCATTCCCCGTACATACGGAGGCCCTCGTGCTTCGTTCCACTCTGTTGACGGTCCTCTCCCTCGCCGCTTGCGCGGTGAGCGCCCCGGCCCAGGACCTGATCCTGATCAACGCGCGCATTGTCGATGTACGGACCGGAGCGATCAGCGAGGCGTCCACGGTTCTCGTCGAAGGTGGGAAGATCAAGCAGATCACGACGGGCCGTGTCATCGCGCCGGATGGGACGCGCACGGTGGATCTCATGGGGCGCTTCCTCGCGCCGGGGATGATGGACGCGCATGTACACGTCGGCTCGGCCGCCGACGCAGGACGCGCGCTTTCCGCCGGGGTGACCACCATGCGCAGTATGGGCACGGCGCACTACGCGGATGTCGGCATGCGGGAGCTGCAAGCGGCGGGGTATCTCGACGCTCCGCAGTACCTCGCTGCGGGGTACCATGTTAGGCCTCCTGCGGCTGAGGAATTTTTTCAAGACCACCCAGAACTCGGCCATCTCTACGGCAAGGAGATTCGCGGAGAGGAAGCGGTGCGTGCGATGACCCGCGCACTGGTTTCGCGCGGGGTCGACTTCGTGAAGACCAACGCAACGGAGCGGGCGGGCCTGCCGAACACGGATCCGCGTAAGCAGTTCTATTCAGAGGCTGAACTGCACGCGATCGTCGAAGAAGCCGGTAAGGCGGGTATTGGCGTCGCGGCCCATGCCCATGGTGATGCGGGCGCACGTGATGCGGTGACGGCAGGGGTGCGCAGCATTGAGCACGGGACGTACCTGAGTCCGGAAACGCTGGCGATGATGGTGGAGCGCGGGACGTACCTCGTGCCTACCATCGCCATCGTGCGCGACCTGACGCTAGCGGGAGGCGACTACGACAACGCCGCGCTGAACATGCGCGGAAGGCACATGCTTCCACGAGTCCAAGAGATGGCCGCGACGGCGCATAGGCTTGGCGTGAAGATCGTAACCGGGTCCGACACCGGATATGGACCCGGGAGCACGACGACTCTGGCTCACGAACTCCTGGAATTGGTGGAGATCGGGATGACCCCGCTCGAGGCGCTGCAAGCCGCGACGGTCACTCCGGCTGAGCTTTTCGGCCTGACGGACAAGACGGGTGTGGTCGCGGTGGGCCTCGACGCCGATTTGTTGGTGCTTGAACGCAATCCGCTGGAGGACATCGGGGTGATGCAGGACGTGCTCCTGGTCGTGAGCGATGGCAAGGTCATCGTGCAGCGAGGAGACTGGCCGGGACAGCGCCCGATCTCCTGAGGGGGGCGTCCGCGGGGCGCACCCTTCCGCCGGACGCTGCCTTCCGCGGGGCGCCGCCGCGCAGCGGGCGTAGCGAAACCACACGCCGAGCCTAAGTTGTCTCTCTGGCCACACTCGGGACCCAGAGCACGGAGACGTGAGGCGGCATGCGCAAGAAAGCCCAGCAGGAATACGACGTCATTATCGTGGGTTCGGGAGCCGCCGGCGGCATGTGCGCTTATGTGCTCGCGTGTTCCGGGGTGAAGGTCCTCATGCTCGAAGCCGGCCGTGACTACGACCCGGTGACCGAGACTCCGATGTTCCAGCTCCCGAAGGACGCGCCCATGCGCGGGGCCGGGACGAAGGAAAAGCCCTTCGGCTTCTACGACGCGACGGTCGACGGCGGCTGGGAAGTGCCTGGTGAACCCTATTCCAGCGCCGAGGGCACCGACTTCCGTTGGTGGCGCGCACGGATGCTCGGCGGTCGCACGAATCATTGGGGCCGCATCTCGCTGCGCATGGGTGAGTACGACTTCAAGCCGCGGTCGCGGGATGGCCTCGGCTTCGACTGGCCCATCACGTATCAGGACGTCGAGCCCTACTACGACAAGACCGAGATGCTGATCGGCGTCTATGGATCGAACGAAGGGCTCGAGAATACGCCAAACTCATCGCCTGGCGTGCTACAGCCCGCTCCGGCGGCGCGTGCCACCGAACTTCTAACAAAGAAGCACGCCGCCAGCGTCGGCGTTCCCGTGATTCCGGCCCACCTCGCGATCCTCACAGAACGGCAGGACGCGGCGCGGCTGTCTCGTGAATTGTGGCCGAACAACGCGTTGGCTCAACGCGTGACAGAGGACTCCATGCGCTCGCGGGCGGCCTGTTTCTTTGCGACTCCGTGCGGACGTGGCTGCTCCATCAAGGCCAATTTTCAGTCCCCGACCGTATTGCTGCCTCCCGCGGTCGCGACCGGCAACCTCGACATCATCACAGATGCGATGGTCCGCGAGGTCACCGTGAACGCGCAGGGGCGCGCCACGGGGGTGCACTACATTGACAAGACCACACGCGTCGAGGAGCACGTGAGCGCGCGGGTTGTCATTGTTGCCGCGAGCGCACTTGAATCGGCGCGTATCTTGCTGAACTCCAAGAGTGGACTGTTCCCTGATGGGCTGGGCAACGGCAGTGGTGCGGTCGGCAAGTACATCATGGATACCGTGGGTGCCGGGGTCGGTGGTCAGATCCCAGCCATGGAGAACACCCCAGCGCACAACACCGACGGCGCGTCGGCAATGCACATGTACACGCCGTGGTGGCTCTATCAGGAGCAGGCGCGTGGTCAGCTCGATTTCGCTCGCGGCTATCACATCGAGTTTGGTGGCGGTCGGCGTCAGCCTGGTTTCGGCTTCATGGGCGGTCTGTCATCGTTCACCGACGGAGCCTACGGCGCCCGCTTCAAGGAGGAGTGCCGTCGCTACTACGGCTCGTTTATGTGGTTTGATGGGCGTGGCGAGATGATCCCTAACGAAGACTGTTACGCGGAGATCGACGCCCAGGGTGTCGATCAATGGGGCATTCCGACGCTCAAATTCCACTGGAAGTGGTCGGATCACGAGCTGAACCAGGCCCGCCACATGCAGAAGACCTTCGCCTCCGTCATCGAATCGATGGGCGGCAACGTGACGAGCACCGTGCACGAGGACGGCGCACGCGCGATTGCTGCGCCCGGCGTGATCATCCACGAGGTAGGCGGCGTCATCATGGGTGAAGATCCAGGCCGGTCGGTCCTGAACGAGTATTGCCAGTCGTGGGAGGTGGACAACCTGTTCGTGACCGACGGCGGCTGTTTCGTGTCGAACGCGGACAAGAACCCGACGCTGTCGATCATGGCGATCGCGTGGCGCGCCTCCGACTACATCGTCGAGCAACTCGCGTCGAGGAGCCTGTAATGGACGACAACAAGAAGCCGAAACGGTTTGAGCTCCCGGTGGTCGGCGCCATGGACATGGACCGACGGCATGCGCTGAAAATCATGGCCCTCGCAGCCGCCGCTCCGAGTCTTGCCGCGTGTGACACCGGAGAGCCGGTGCTCGACGTCGCGATCGCGCCGAACCCGCCCATGAATCCGAAGGCGAAGGGCACGGCATGGGACCCCGACATGGTGGAGCCCAAGGTGATGTGGGAGCGGACGCTCAGCAGCGACGAACTCGCTTCGCTGGCTGTCCTATGCGACGTCATCATCCCAGCAGACGACCGGTCTCCTTCGGCCAGTTCGCTCGGCGCCCAGGACTTCATCGACGAATGGGTGAGTGCGCCGTACGAAGGGAATCAACGCGATGCCGTCCTGATTCGAGGCGGCCTACTGTGGCTGGATCGCGAGTCCAGAGAACGGTTCGGGGACGGTCTGCGCTTCCGAGATCTGACGCAGGAGCAGCGACACGCGATCTGTGATGACATCTGCTACGAACCCAACACGCCGGAGCATCTCAAGGCGGGCGCGCGCTTCTTCGACACTGTGCGGTCCCTGACCTCGACAGCGTTCTGGACGACCACCGAGGGGATGACCGACCTGGAGTACATCGGCAATATCCCGCAGACGAGTTGGGCCCCGCCGCCGCCGGAAGTTTTGCGGCACTTGGGTCTTGAATAAGCCCGCCACCGCATCTCTTTCCACAACGAGCGACATGTCCGACTCCAACGTGAACACCTCGCGGTTATTCCTCGGAAGCTGCGTTGCTCTGATCGCGACCTCGGTCGCGTTCGCGACCGTGGGTGCGATCATGCTCGCGCTCAAACGCGAGTTCGTCCTCACCAACGAGCAGGTGGGTTGGATCGGAGGTGCTGCGCTGTGGGGCTTCGCCGTGTCGCAACTGCTGTTCGCACCACTCGCAGATTCCATCGGTATGCGGGCCTTGCTGCGCACGTCTTTCGTAGCCCACGTGGTCGGCGTGCTGACGATGATCTTCGCGACGGGTTTCTCCACGCTCTTCGCAGGTGCGCTCATCATCGCCATGGGCAACGGGCTGGTTGAGGCCGCTTGTAATCCGTTGGTGGCGACGCTCTTTCCAGACAACAAGACGGTGAAGCTCAACAAATTCCACGTGTGGTTCCCTGGAGGTGTGGTGATCGGTGGGCTGGCGGCCTTCGGGTTGGACGCCGTCGGGGTGACGGGATGGCAGGTCAAGATCGCCTTGGTACTGATCCCTACCGCCGCATACGGTTGGTTGTTGCTTCGGGAGCCCTTTCCGGCCACTGAAGGTGTTCAGGCTGGAGTGAGCATGGGTGAGATGTTCAAGGCGGCGTTCACGACCCCGCTCATGCTTCTTCTTCTCGTGGCGATGACCATGACCGCGTCGGTCGAATTGGGTCCCAATCGCTGGGTGCCGGCAGTCCTGGAGGCTGGAGGCTTCGCGGGCATCCTGGTACTCGTTTGGATCAATGGCCTCATGGCGGTCATGCGATACCGGGCAGGCGCCGTTGTCCACCGCCTGTCTCCCACCGGCGTCCTGACGGCTTCGGCCGTCCTCGCCGGGGTGGGTCTTTTCGGGCTAGGGAATGCCTCTAGTGGCCCCGCGGTGTTCGCGTCGGCCACGGTGTTTGCGTTGGGGGTCTGCTACTTCTGGCCCACGCTGCTCGGGGTTGCATCGGAGCGTGTGCCAAAGAGTGGCGCGCTCGGTATGGGTCTCATGGGCACAGTGGGGATGGCCACCGTTGGGCTGATTGCCGCGCCTCAGATGGGCCGGATCGCCGACGAGTTCGCCCACGAGCGGATTCCAGCCCAGGAAGTGACACTGCTTTTCGAGCGCACGGCGATGGTCTTGGGGAACAATGACGACCCGGATGCCATGGCCGCGGTGGCTGCGGCAACAGGGGTACTACAGTCGTTTGTGATCACGGGCCAGTTGCCTTCACCGGGGACCGCGAATGCGCTTCGCTCTGTCATCGCCTCGGACGCCGATGCAGATCTGATCGGGCAGGCCCAGGCGATTCTTGGTCCGGCTGATAACTACGGCGGTAGGGTCTCGTTCCTATACATGGTTCCGCTGTGCGGCATCCTTTTTCTGATCTTCGGGGCCCTCGACCTGAAGGATCGGAAGGCTGGCGGATACCGTGTCGAGAGCCTAGAAGGCGCGGCGTGACCGTACGGTATGGCATGGTCGGTGGTGGCCCTGGGGCCTTCATTGGCGCAGTTCACCGCATGGCTGCTGCGCTCGACGGCGAGTACAGCCTGGTCGCCGGCGCGTTCTCGTCTGACCCCGGCAAGTCGGAGCAGAGCGGGAAGGAGCTCGGGCTCGCCCCGGAGCGCGTCTATGCGTCGTACACCAACATGGCGCAGGCGGAGGGTGCGCTCCCCGTCGGGCAGCGTATCCAGGCGGTGGCGATCGTGACGCCCAATCATCTCCACTTCGCGGTCGCGCGTGCTTTTCTCGAGCAAGGAATTCACGTCATCTGCGACAAGCCGTTGACGACGACGCTTGAGGACGCGGAGGCGCTCTGCCGGCTCGTCGCCGAGCGTGATCTCCTATTTGCTGTCACCCATAACTACACGGGTTATCCGCTCGTGAAAGAAGCGCGCGAGCGCGTGCGCGCCGGATCGCTTGGGACCGTCCGTAAGGTCGTGGTGGAGTATGTGCAGGGATGGCTCTCGACGCTGCTCGAGGCGCAGGGGCAGAAACAAGCTGAATGGCGCAGCGATCCAGAGCGGGGGGGGGCGTCCGCAGTGCTCGGCGACATCGGCTCGCACGCCCACAATCTGGTGCGGTACGTGACTGGGCTTGAGGTCCAGCGCCTGTTCGCCGACCTGGGCACCGTGGTGGAGGGACGCGAACTCGACGACGATGCCACCGTGCTGCTCGAACTCGATGGTGGTGTTCGCGGACTGTTAATCGCGTCGCAGATCGCCACAGGAGAGCGAAACCATCTCAGGTTGCGCATCTACGGAAGTGAAGGTGCTCTGGATTGGTCGCAGGAGGACCCGAATCGACTGCGTCTCGTTTCTCCGGACGGCTCGGAGCAGATCCTGCACCGAGGGGCGGGGCAGCTCTCGCAGGCCGCGACCGCACATACTCGACTGCCCAGCGGACACCCGGAGGGATTCATCGAGGCGTTCGCGAATCTGTACCGGAACGTCGCGCGCGCGATCAATACAGGTGCTACCTCGGGTGACTTCCCGACCATCGCCGACGGCACTCGCGGCGTGCATTTCATTCACGCGGCGGTTGCTAGCCACAAGGCGGGTGCGTGGGTCGATGCATCTTACGCACCTCCTGCATCTTGAACGATGAACAACCCTCTATGAACAACTCTCATGACTAGACCTGTAACACTTTTCACCGGCCAGTGGGCGGACCTGCCTCTCACGGAGCTCGCAGAGAAGGCTGCTGCGTGGGGTTATGACGGCCTCGAGTTGGCGTGTTGGGGTGATCACTTCGATGTCTTGCGTGCGGCCGAGGACCCGAGCTACTGCGTTGCCCTGCTCGAAATGTTGCAGTCGCATGGGCTCGAGGTGTTTGCGGTGAGCAATCACCTGGTTGGCCAAGCCGTGTGCGACATCATCGACGATCGACACCAGGCGATTCTGCCTGCATATGTCTGGGGAGATGGCGACCCGGAAGGTGTGCGGGTCCGAGCCGCTGAGGAAATGAAGGCCACCGCACGGGCCGCGGCGAATCTGGGTGTGAAGGTCGTAAACGGCTTCACTGGCAGCGCCATCTGGCATCTGATCTACGCGTTTCCTCCGGTCACTCCGGAGATGATCGAAGAAGGCTTTGAGGACTTCGCGGAACGCTGGAACCCCATTTTGGACGTGTTTGACGAGGTGGGCGTCCGCTTCGCGCTGGAGGTGCACCCTACCGAGATCGCGTTCGATATCAGCACAGCTGAGCGTGCCCTAGATGCGATCGGACACCGGCAGGCGTTCGGCTTCAACTACGACCCGAGCCACCTGGCATATCAGGGCGTGAACGTGGTGGACTTCATTCACCGCTTCAGCGCGCGCATCTACCACGTGCATATGAAGGATGTGTGGTGGTCTGATGAGCCCAAAGCTTCTGGTGTGTTCGGTGGTTACTTGCCGTTCGGGCATCAGGACCGCTTCTGGGATTTTCGCTCGCTCGGCAGGGGTCACGTGCCGTTCGAGGAGATTATCCGCGCGCTCAACCGCATTGATTATTCTGGGCCACTTTCGGTGGAATGGGAGGACTCGGGCATGGACCGCGAGCACGGTGCTGAGGAGGCCTGCGACTTTGTGCGTGCCGTAGATTTTCCCAGTTCCTCAAGCGCGTTCGACGCGGCGTTTACCGAGGACTGAGGGATGCCGGAATTCGCCGATTTTATCTTCATCCTTATGGCGTTTTGGATGTTGGCCTTCATTCTGCGAAATCCTACCTGTCGGACGATTGCCCGAGGCTGAAGGCTGGCGCGGAGGCCTTCTACGTTCAACAATCATCGGCCTACATACGTCCTTGATATACCGGCTGAGTCCGGCCAATAACGTGCGCCCGTCGCGCACTCCAACCCCACCGTGAGATCGCAAATGACGTTCCGACACCTCACTCTACTCACCGTCGCGTCGACCGCACTCGGGACCACCGCACTGGCGGCCCAGCAGGTCACGCTCGATGAGACGCTCCTTGACGGTTTCGAATGGCGAGAGATCGGCCCATCCAACATGTCTGGGCGGGTCACTGACGTTGAAGGCCTACCCAGTCCCTCCAAGACGTTCTACGTCGCCACGGCGGCGGGTGGAATCTGGAAGACGACCAACAACGGCATCACGTTCCAGCCGCTTTTCCAGAATGAGCGGATCGTCTCCATGGGCGATCTCGCGATCGCCCCGAGCGATCCGAACCAGATTTGGGCCGGGACGGGTGAGGAAGACTCACGCAACTCGATCTCTCCCGGAGGCGGCATCTACAAGTCCATGGATGCTGGCCTGACCTGGGAGCTCAAGGGCCTCGAGGGCACGGAGCACATCGGTAAGGTATTGGTGCATCCGCGCGACCCGAACACGGTGTGGGTTGCGGCGCTCGGCCCGCTGTGGCGTTCGGGTGGGGACCGGGGGCTCTACAAGACCACCGATGGTGGGGACAGCTGGACGCAGGTGGCGTTCGTAAGCGACAAGGCGGGCTTCGTCGACATCGCGATTCATCCGCAGAACCCCAACATCCTTTTTGCGACCAGTTGGGAGCGTGATCGGGGTCCGTACTACCTGCAGAGCGGTGGACCGGGCAGCGGTGCGTGGAAGAGCACCGACGCTGGCGACACGTGGACTCGCCTAGAGGGCCACGGGCTACCGGAGACCACGATGGGCCGCCTGATGGTGGCGTATGCGCCGAGCTACCCGCGGGTGATGTACATGATGATCGAGGCGGCAGCAGTCGAGGGCGAAGATGGTAATCAAAATGGCCTCTACCGCTCGGATGACGACGGCGACAACTGGGAGAAGGTGAACGACTTCAATTCGCGCCCCTTCTACTACTCCGGCGTGTGGGTCGACCCCATGGACCCCGACCGGGTTTACTTCTCGGCTCTGCGTTTCTCGACAGATGGTGGGCGTACGGCAGGCAACGCCGCGCAGGAAGTACACGTCGACTTTCACGCCATGTGGATCGACCCGAACGACCCGGAGCGCTTCGTGGTCGGCAATGACGGAGGTATCGCGATCACCTTCGATCGTGGTGGGAACTACTGGTTCCCGAACAATGAGGCTCAGGGCCAGTTCTACGCCATCAGCTACGACATGGATACGCCTTACAACGTGTGTGGCGGCCTGCAGGACAACTACTCCTGGTGTGGGCCTAGCCGGAAGGAGAGCGGCGCGATCACCAAGAGTGACTGGTTCATGATCAGCGGCGGCGACGGCTTCGTCACGCAGCAGGATCCACGGAATCCGGACATCGTGTATTCCGAGTCGCAGGCCGGGAACATGGGTCGCTCGAACCTCGCGACCGGTGAGCGCACGGGCTTGGGTCGGCCGGATTGGCGTGATAGCTACCGGGTGATCCAAGACTCGATCGCGATGCTCTGGCCAGATTCGACCGAGCGGATGCCGCGCGAGCATAGAGACCGCATCGCTGAACTCACGGCGCGTGCCACGGCAGACTCGGTGAACATGCAAATGCGCTACAACTGGAACACACCGTTCTTCTTGTCGCCGCACAATCCGGACGTCTTGTATGCGGCGGCGAACCGGGTGATGAAGTCGACCAATATGGGTGATGATCTCATCCCTATTTCCCCCGATCTGACGCGTGCCGATGCTGAGATGATCAGAATCAGCACGACGACAACAGGCGGAGTCACTCCGGACGTGACCGGAGCGGAGACCTTCGGAACCATCGTTTCGTTGAACGAGTCGCCGATCAACGCGGGCACGCTCTACGCCGGTACCGATGACGGAAATCTCTGGGTGTCGACGAACGACGGCGGGTCGTGGACCGACCTGACGAGCAACGTTGGGAACCTGGTGCCGGACGGCACCTACGTGAGTCGGATTGAAACGTCGAAGCATGTGGCGGGCCGCGTCTATGTGACGTATGACAATCACCGTCGCGGCGACTTCATGCCTTACGTACTCGTCAGCGAGAACAGCGGTGGCAGCTTCCGCTCCATCGCGAGCAACCTGCCTACCGGCAAGCCGGACTTCGCGCACGTAATCCGCGAAGACCACGTGAACCCGAACCTTCTGTTCGTCGGTACCGACGTCGGTCTCTACACGTCACTCGATCGCGGTCAGACTTGGGAGCGCTTCATGGAAGGCTTCCCGACCGTACCGGTGCACGACCTCCAGATTCACCCGCGTGATTCAGAGTTGATTGCCGGCACACACGGGCGTTCGATTTGGATCGTGGACATCGAGGCACTTCAGCAGCTGACCCCTGCGGTCGTCGCCTCTTCGGCGCATCTGTTCGAGCCGAGCCCGGCGTTCCAGTTCGGCACACCGCCCAGCGGTGGCCAATTCACGGCCCAGGCCTACTATCAGGCTCCGGGAGTGGGCGGCGGAGCCCACTTCAGTTACTGGCTCGGCGAGGCCACGGAAGAAGACACCGAACTGGTGATCTCTGATTCCAACGGCAACGAGATGGCGACCATCAACGGCGTCAAAACCAAGGGGCTGCATACCGCGACCTGGAACATGATGGGCGCCTCGTCGCCTATGCCACGATCGCCTTCGGAGGCTCGCGATTCCATTGCGGTCGAGGCTCGCCTTGCCGAGGTGATCGACTCGATCGTCGATGCGGGCGAAACGGCCGAGGATGTCGCAGAAGCTGTTGAGGCTCTCCGGAGCGCAGGCGGTGGCGGTGGTGGCTTCGGCGGTGGCCGTGGCGGCAACGTCGGCGGACCGTTCGAGGCGCGGCCGGCTGAGGGCCCGGCGCTTAGCGGCGGTGGCGGCGGTGGTCGAGGCGGCTTCGGCGGCGCTGGTGGTGGGACGCTGCAACAGCGTATCACCAACGCGGTTCGTGGCACGCAGAACACCGGCGGTGGTCGGGGTCGTGGGGGCGGCGGGTTGTTCCCGGGGCGGAATGAGCCGGCTGCACTCGCGGCGCCGGGGACTTATACGGTGACGTTGAACGTGGGTGGTGAGGCTTACTCGCAGACGTTTACGCTGTTGCGGGCTAATACGGCGCGGATCTGGCAGTAGGTTGCTGCTCCGCCGCCTAGGGCGGCGGAGTGGTTGGAGAAAAAGCGGCCCCGCCCGGATGCTCCGGGTGGGGCCGCACTGCTGAGCATGGCGGGCACGAGGCTGGCGCGTGATGTTCTAGTGCTCCTGAACTGCACCGCGGCAATGAGACCTTCTATGCCGCCTTTGATCGCCCAGGTTCCGGTTCCAAACCTTGGCTAACACTCTCTCGACGATCCATCTGCTGGCGTGACCCCCTGAAACGAGACCGGGCCGGGTGTTAGGATGCGGGACTGGTCGCAGCTACAGCGAGGAGGTCAGCGATGAGCAGGAGAAGGCACACGCCGGAGCAGATCATCACGGCA
>ERZ890510.1411-NODE-1411-length-15692-cov-5.525165_pt1 | contig 15692 bp, 28 predicted proteins | sample MGYA00521265_ERZ890510 | MGnify/ENA primary metagenome ERZ890510 (study PRJEB32303, sample SAMEA104408624) | aquatic metagenome | biome: Brackish water; feature: Chemocline; material: water | place: Baltic Sea | collected 2014-10-26T21:54:00 | depth 110 m ...
AGTACAAAATCTGGAGATACCCTAACAAACGCGAGTTGCAGACTGTGTTTCACGAAATGACTCATATTAAGCAGTTTTATTTTTATGAGCTAGACATGGATGGTTCAGTGCCAAAGTGGATGGGAAAGAAAAACGGCCAGTCCTATAGTAAATGCCCCTGGGAGAAGGAAGCTAATAAAATGGAAAAGGTATTGCTTAAAGAATTTCTTGACTTACAGCTTAATTCATAATATAATGGTTTTTAAATCGAAACATACGGAGAACAAAAATGGCAGTAGCAAATTACACAATTGATCAAGTAGATAGTATCGTAAGTCAGTACAATGATGGAGTCGATGTCACTGACATTGCAAACTCAGTAGGTAAAACTCCTCGTTCAGTTATCGCTAAGCTCTCACGCGAAGGCGTGTATGTAGCGAAAGTAAAGAAAGTCGCAACGGGTGCAACGCTAACCAAGCAAAACATCGTAGACGGCATCAACCTCTCAACTGGTATGAACTTGGATACCCTTGTTAAAGCTAGCAAAGATGATCTCGCTAAGCTCGCTCTTGCTTTGAGAACATAGCCCATGGGCAACGTAGTAAAATTTGAGTGTAGTCCCGCTGCTCTTCGTAGACGTTTAAACGACTTGCAGCGGGTGCTCAACGATCGTAATGAGAGGATAGATTCATTACTAGATCAAGTACATGAGGAAGCCATGCAAGGCAGCACCACTCAATCAATGTACGATGATCTTCTAAAAGAATACATTGAATTATTTGGTATAGATAACGTGAGACTCGAAGATTTAAGCTATTGTAGCTTCTACGAAGACAATATCGAATATGTAAGCGCAGAACACTTTAATGATGATGATTTGGATACATAAATATGTCGAACTACAGCGAAGTTGAAACACAAGAGCTTATAGCTCAGTATATAGACGCTCCCTCTAGAGCCACAGTAGAAGCTATGGCGAAACAGTATAGTAGATCACTAAAGTCTATTATTGGTAAGCTATCCAGAGAAGGTGTATATCAGCGAGAGTCCTACAAGACTAAAACAGGTGATAAGCCTACTACGAAGATTGAACTCGTACATCAAATAGCCGATCATCTTGCAATTGACGTAGAAGAATTATTTGGGCTAGATAAAGCTCCAAAGCAAGCACTAATATATCTACTCGAAGTACTGACTTATGGTAGCTAATAGAATAGCACAGCATATGGTTCTATAACTGACATAAGTTGGTCGCTAGGATAAAGTGTCGACAATTAGGTTTAGTCCTTTTATGTAAACAAGAATAAAGTAATTAGGTTTAGTCCTTTTATGAATCGCTTCGCGGTTTGTAGGAGGATTTTTTTTTGTGTATTTTTTGGGTTTTATAGGTATCTCTTTGTCATAAAAGAACTTAATGTGAGTCCGTTCAGAATCCCACCGAATTTTTCTGCTTTTAAAAAATAGAGAATCCCCATTGCAATTGTTGTGTTGTCACGGGGTTATTAAGATGTTATAGTACAAATTAAATTATCACAGTTATTAGTAATCAATGTCCGATTAAATTATTAATGCGGGATTGTAGTGAACTATATATCGACTGCAAATAATCTTGCAAGAACACCCGCTCTTCCACTTTAGGTTCCAGAGCGGTTAACGTGCAAATATTTTTGTTCTATTTCGCTCACGACGGTTATTCAAATGACTTTATTAACTAATCAAATTTAGTATTTATTATATCACACATTTTGGCAGAACACAAATATTATTTTTCTCAGGTAAGTTGAGAGGAGGGTTGTGCGGGGCTTCATAAACGAAAAAAAGTTTTAAATATGCCTAGGTAACATAGATATAACATAAGGACAAAGCTATCGAATGTAAAAAGTTTTATTTTTATGGCATTCAGCATTAGTATACTGGTACTTTTAAAGCCTCGTAGTGGCGGAGGCCTGGAGAAGCTGCAGCGGGGTCGTTGAAGGCCTCATGACCTTCAAAGTACCTCTGTATTATCACATGAACGGCTACGTTAACAGTGCGAACATTATCCATCCTATTATCATTAGTTGTTCCCCAATTCGTACGCTGGATATTCTTCCTTCTTCTTTGTTGGGTATAGCTCTTCTTTGTACATAAGTAATACCTTAGTTAAGGCCGCGACGTCCTGCTTATCTTTCTCAGTATTCGTCTTACGTCCAATTTCATAGTTCAGTGACCTAACTACTGTTAGCCATATTCTTTTCCTACTTTCCAGTTCCATAATTATTCCATATTGTACACACCATCTAAAATTGACATACCACCACTAGCACTATCAACTATAGGGTAGCTTTCAATTTTAAAAAGAGATATGTATTCTTGTTCTACTAGTAAATCATTGACGGCTTGATAAACCCACTCTAGGTCATCGTGACAGGTATCTAATAGCTCCAGGTTTAGTGTTATTTTTATTGTTTTCATACTGACCTCAGTTGATATCGTTCATACTCTAGTTCAATATATTCTTCCATGTCCAACTCATAGTGCGCTCCAGTATCCATGTAGGAATACTCCAGATCTAACTGAAACAGAGCGCAATAGTCCTGAAAAGATAAGCTATTATCTGTAGTAGAGCTTGCCCTCTTGTACCCAAGCCTTTGTAATTTTGTTAATATATTCTTGGTCATATTTATCCATTCCAATAGTGTGGAGGTGCGTACCATTTTTATATAATACAGCAGCAAAACGGTTTTGATACTCATGAGTCTGGTCTCTAATATAAACCTCTCTAATCGGGTGTAGATATGCTATCAAGTCGTTAAGTATTCTTAGCATTGTCTCAACTCGCTGTAATACTCCGAACGCGCATACTCTACCTGATCTTTAAATAAACCCTGCTTCATCAAAACTAGGGGGATATTTGGTTGGAAATACCCAGGCCCCTTCATCACTTTACCTTGTTCATTATAAATAGGTTGTCCATCAGTGCCTAACTTACTCAAATTGCTATCGTGTACCTCTTTAAATACTAGGTCGATATCAATGCCGTAGGCCGCTGCAGCTCCATAAGTTACATAAAGGATGTCAGCAAGTGCATCAGCTACTTCAATGAGGTCGTCATTCTTAATAGCTACTTTTAGCTCATCCAACTCTTCTTCTATTAAATCCACGCGCAATGCTGCTGTCGCCTCGTCAGTCAGGGCGGGTATGGGCAAGATTTTTTGCTTCATAATACCCATAAACTCTTTTACTAGTGTAAAATTTGATGCTTTTAGATATTCTATATATTCTATATCATCAATCTCTATTGTCTTCATTCTAATATTCTCTTTTTTCATTAACTGGGTCACGTTGTCTCTTACGCTCCCGAACTGCTGCTGATCTCTTAGAAGCCTGCTTACTTGTAGACTTCTTTTCAAAGTACTGATTCTCTTTATACTCTAGTAAAATACCGCAGTCTGTAACTTTTCGTTTAAGTACACGAAGAGCTGCCTCTACGTTACCATTTCTAACTATTACCTTTGGCATTCTTAGTTTTCCTCTTGTCTGCCTTTGCCATTGATATCAAATAATCAGTATGCGTTTTATCGTTACCCGCTTTATCAGCGACTTTAATTTTGCCTGAACCTTGATCGAATAGCTCTTGCTTATCCATTGTCTTGCTCCTCTGTATGTGTCACACAAAATTCACGATGTACGCCGTCCTGATTGAACTTCTTCGGGTATTCTGTCCCGCCGTAGTCGTCAACGGCATCCATCGCTATTTGCTCAGCAGCTTCTTTGCTTTCCGCTTCAACGGTAAGAACTTGTCCCTCTTCAAAGTGAATTCCAACCCTGTACTTTTTTAATTTACTCATTGTTTTTTCCTTTTTTTCTTCTTTTGAATTGCAGGAACATCGTTCCCAGCACAGCAATTCTTCTTCAAGTGCAATTGTTACAAGTTCGTTAAATGTAATATCTCGCTCGTGTGCAATTTTCATGTAGACTAACAGATCTGCATCAGGAATATCAATCGGAAAACTAACACGAGTGTCGTAATCTTCTTTCAGGAAAGATGCTACTGCTTTTGACGCCTTGCGTTGTTTTTTAGTAATCTTCATCTTACTTTCTCCACTTTATTAATTGTAATCAATCACAGTTGCTGAATTATTAGGACTATAAGAGCCTGTGCAATTGCTTGCATTAACATATGTAACGTCAAGAAACTTCTCTATGCCATAGCTCTCGTGAATGTGTCCAAAGATATGATACTTCAACTTAGGCAGCTTCAGTACTGCTTCTAACAAATCTTCACATCCAACATAACCACCTGGACACAAATCTAGTATCTTATGTGGTGGCCCATGTGTAATAAGAACATTAGTGTCGTCTTCAATCTTAGCCCATTTTGCAGCAAGCTCTGAGCCACGGGGTACATTAAATGCCCAATTACAGAACTCAGGTTGCCAAGGCGCACCATAGAACTTAATGCCGTCTATAACAATAGAAGAATCTTCTAAGTAAGTACATACTTCTTTTGTCATCGCAATGGCTTCATCCCTTCTAGAATTTTCAAAACACCAGTCGTGATTGCCTGCAACAAGGATTTTATTTTTGTGTGGGAATTTACCGAACCATTCAAGAAATTCTTCCAAATCAAGAAATTCTTCCAAATCATCCCTAGAACCACGACCAGAGAAATCACCTGCATGGATGAGAACATCGCCGTCAGGAACCTCTACGCTGTCGTGCATTGAGTGAGTATCTGATATTGCTACTATTTTCATATTGCTGTCATCCCCCACGGGGTTTCTCTAGTTCTGCTTCGGAGTCGAAGGCCAGTTCGCAACTGGCTACTTTACTAAGAGTCCAACTGCCATCACCGTTGTCGGTCCAGGTTATGTTATCACCGAGTTCCCAATCCAAGCCTTGCATAATTTCTTCGCCAAGGGGTAGGACTAACCCACCATCGTCATTGTATTCAAGAGTAAGTATCTTATTCACACTATTGTACTCCAGTCGGTATCTTCTGGCATCAACTCAACTGCATCACCGAATTTCTCTTTAAGTTGATTCCATATTCCGGCGTTATTCATTCGCAGTCGATACTGGCTTTTCGGACACTTGTATACTGAACCACTCGAACCATAAAAATCCACGTGATCTTCTCGGTACACCCCTTCCGTGATGCCGCTGTTGAGACGCCAACTATCACCATCAAGATATCCGCCACTCCATCCACCTAATACTTTGTAGTACGTATCTTCATCAGGTTGTATAATCTTTATAACTACCCAATTGTCTGGTCTATATTCACTCATAGCAGCTATCCTCCCTGACTTTCGCTCTTTTAATGTTTTTAATAACACTCTCGAAGGTTGCCCATACACGTTGAAAACGTGCATCGTATAATACTGTTAATGCTTCAGCAGTAGTTCTGTTTATAGCATCTTGCTCTATGAGCATTTTTAAATCATCTATAATGCCCCAACACTGCATTATATCTTGTTCAAAGTCAAAACGATTTTTCATTTTATTACCCTAAGTTAATCCCACAAATTCTCAAAATATTTCCCAAACAGTTTGAAGCCGTTTGTGATACGCTCTTGGTATGCCTTACGCCCTTCCCAATCAACTTCATATGTGTCGTTAGGACCTTTGACCATTTCACTATGACCTTTGAGTTTACCTTCAGTTATTTCAATCCACGCAACATCGTGTTCGCCTGATTGGAACTGTTCTTCCCAGTCGTTATGTTTGCTCTCAAAGGCAAAGATCATTTCATCCATTACCCAATCCCAACGCTCAAAGAACTTGCTGTCAGTCTCACCCTCTTTATGGTAGGCTGCTATTTCGATGCTATTGGGACGCAACTCTGTGGGAACATCTTCAGGGTACACATAGGGGCCGCCGTGCTTGGTCTCTTTGAGTTGCTTGAGCATTGGCACGATGATATATGCAAGAGTATGATCCATACTCCAAGTGTCAAAGTTGTCAATACGAACTGATACTTTCTGTTCGTTGGTAATACCGAACTTCTCATACAAAAAGTTGTGGTACCAACGATGTTTTGGGTACTTGCTTATTTTAATTTTCATCTATGTAATACTGCCTGCTTAAAACGTGCGTAAACTACTTTTTCATTGCAATCATGGCAAGCCCTACCTTCTGTAGCTAAAGGCCAAGGGTTATGTCCACCTGCCCAAAACCCACCATTCTCACCTAGTATTTGCTTAGCTATCTCTTTTCTACAAAGAACACACTCCATTTTCTCTTCCGCTATGGTTGGCTTATCTCTGTCTGCTAAGTTAAAAAACATTGTGTTAAATCTATGCTTATCCAAATGCCCACCCTCTTTGTCGTAGGTATGAAACCTGTTTATAAATAGAATTTTGTGTGCGTCCAGGAAGGAGATCACATAAGTCGTCTATGGATAAGACTCCATAATACCATTTCAGTATTTGTTTCTCTTTCAATGTCCATGGTTGTTTTTTCATTATGGGATAATTATATAATGATTAACCTATCTTGTCAAGAATTACTTTCAGGATGTTAGTAATAAATTATTTTAGTTTATGTTGGAAAATTATGTTGACAAGACGCTAAAAACTCCGTATAATAGCTTTATAAATTAATGAATAGGAGTACACCATGACAAAACAACAATTTGATCTACTTATGATTCATTCAGGTATGCTTCAGGATGGAGTAAGTAGCGAAGGCGCGATCGCATATATCATGTTGATGGACGATAATGACAAGATCGACATAGCTTGGTTGATAAAGAAAGTTGGAGCCGCTAAGAAAAGCTCTTTGTATAAAGATGCACAATACAAGCGACAGCACGGAATAGATAGCATACTCCTGGGGGTATAGAACAAAAAATTATTTTAGTCCAGGGTCAAATAATTCTTGACAAAATGCAAAAATATCCGTATAATAGTTTTATAAATTGATGGAAAGGGAAATAAATGACCATTCATCGACCAGAGCTTAACCTTTCACAAGAAGAACAAAGCTCACTTACTGACATAAGTTGGTCGATATGAGGACAACATTAAACTTTCCTTCTTTTTGGAAGTCTACGAAGGGGAATAACTCTAACTTGAGCTTCGGCCAATCGAAGATGTTCACCCCCGACTGGACGACCTTCAGAGATTTAGGACTACTAAGATAAAATAGTTCTTGACTTGCGAACTCATGTTTTTGTCACCGAGTTTCAAGAGCCGACTTAGAGTCCTATCTTCTCGACACCTGTGACGGGAGCTGGTCTCTCCCATGTGTATAAAGGAACAAAAACTCACCCGTCCTGCTATAAACCCTATAGGCCGTTAATTTGAACATGGGTAAAGTCTACGCGAGTAGCCAGTGACGCCCTCGTCATGGCAACTACTAGGAACCCTTTGTGGTGATAGTAGTTACTATATGATTTTTGGGTCGCTGCCTGAGAGTAGAGAGGAAGTTATAACAACCTCTTGGCTTTATGCCTATCGGGAAACTCGTCCAACTGGGTACTGGGGGACGTTAAATAACAGAGTATTCGGATGCAGAATCCGTAACTGCCTAAGTTTTCTTCGTTTCATTAGGGTATTCGCAAGTACGGGTATCAAGAAGAACGAAGAGGTCAGACAAGACCTAGTATAGAGTTTGACATTAGGTAGTTTAAGCCCTACCTACTCTTGACATAACAAACCGTATTGGGGTGTACGTTAAAAAGACGCTTGCTTTTAGCCCTACCTAATTACTAACGCTTCCCTTGATGGAGTCACCTCTGTCAGGGGAATTTTCTATGTTTGTAAAAAAATTTCTTGACTTTTCATCCCGTTAGTTGTATAATAATAGTTCATAAAAATTCATATAAGGAGATAGTATGTTTAACGTAGGGTTTTTACTTGTTGTACTGGGATGTGGAATTTCTAGCTATTTGTTAGGGAGGAGAACAGGTATTATGGCTAGCGTAGGCTACCTTATAGAAGAAGGAATCATCAACGTAGATGATGTAACATAATTTTTTTTTTCACAGAATTCATTGATAGATAGTAATACTAGAGTGGACTCGGGTGCAACTCCCGACACCTCCACCACACCTAATTCTTATGATAGCCTGCGTTTGTAGAAACATTAGTGAAGACGACTATCAAGACTTAAGCTCTTTGCAGGAGCGGCTAAGTCAATCCGATGCACAGTGCGGCATGTGCTCAGTGTACTATAAGGGGGTGATCCAGATTCGACACGCTAGGAAAGGCTATCAGGAGAATAGTGCGGAAGCTACTTAAAGCAACAATATAATTGCAAACGATAACTCGTATGTGTTAGCTGCGTAAGCACTTAACTGGGGGTGGCTACTCCCCTTATTAACCAAGTAGTAGCTTCATTTAATCAACTACCGAAAGGGGTTAAAGAAGCTCACCGAAAGGGGGCTATAGGAGAACGAAATGGTCACACAGGTCACACATAGATCATTATTGGCAAACCTTCCGAAATTTTTTGTAGGGTTTGACCGCTTAGAAGATGACTTCTTTGCAAGTACAGTAGACGGAGGTTACCCTAGATATAACATTGTTCAAACAGGTAAAGAGGGCTACAGAGTTGAGCTAGCCATACCTGGATGGGACAAAAAAGATATTGAAATCTCGCTATATAAAAACGTACTTAGCGTAAAAGGAATTCGGAAGCAAGTAGACAATCCAAATGAAACATATGCCTATAAAGGGTTGAGTGGAAAGCAATTTACACGAAACTTTAAAGTAGGCGATCATATTAAATTAAAAAAAGCGTATTTGGAACGCGGACTGCTTTGCTTAGCTTTGACACAGGATGTACCTGAGTCTGAGCGACCCGTAACCATTACCATCGACTAGGAGAAGTCATGGATAAGTACCAAAATGAATTGCATATAGTGTATGCGTTTGTTTGGGCGTTAGGAGTAACTTGGTTTGCTCTTCACATCCCCATATTAATTATACTAAATGCTTAAAGATTAACTTGGATAGAGGCGAAAGCCTCTAACCATTTTCTAAGGAGATTTTTATGAATAAACTTAGTTTAGCTGTTGCACTAGCGTGTAGTACCGCAGCAATGGCAGATGAGCCGACCTATACTAATGGTGTAGCCAATATTATTAATGAAAACTGCGTAGTGTGCCACCGCGAAGGTGGAGTCGGACCAATGACGTTCGAAAGCTACGAAGCTGTTAGACCCTGGGCCCCTCTTATTCAACTTAAAGTTGCTAATAGAGAAATGCCTCCTTATGCCTACGATCATGGCATAGGTATACAAGACCTCTTAGGAGACTGGAGGCTTGCCCAAGAAGACATTGATGCAGTAGTAAACTGGGTCAACGCGGGTGCCCCCTATGGCGACCGTGACATAGTTGTACAACCCCCCTCTTTATCCGCCCTCACTGACTGGACTTTCGCAGCAGATTTGGGACAACCTAATCTAATCATTCCCTCAGTACCTATAGATATCCCCGCTAATGGCGCAGACCTTTGGAGTAAGCACGAAGTGCCTACAGGCTTAACAACCGATCGTTGTATCAAAGCTGTCCAGGTTAAGCCTAGAGGCGATGCTAGAGCAGTTGTACACCACGCTAACTCTACTGTAATGGTAGACGGTGAACGCTTTGGTATGCTTACTGAATATGCGATGGGCAAATGGGGTGAAATAGTACCAGAAGGAGTTTGTCGTACCTTGCCTGGCAATGCACAAGTTTCCTGGGATATTCATATGTTTCCAGGCGGTGTAGGGGCTACCGCACAAGGTTTAGCAGTTAAAGACAATGTAGTAGAAATTGGTCTTTGGTTTCACAGTGAAGAAGAAAGTGCAGAACTGACATATAAACAAGACTTAGCACTTTATCGTTTAGGCGATCAGGGCGATATAGTCATTCCTCCTGATGGATACTACATGACTCAAGGATTTCACTCCTTCGATCACCCTGTAAGGCTAGATAGCTGGCAGCCCCATGGGCATCTTAGGATGACTGCTGCTTCATTAGAGATTTTTAACCCTGAGACCGGTCGCACTGAACAAATCAGTCAAGTATCAAATTGGAGTGCAACATGGCATCACAGCCATCTATTCGCTCCAAATGTCGCACCACTAGTACCAGCAGGCGCAGTCTTAGTGATGAAGCAATGGTATGATAACACTTCTGATAATCCTAATAACCCTGACTCAGATATGTGGGTAATGGGTGGAAGCAGGACTGGGGATGAAATGACACATAACTGGATAGGAGTTACTCATTTAGATGAGGAAGGTTATGAAGCACTAGCAGCTCAGAGGATAGTAGCAGCAGACTAATATGTTAATATTAATACAACTATTGCAAGCGTGTATCTTTGCCACTTTTGGTAAACTATACGCTTCATGGTTTATGCGAACCAAAGCAGGACAGTGGACACAACAAAAAATAGATACATTTATGTACTATTTATCAGAAAAATATGACATTGAGATGGTTAAGAAAGAGGCCAAATGGTCTAGAGACTATCCTGGACTAGCTAAAAAATTAGCTAAATTGGAAGAACAGTCACACCCACCTGTAGAGAAGGGTAATGCTACTGAGTTATCGGCAAGAATAGATAAATTAGAGGCTAAGTTAAGAGATGAGTAAAGTTCTAGCTGGCATGGTACTAATACTAGGAATAGCGTTTGTTTCCTATTATTTTCTAACGGCTAGAACTCTTAGAATACTGACAGAAAACAACGCCAAGCTAACGATAGCAGCAGCTACGAGTCAAGATACAATAGATAGATTACAAGATGACTCTGCACGATTCCAAGTACTAAATCTAGACCTAAGTGCAAATTTACAGAAGGCTGAAGAATATGGTAACAGACTATCACAAACATTAAGAGAACATGATTTAACTAGGCTCACTAGAGCACGGCCAGGATTGATTGAGACGAGAATAAATAATGCAACGGCACAAGTTTTTAGCGATCTCGAGTCTATTACTTCTAACTAGTTGTAGTCTATTCGGTCCACCGGAAGTAGTAGTTCAAACGGAATATGTAGAACGTATTATACCTATACAAAGTAGACCTAGGGGTATAGATACTTACCCAATAAAATTTTTTGCAGTAACGGAAGAGAACTTTGAAGAATTTAAAGCTACGTTTACAGATGAGTACACAGACCTTGTGTTTTTTGCATTGAGCGTACCAGACTATGAAAATCTATCTTTAAATATGGCAGAGATATTAAGATTTATAGAACAGCAAACAAGTTTACTAATTTACTATGAAGACAGTATAAAACCTACAGAAGAAGTGCCAGAATAATTTTAATTTTACTACGGAGGTAGTGCAAGTGTAGAAATGGAGTGTTAAATGAAAACTACTTTACTGTGGTTAATAGCTATTACCTGCCTGATAGGTTGGTCAAGTGCCTCAGCACAGACGACAGGAACTTGTGCTGTAGGAAACGAATATTGCGAGGGTGTAAACACTACCACAACTACAACCAGTACGGCTACTAACACTAACGCTAATACTAACACCAATGCGAATACTAATGTTAACACTAGTACCGCTACTAATACTAACGCGAATACTAATACTAATACCAACGCTAATACGAATGTAAACACTAGCACGGCTACTAATACAAACAATAATACGAATACAAACACAGCTACTAACACTAACAACAACACTAACACTAACGCAAATACAAATGCAACGACCTATACTGGCACTAGCACTAATAATAACAATAACGTTAATACTACTACTGCCTCCAATACAAACAATAATACAAATAATAATACCAATACTAACACTAACGCAAATACAAATACCAGTACAGCTAATAACACTAATGCGAATACTAATGTTAACACTAGTACCAGTACTGCTACTAACACAAACAATAACACTAGTAACGTAACAAGTAATAGCACTAATTCTAACATAAATACTAATAATAGTACGAGTACAAGTAACGTATCTCAAACAGTAAATAATACATCAACTAATACAAGTAACAATACAAACAATAATACTTCCACATCTAATTCTAATAATGTGAGTACGAGTAATAGCACAGTAGCTCAGGATATAACAAGTAATAATACTAATAGCAATACAAACTCTAATACTAACAACAGTACTAATGTAAGTTCTAATACTAATAATAGTATCAGTTCTAGTGACTCTAATATTACTAGTAATAATGCTAACGAAAATAATAACACAAACAATAACTATAATGATACGCAACAACGAATCTATCAAGAAGTAAACAGTCCTCCACCTAGTGCTATAGCTCCTAGTATAGGCGCGTCCTTTTCTCAGGATCTATGTACAACTGGTGTGAGTGGAGCTTTCCAGGGACAATTATTTGGTATATCAGGCGGTAAGTCTATAAGAGATGAGAACTGCGAAAGAATTAAATTATCCAAAACCATATATGATATGGGTATGAAGGTAGCTGCTGTATCTCTCATGTGTCAAGACGAGAGAGTGTTCATGGCGATGGAAATGGCGGGAACACCTTGTCCTTACTTAGGTAAGATAGGTGTAGAAGCGACATCATCCTGGAACCAGAATCCACAAGATAAACCTGAAGGAGTAGTAGAAGTATCCTCTAAGTATCTAGACGGCGATAAATATAACTATCGAGTCTGGTCAAAGGAGGAATTTTGTGAAGCCAGCCCTGACGAAGCTATTTGTAAGTCTTAGTCTTTTAGCTAGTTTCAATGTATACGCAGCAAGTACCAATGACCCTGATGTGTATATTTTTGAGGGTGGCCAGGGCTTAATAGACCTATACAGCGATAATAATGCTACTAACTTAGACGCTGGGGATGACTCAGTATCAGCTTGGAGTCCGGACTTTGGATTTGATTTCGATATATTTGGGCAGACATATAGAAGAGCAAGGATGTCTACCAATGGTTGTGTAAACTTTACAGGATTAAACTGTGGTGATTATACACCACAACCATTACCCTATAGAGATAAAACATTATACCCCTTTTGGACAGATTTAATTAGAGGTAATGCCAATCAGACAGATGGAGTACACGCCTCTAAGATGCGATTTAAAGCATTTAATGACTATGTAGTATTTGGTTGGTACTATATGAAAGAATTTAATAGAACTTCTAGTAATAGTTTTGAAGCTATACTATATGCAAATGATACATATGAATATAGATATAGAGAATTAGATATTATAAATCATGGTGTCTTAATTGGCGAACAGAATACAAGTTCAGACCATAAAACCTATAGATTTTATGATGATGGTACTGGTGGGCATAACACCTGGGATTCATACGATGCAAGTTTTGGAAGTAGTAAATTGGAAGACGGTGGTTCGTTATATTCAGGATCATTTACAGATATGTGTAATAATAATCAGTTGTACAGCACTAGTTGTTCTGGGTACGCCGCTGCTTATCTCGCTCAACAATGTGGACTATCGGCACTCTACAGTTCCAGTTGTTCCGGATACTCCAGTGCCTATTTGGCACAACAGTGTGGATTAAGTGCCTTATACAATACCAGTTGTTCTGGATATGCTGCGGCATACTTTAGTCAACAATGTGGTATAAATGCTTTATATGACACTGATTGTTCAGGGTATTCTCTTGCTTATTACACTCAGCAATGTAGTAGAGATGCCTTGTATGACACTGGATGTGATGGATACTGGGAGGAAATAGCTTACCAAGATTCTTTAATAGCAGCCGCTGCAGATACCAGTGACCAGTACGGGTATGATGATAGTTTTGATGATGGTTCTCAATATGGGTATGATGATAACGGTGTTGCATATACAACAGAAGATTTATGGTACGATGAAGAGTATGATGAATACTTAGATCCAAATGATCCTTGCTATGAAAATGCTTGTGCAAGTTTTACAGATGCTGATTGGTACGAACTAGACATAGAACAGTTTGGACAAGAACAAGTAGATGAATGGTATGGAGATGAAGTAGAATTTTCATCCACAGGTACTATAGATTATGCAGCTACTGGGGTTACAGAAGAGGAATATTGGACAGAGATAGATTCCGGCATGGAAATCTATGATGTACAACAAGAGGCTATAATAATAGCAGAAGAGTTAGCATATGAAGAGCAAGAAGAGTTCATAGAAGAACTGGCGGAGTATGAAGAAGTACAGTTAGCACAGTTACTATTAGATGATGTAGATATATTCATACTACAAGAAGAGACAGGTATAGAATTATTAAGAGAAGAAGAGTGGGAGCCAGAAGGTGAGTTAGATCTTTATGAAGAAGTCTTAGAAGATTACGAACGTGATGCACTAGAAGAACTTGAGGATGAAATCTATGAAGAGTTTATAGAGGAAATAGATGAAGAGCTTCTAGATGAATTAATAGATGAAGAAGATCTAGATGAATTAATAGATGAAGAAGATTTAGAGGATGAGAGGGAAGAAGAGTTTTTTGAAGAAGCAGAAGATAGAGAAGATGAGTTAAAGGAAGATAAGAGAGAATCTAGAGGAGTATCTCGAAAGATAGAGAGAGTAGCCTCTCCTACTACCTCTAATTCAGTTGTTAGTTTTAGTACTACTAATTCTTCTAGCCCTATGGTTAGTGTCTCAAGCGGGGTCTCAACGAGCCAGCAAGGGTCACAACAAACTCAAAGTCAAGGACAACAGCAACAAAGTATGCAAGTAGCCCAAACCCAGGAACAAATGACTAATGGAGATACCGGTTCTTTCTCTCAAACTACACAAATTCAAAATGAAAGTAGACAGCAGGAGTCAGTACAAATTGCTCAGGAAGACAGTGGCTCTACGGTAATTACTATAAGTCAGGAACCGGAGGTCCAACAAAATTTTCAAGAACAAGTAGTGGCCTCTTATGAACCTGAAGAAATTAGTACTCAAATGGAAGCAAATGTTTCCTTTAGCAACACTTTTGAAAATATTGGGGAAGTGGGTACATTATCTCAAAATATTGAAATAGCTGTAGCGGAAGAAGTATCAGAAGTAGAGATAAGCCCTTCCTTTGCTGAAACCAGTGTAGAATTTGAACAGACATTTAATGATGCACTTGGAGCGGGACAATCAATAGGACAGTTCCTAAGTAATGAAGTGCCAAGTTTTAGTAATTTTAATATAGAACCCCCAACACTGCAACAGACAAACACAATAGCAGCGGTAGAGTCCCTGGCCGACAGAGTTGGGACAGAGCAAGCAGAAGCCAACCTACAAGCACAATTTGAATCTATAGAAGCTAATGGCGGATTCGGAGATCAAACAATAGCGGTAGCATTTATAGGCTACGCCCCTGGTTTTAGTGCTTACACAGACCAAGCTCAAATGACTGATAAATTAAGTTGGTATCAGTCTACACAAATGCCAAGCCCAGATGTAGTGGATAATAATTTTAGTTTCTATATGATGGCAGGAAATGCTGACAAGAAAATAGCAGAGATGAGGAGATAGTATGGATGATGTAAGCGATTGTAGATTAAAAGGGTTCGACACACTTAAAGAATACGTAAAGTGGGAACTATTCAAAAGGACATCATTGGATTATGATGCATCCAAGGATAGAAGAGGCGATCATGAAGTGCCCTATGGAATGACGAGAAAGGAATGGGAAGATGAACTGCCCCCTGGAAAAACGAGAAAGGAATGGCAAAATGACAAGATGATAGAATGGCTGAAGGAGAGGAGAAAAAATGGCTGAAGTAGAATATAAAGGTATAAAAATAGGAGGCAGTAAACTCCTTATAATTATCCCACTCATAGGTACAGTAAT
>ERZ890510.1413-NODE-1413-length-15670-cov-6.712840_pt1 | contig 15670 bp, 17 predicted proteins | sample MGYA00521265_ERZ890510 | MGnify/ENA primary metagenome ERZ890510 (study PRJEB32303, sample SAMEA104408624) | aquatic metagenome | biome: Brackish water; feature: Chemocline; material: water | place: Baltic Sea | collected 2014-10-26T21:54:00 | depth 110 m ...
TCCCGCTTTCCCTTCTTGCAGCCAAATTCACGGCCCGAACGGCCGTTGGACCCGTTTGTCGCACCCAAGGAACAGTTAATGGCGACCAAAGCCGCGACCGTAGCCCAGCCCGAAGCCGCCGACGCCCGCGACGAGGGGCCTGATGCCCCCCTGCTCGACGCTCTGGGTGCCGAACTCAAGAAGCTCGTCCAGAAGGGCAAGGAGCGCGGCTACGTCACCTACGACGAATTGAACGCCGCCCTGCCGCCTGACGAAGTGTCCTCCGAGCAGATCGAAGACACCATGGCGATGCTGTCGGAAGCCGGCGTTAATGTCGTGGAGGCCGAAGAGTCGGAGGAAACAACGGCGGCCACCCCGGCGGAACCGGCCAAGACCGCCGTGGTTGCGGCCGAAGCCACTGGCGAGGATGAGGAACTCGGCCGCACCGACGATCCTGTCCGCATGTACCTGCGCGAGATGGGCAGCGTCGAGCTTCTGAGCCGCGAAGGCGAGATCGAGATCGCCAAGCGTATCGAGGCCGGCCAGGACAAGATGATCGGCGGCATCTGCGAAAGCCCGATGACGATCACGGCGCTGCTGGAATGGCGCGACGCGATCAACGAGGGCCGCATCCTGTTGCGCGACGTTATCGACCTCGAGGCCACGCAGGGCGGCGCCCCCGGCGAAGCCAAGGCAGCGATGGCGGCGAATCCGCCGCCGCCTGCGATTCCACGCCCCGCGATGCCGAAGCTGGTCGTGCGGCCAGCCGCTCCCGCGGTAAACGGCGCCGCCGGCGCAACCGGTGAGGCCGCCACCGAAAGCGCGGAGGACGACGAGGAAAATGCGCTGTCGCTCTCGGCGCTCGAAGAGAAGCTCAAGCCCGAGGTGCTGCGCAACCTCACCAAGATCGCCCGGGTCTACCTCGACATGTCGAAGGTACAGAACCGGCGCCTGTCGACACTCAACCGTGGCCAGAAGCCGAGTCCCGAGTTCGAGAAGAGCTACGAAAAGCACCGCAAGAAGATTGTCGACCTGGTCCGCCAGATCCACATCAACGCCAATCGTATTGAGCAGCTCAAGCTCTCACTCTACGACCTCAACCGCCGGCTGATGATGCTGGAGGGGCGGCTGTTGCGTTTGGCCGAAGGCTTCCGCATTCCGCGTCAGGACTTTCTCGACAACTACCTGACCCACGAAATCGACCCCACGTGGCTCGACAAGGTCGGCAAGATGCCGGGCAAGGGCTGGAAGGACTTCGCCAAGAAGAAGGGCCCCGAGATCGAGAAGATGCGGGAAGAAATCCGCATCATCTCCGACCACGCCGGTGCGCCGATCTTCGAATACCGCCGCATGGTCAAGACCGTGCAGGACGGCGAGCGCGAGATGATGCGCGCCAAGAAGGAGATGATCGAAGCCAACCTTCGCCTCGTGATCTCGATCGCCAAGAAATACACCAACCGCGGCCTGCAGTTCCTGGACCTGATCCAGGAAGGCAACATCGGCCTGATGAAGGCGGTCGACAAGTTCGAGTACCGCCGCGGCTACAAATTCTCGACCTACGCCACATGGTGGATCCGCCAGGCCATCACCCGCTCGATCGCCGACCAGGCGCGCACCATCCGCATCCCGGTCCACATGATCGAGACCATCAACAAGTTGGTCCGCACCAGCCGCCAGATGCTGCATGAGATCGGCCGCGAGCCGCAGCCCGAAGAGCTGGCCGAGAAACTCGGCATGCCGCTCGAGAAGGTGCGCAAAGTACTGAAGATTGCCAAGGAACCAATCAGCCTTGAGACGCCGATCGGCGACGAGGAGGATTCGCATCTGGGTGACTTCATCGAGGACAAGAACGCCGTGATCCCGCTCGAAGCCGCCATTCAGGGCAATCTGCGTGAGAGCACGACCCGCGTTTTGGCGACGCTGACGCCGCGTGAGGAGCGCGTTCTGCGCATGCGCTTCGGCATCGGCATGAACACCGACCACACACTGGAAGAAGTCGGCCAGCAGTTCTCGGTGACCCGTGAACGCATCCGCCAGATCGAGGCCAAGGCGCTGCGCAAGCTGAAGCACCCCAGCCGTTCGCGTATGCTCCGGAGCTTCCTCGACCAGGGATGACACGCGACCTGATCGCCGACCGCGTCGTCCATGCGGTCGGTATCGGTTTGGGTCTTGTGGCGGCGATCGTTCTCGTCCTGGTAACGGTGAACGACGGCGGTTCGGGCGATCTGCTGCCCGTCCTGATCTACACCACTGGCCTGCTCGCCATGCTGGGCTGCTCTGCGGCCTACAATGTCTTCCACACCAGCAACCGGCGAGAATGGCTGCGGCGCTTCGACCATGCCGCCATCTTCATCATGATCGCCGGCACCTACACGCCCTTCACCACGCGCCTCTCGGAGGGCTGGGCACTGGGTCTTACCGCTGCGATCTGGGCCGTTGCGGCGATGGGCATTGTGCTCAAACTCTGGCAACCGCGGCGGATCGAGACGATTTCCATCGCCCTATATCTGGCGCTGGGCTGGATCGGCCTCGCCGCCGTCGCACCGTTCCGGGCAGCACTCGATGCCCGGACGCTTTCGCTGCTGGCGCTAGGTGGGATAGTCTACACGGCGGGCGTCGTGTTTCACTTGTGGCGGCGACTGCCGTACCAGAATGCGATCTGGCACGGCTTCGTGTTGGTGGCAGCCAGCGTCCACTACGTAGCGGTAGTCGGACTTATCGTGGATGCATGATCGCGCTGCTTTCAGTCGCCAGTCCATTCATGAGCCGAACCAACCAGGAGTGCTGGCGGCGCAGAAAGGCTTCCAGCTTCGCCTCGTAGTCGGCGACGACGGCGCCCCGTACTGAAGGTCGGGACGACAATGCTCGCCGCCATGCCTGAACCTTGGGCAGACCTGTAAACACGCCCAAATCGGCGACGCGATCGAATACGTCGAAATAGCGAAACACTGGTGCGAATACCGCGTCGACCAAGGTGAAACTTGCCCCGGAGAAATAGGGGCCGTCGTCCAGCTCATCCTCCAGTCGACCGAACTTCGCCCTCAGCAGGCGGCACTTGGCCTCGAATGTCTCGCGCTCGGGCGTGGTTTCGACCGCCCAGACATCGACCAGGATCGAAGAGCCGAACTCCATCCAGGCGCGATGGCGGGCTCGCGCCAGAGGATCGTCCGGGTGCAACGGCAGGACCTGCGTATCCTCAAGGTATTCGACGATGACGGCACTCTCGAACAGCACCTCGTCGCCAACCAACAAGAGCGGCACCTTGCCCAGCGGCGACAGCGCCTTGAACCATTCAGGCCGGTTCGCGAGGTCAACGGTGCGGCGCTCGAAAGGTACGCCTTTCTCAGCGAGGGCAATGGCCGCGCGCTGCACATAGGGACAAAGATCGGCGGAAACCAGCGTCAGCATGAGCAGACTCCATATAGATGCATCTGCATTTACATGGAGTCTGGATTCCATATTGTCAATATCAATGCAAATGCATATATCGTGTCCATGGTTTCCCTACCCACCGCGGCTGCCATCCGCGCCTGGGCACGCCTTGAGCGTGCCCATCGCGCGACGCAGACGACCGTCGAGAACCGCCTCAAGGCTGCCGCCTTGCCGCCACTGGCGTGGTACGATGTCCTGCTGGAACTTGAGCGGGTCGGAGACGCGGGGCTGCGGCCCTATGAATTGCAGAAGGCGATGCTATTCGCCCAATACAATCTCTCCCGTCTGATCGACCGTCTTGAGTCTGCCGGCTATGTCACCAGACAAGCCAGCGAGGAAGACGGCCGCGGCCAGATACTGACGATTACCAAGGCCGGTCGAGCGATGCGGCGAAAGATCTGGCCGGTCTATGCTGCAGCCATAGAAGACGCGGTGGGGCGTCACCTGTCCGACGTCGAGGCGCAGATGCTGAGCGACCTATTGGGACGGCTCTTCAGCATCCGGCCCTGAACCGAACTCCGCCGCGGCGGCACCTATGGTCGGGAAGAACAGCCCAAGGTCGGTTCCTGCAGCTTCCCAGCCACGCGTCATCTTGTCCCGAACATTGCTCCGAAGGTTGGCGATGGCCATCCGGATTCCGCGATCGTTCAACTCGTGGCGAATGTCGGCCAGCATCTCGCAGGCGGCGAGATTGACATCATTGATGGCTGCGCCATCGACGATGAAACCATGCAGCGGTTCGGTCGCCTCCTCGATCAACCGTTCCACCCGGTTGCGAAAGAAGCTGCAGTTGGCGAAGAAGAGAGGGGCAGAAAAGCGGTAAACAACCAGGCCCGGAATGGCCTTGGCATCGTCATGACGCGACAGGTCGTGGAAGTCGTCCCGCCCCATCCGCCCCAACGTCGCGTCGGATGGAAAGGCCAATTCGCGCAGCACCATAACCAAGGAGAACAGCACCCCCAGACCGATTCCTTCCATCACCCCAAGGCCGACAACGCCGCCCAGTGTCAGCAAAGTGCCGATGAGCCCCATGCCGCGAAACCGCCAGATCCGCCCGAACTCGCGAAAATCGCAGAGATTCCATGCCGCGCCGACCAGGATGCCGCCGAGTGCCGCGAGCGGCAGAAAGTACAGAACCTCCGTGAGGTACAGCATAACCGCGGCCACGACGGCGGCGGCGGCGATCGAAGTTATCTGGGTGCGACCGCCCGCCGATTCGGCCACGGCCGTACGCGAACCGCTGGCGCTGATCGGCAAACCCTGGGTGAAGCCGGCCGCGATGTTGCCGAGGCCGACAGCCAGCATCTCCTGGTTGGCATCGATCTGGTAGCGGTTACGCGAGGCAAAACCGCGGGCGGTCACCATCGTGTCGGAGAACAGCACGAGGGCGGCGACCATCGCCACCGGCAGCAGCGACCGCAGTTCGGCCGCGCCAAGCGTCGGGAGCTGGAAGCCCGGCAGGCCTGTCGGAATATGGCCCACGACGGCGAGGCCGTGACCATCCAGTCCGAGGCTGAAGACCAGCCCGAGAGCAGCCGCCAAAGCCACTACCTGTCCGGGAATGCGCGGAAACCATCGCCGGCATCCCAAAATGATGGCGAAGGTCCCGGCGCCGACGGCGAGTGCAACAGGGTTGGTATTTCCGAGGTTGCGACCGACCGCCATTAGTTGCTCAAGTGTGGTCTCGCCTGCGGCCTGGATGCCCAGGATGCCGGGCAACTGGCCAACGGCGATCACCGCTGCCAGCCCGTGCATGAACCCCACGATCACCGGCGTCGACAGGAAATCGGCCATGAAGCCCAGGCGCAGCAATGAGCCCAGCACACAGATCAGGCCTGCCATCACAGCAAGGCCACCCGCCAGCAACGTAAGCTTGGCCACGTCGCCGCCGGCCAGCGGCGCGACGCTTACCGCGACCAGGGCAGCCATCGAAGCATCGGGCCCGACGATCAGCTGCCGCGAGCTGCCGAACAGCGCGTAGACGACTAGCGGGAAGATTCCAGCGTAGAGCCCCGCCAGCGGTGCCCCGGCCAGGGCGCCGAAGGCCAGCCCGACCGGCACCATAACGGCGCCCAGAACAAGTCCCGCGGCGAGATCATGCGGCAGCCAGGCGATCTCGTAGGTTCTGAGCGCCCCGATTCCGGGCAGCCATCGCGCCATCATTTCCCCCCGCTAGGTGCATGGTCTCGGCCGCGTTTGCTCAAGCTGCCGGCCTGTATGGCGTTCGCCCACAATTCTGTCCAGAAATCCCCTCGCAGGCGCGATAGTCTCCCCGCGACGTTCAAATCGACGATCTGGAGTGGTGATGGCGGACATTGTGGATGAGCTGCGCGCGCAGGCTCGGGATGGAGGCCGGGAGGACGACCTCATGACGCGTGCCGCGGACGAGATCGAGCGGCTGCGCCGAGTGCCGGCTATCGACTGGCAACCGATACGCACGGCGCCCAAAGACGAAGGACCGCTGTTGCTGTTCTGTCCTGGCCTCTCGGGTCACGTCGCCGACGAGATCGTTGTCGGGATCTGGCGGTTCGATGCCAATCGGCGAACTTTCGGGTATTGGGTCAGCGACGTCGGCGCACTCGATCCAGGTTTTGCCGAGACCGGTCCCTGGATCGAGTACCCGGAGCTGCAGCCCGAGCAATGGGCCCGCTTGCTGGAACGGCCCGGTCGGAGAAGTTGACGCGGGTTTCGCCCGAGAGGCGCGGGTATCCGGCGGTCTCGCGCGCCATGCCGAAGACTACGCCAACCACTCGCCGCTTCCAGAATTCTTAGGGTGGCGCTTGCTACCCGTACCCCACCAAGCCTGACGCTCCCTTCAGTATCCGGCCGAGCGGTCGACCACTTCCTTCAGCTGATCGCCGTCCAGGAAGCGGCGTAGATTGTCGACGAACAGGCGGGCGACGAACTTGTCGCGCTGCGGATGGGGTCCGCCGATATGCGGGAGAACGATGATGCCGTCGGCCTTCCAGAACGGATGCTCTGACGGCAGCGGCTCCTGGCGGAAAACATCGAGCAGGGCACCGGCGATCTTCCTGGCCTTCGCAGCGGCGATCAGGTCGGCATCATTGATCGTATGGCCACGGCCGAAATTCAGCAGCCATGCGGCGGGTTTCATCAACGCCAGGCGTTCAGCGTTGATGAAGTTGTCGGTTTCAGGCGTTGCCGGCAACAACAGCAGCAGGAAATCGGATTGGGCCAGCACCTCGCCAGTACGCTCGGGCGGCAACACCTCGGAGACATTCGCCATCGGTGTCGGACGACGCTTGGTGCCGACCACGCGCATGCCTAATACCACAGCGATCCGGGCCACTTCCTGTCCGATGACACCGAGGCCGAGGATGCCCAAGGTCTTGCCAGTGAGCGGCTGCGGCACGGTGTGGACCCACTTGGCACTCTTCTGGTTCTCGACGGCAATCGCCACAGGCTTTGCGACATAGAACAGCGACGCGATGATGTTTTCCGGCATCGACTCCTTGTGCGTGCCGCGCGCGCAGGTGAGCGTAAGGCCTTGGGGCAGATCGGGCAGCGCCATCCAGCCTTCGACGCCTGCGCTCATCGCCTGGGCCCATCGCAGTTTCGGCATGGTCGGCAGCAGGCCGGCGGGAACGCCACCCGCCATCAGTGCCTCGGTGCGGGCAAGTTGATCGGCCGAGGGCCGTTCCTTGCGCGATAGTGTGTCGACCGCGACACGGTCGGCAAGGCCGGCCGCCGCGATGGCGTCGAGATAGGCGGCCGACGAGTCGGTCCACAGCAGAATATGCGCGCGATTAGTCACGGCGAAGGCTCCCAAGGTTTGACTTCGACCGTAATGGCGATGCCGTTCCCTGCCTACAGAAAACCGCGGGCAGGCAACGATCAGGCCGCGAGCTTGTAAAGCTCCGCTACATTGTCGTGCAGAATGCGCTTGCGCAGATCCGGCGCGAGATGGGACGCCTGCTCCTTGAGTACGTCCTGGCTCCACGGCCAGGTCGAGTCGCTATGCGGGAAGTCGTTGGCCCACATGAGCTGATTGGGTGCGAGGTGGTCGGCGAACTGAAACGCCGTCCAGTCGTCCTGGAAAGTGAGCGCGATGTGCTCGCGGAAATACTCCGACGGCAGGCGCTTGAGTTCGTTACCCTTCATCCAGTAGCGGTGGCGCTTGTAGGTGTGGTCCATGCGGTACATGAAATGCGGCGCCCAGCCGGCGTCGGCTTCCACACAGACCACGCGCAGCCCGGGGTGGCGCTCGAACACGCCGGAGAAGACCAGCATGCCCATGATGTCCTGGCAGCCCCGGATGATGGCGAGGAAGCCGTTCATTTTGGGGCCGCGCGGCTTGGCAAGACTGTTGTCGCCGCTCGAGGTCAGGATGTGCCACGACAGCGGCAGCTCGAGCGCGACGGCGGCCTCCCAGAACGGATCGTAGGCCTCGTGATCGTAGTCGAATTCGCCAGGGTTGCCCGGCATCATCACACCCTTGAAACCCATCGCCTTGATGTGCTCGAGGTCGGCGATGCCCTCCTTCACCGTGCGCATCGCGGTCTGGCCGAGGCCAACGATGCGGTCTGGCGCGTGGCTGCAGTAGCCCTGGAGCCAGCGGTTGTACGCGTCGAAGCAGGCCTTCTTGTAGTCGAAGTCGGGATGGTTGCAGATCAGCATACCGACCGTGGGATAGATGATTTCGGCGCCGACGCCGTCCTTGTCCTGGTCGGCGAGCCGTGCCGTGGGATCCCAGCCGCTGCGGTGCAGGTCCTCGAACTTGGCGCCGCCGATGCGGATGTCCTTGGGCGCCACGCCGGCGGCAGCGATCAGCCCCATCGGCACCGGTGTCTTCATGCCGTCGACGACGTAAATGTCACCCATACTTTCCTTGTGGACGACGCGCGGTGCCCGCTCACGCCAGGCGGGATCTATGTGATCGAGATAGCAGTTGGGTGGTTCGGTAATATGAGAATCGGCGGAAATCGGGCGCCAGCTCATGTCATTCCTCCTGCGTTCGCAGGAGAAAGGGTAGGCAGAGGCCGAGCACCGCGGCAACCCGCCGTGAAACCCCTATTTCGTCGGGCGGCAGCGGTTGAACCCGGGCAGTCCATATGGCATACCCCCGCCGTCTGCGGACTACGGTCCCCGATGGCGCTGCCGTAGCTCAGTGGTAGAGCACCCCCTTGGTAAGGGGGAGGTCCACAGTTCAATCCTGTGCGGCAGCACCAGTTCTGCCTTTGAAATCATTGGTTTTTCGAACCGCCGCAATGTGGACAACAGCGCGCAGCACGTCACAACGCGGCACGTTTCTACGGAACACGACGGCAACTTCCGGGGAAACCTGGGGAGTTGTTCGCGCGTCGTTCTTCCGTGTTGGCAGCGCCTACATCTTCCTGTCGGTCGGCATCAGGCGTCCTTCCGACACGCCCGCACCTCGGCCCGCATCCGCCCGTAGTCGGGCATGAACTTCGCCCGCACGATGCCATCGGGCGGCAACGCCAGCAGCTCGTCGGCCGCCCTGGTCTGCTCGACCTTGCTGTACTCAATGATCTGCGGACAGACCGGCTCAGAATTTGCCGTTGCGCAGCTGCTCGTCGACATCGCGAGCAGTGTGAGGGCCAGCAGCGTTCGCATCGTCCATTCTCCCTTTGGTTTTGATGGCGCGCGCCTGGGTCTCGACACGCTCTGCTTTGCGGCCGATGCCGATCAGTTTCAGGACGGCGGCCAGCACCGCGAGCGCGATGGCACCCGCTGCCGCCAGCTTGAGTTGCCAGGTCACGTCGACACCACGTCGCCACGGCGGCGCTTCTGGATGTAGCGCCAGAGCATGAACGCCGCGGCACACAGGGCCACGACGGACAGCGCGGCCGCCCCCAGCTTCAGCAGGCCCTGCAGCGAGGCCCCGGCCGTGGTGATGCTCTGGATGAGCGGCGTCACCTGGTCGATCTGGTCGGCCACCGAAGCCGCACCTGCCGCGACCGAGACCGTGCCGGCGATCACCGTCTTGCTCGAGGTGGCGGGCTTGGCCTGCAGGGTCGGATCGGCCACCGGCAGCGGCGGCCCCTCGGCCTGGCGATCGAGGCCGGCCTGCCGCGCATAGGCGTCTGCCATCTTGGCCGAATAGGAGGCCACGGCGCCGGGGCCGTTGTAGTGCAGCGCAAAGGCTTTCCAGTCCTTGTCGCGCAACGCCTTCAGGATCGGCGGGTTGGCCTTCACGAAGTTGATAAAGGCTTCCATGTCGGCATCGTCGGGACCTTTGATGAAGGCGACGAAGGCCTCGACGGTATCGAAGCCGCAGGCCTTGTGGTTGAAACCCATGATCTGGAACAGGCCCCAGCTTGCCGACTTCAGCGCCGCAGTCTTGTCGAGCGCCATCGCGGCCTCGAGCCGGCCGTATTCGGCGGCGCCGCCGCGATAGAGCGAGCGGTCCCATTCGCGCGTCGAGATGTTGGAATAGGTGTCGTTCCAGCGATAGCCGGTCAGGCGGCCGAACCAGTGCGCCTCGAACAGGATCTTGGGGCGGCCGTCGGGCAGATCGTGACCGCCGCCGCTTTCGACTTCGGCGACGGCCAGCACGGCCACCGGATCGACGTCGAGCTTGACCGCGATGTCAGAGGCTTTGGCGTAGGTGAAAGTCATGGCGTGGCCCTTTCCGGAAAGCGCCAGACACGGCGCTGCAAATCGTCGATCTTGCCGTCCTGCTGGTCGTTGCGGCGCTCAACGCCGTCGATCCGCGCGTTCTGGTGGCCCTGAGTCGCCTTCACCGTCGATACGTCGATCTTGAGCGTGTTCACGTCGGCGGCGGTTTCCTTGACCGTGGCGAGGATCAGCAAGGCGAGCAGCGACGTGGCGCCGGAGGCGACGCCGAGCATCCAGCGGTAGGCCAGCACGCCGCGCGTATCCTTGGGGGTGTCGTTCATGGGCGTGGTCTCATGTCAGCCATCGTCAGCCTCCTGGACTGGTGGTGGAATCGTGGTGTCGTTCGCGCATCGTCAGGGGCCGCGGCGGCGGGCCGCTTCGTCATTCGCTAGGGTCCGAGGTGTTCCGCCGTTGCCTCGCAGCCTTCGCGCGGTCGGCTGCCTTGAGCGACCAGGCGATAAAGTCGCGGTGCTCTACTATACGGCGGAGTTGTCGAGCATTCGAAACCAGCGCCCGCCTTCGGGCCACGTGATACCCGGCACCTCGAGCACATGGGAAATGGCCCGCGCGAAGACCGCAGCCACAGTGGGCCGGTCTCGCTCGCGGAGTTGGCACACCTTGCCAACTTGGAGGCACGCCGTCGCTCGAGAACACGCTCAACCGCGATCTGCGAGGAATTCGTGATTCCATTTCGTCAAATCGAGCGCGCCGTTGTTGACGCCAGGGCTAATGGTGGTGGCGAAGGCGTACGTGCACACCCTCGACGAGTCGGGTCGACGCGACCGACACAGCAGATTGTCCGACGCCGCCACAAATGTTGAGGTCGGCGCAGTAGAAACGTCGCTGGCCGCGACTATGTCGGCTACCCCAGCATCAAGACGACGCTGCGCTCAGCATACCCGACACCACCAGTCCTCAAGTACGAGCTGGGGGAAACCTGATCCGGAAACGCTAGCCCCCGCAGGAAACCGCTCCTCTGGCAGGCGTTCGTAGAGAGGAGGTCCACAGGTCAATCCTGTGCGGCAGCACCAGCAACCTTTGCCCTGCACAAATGAAGACGCCGCCCGAAGGCGGCGTCCACGATAGGTCCGACCTTCGCGCGCTCAGTTGCGCGAGAAGCCTTCGATTTCGCTGGTCGCCCAGGCGATCGTCTTTTCCATCGCCTCACCCTTGGCGTGACGGACGATCATCTGGGTCGGGATGGCCTGGACGTAGATTTGCTCGCCGATCTTGTGCGGGGCCGGCGCACCGGCAGATGCCATGATCTGAGCGTTGTACGGATTCGGGTAGTGGAAGAGCGTGCCCTTCGGCGGCGATTCCTCGGCCCAGGTCTTGAGCGTCGTCAGATTGGCGAACGAAGGCAGATCGTAGCCGCCGCTCGCCGCCACCAGCTTCTCGACCGCCGAAGGCTGCGACATGTACGCCGTCAGGCTCTTGGCCGCCGACTGGTTCTTGCTGAAGCTCCAGGTGCCCCAGAAGTACGGCGTGAAGGGCGCATAGCGCCCCTTCGGGCCCTTGGCAAAGCCATGGGTCCAGAGCTGCTCGGCAATCTGCGGCGCATCGCGCTTGGCGACCGCCCAGGCGCTGGGCGGGTTCATGATCAGGGCGCCCTTGCCCGAGACCAGCCACTTGTTGTTCGAGGCGTCGTCCCACGCCGGCGCATCGGGCGGCAGGAAGGCGAACAGACGCTTGTAGTAGTCGAGCGCCTGGCGAACGTTGTCGCTGTTGACGGTGATGTCGCCCTTGGCGTTCACCAGTTCGGCGCCGAAGCCGTGGAAGATCGCGCCGGCCGTGTCGACACTGTCCGACGTCGTGCCGAGACCAATGCCGAAGGGATGGCCGCCCTTGTGACAGGCTTCCGCGGCCTTCAGGAAGGTATCGAAGGTCCAGTCATCGGCCTTGGGAGGCGCGCCAGCCGGGTACATGGCCTGCACGTCGATCCCCGCAAGATTCTTCATGAGGTCGATGCGCGAGCACGGTCCCTTGATCTGGGTGCCGATGCAGATCGGCACGGCGATCCACTTGCCCTTGATCTTGCCGAGATATTCGACCGCCTCATTCACCGCGCCGTTCTGCTTGATCAGGCCTGCCATGACATCGTCCATCGGCACAAGCTGCTCAGCGTAGCGCGACGGCAGCCAGGTCGAGAGCGCCAGAATGTCATGGCCGGACTTGGCCTGCGATTCAGCTGCCCCGGTCAGCAGCAGCTTGTTGCCCTGAGAGGTAATGTAGTCGATCGTGACGTCGACCTTCTCCTTGGCCGCCCATTCCTCGATCAGCGCCGTGCTGGTCTTGTTGGCGCCCGGCACCCAATGATCCCACAGGCCAAGCGAGAGCTTGCCGGCGGCGTAAGCGCCGCGAACGAACGGTGCCGCGACCAGGGCGGTCGACAAGGCCGCCGTACCAGCAACAAAACGACGACGCGCAATCTTTCCAGAAGCCATGATTCTTCCTCCGAAGGTTGTGGCCCTTACCGGGACCTTGTGACAACGCTATGCCGGCAGCGTCGTCAGGACAATCTAATTCGGTCGGTAAACATGGCGTGGGTAAGGCGGATATCCGAAGAACGCAGCGAATCACTCGGCGTGAAGCGCCATATATAGTAGCATGTAAAGGCCCGTTTCATTGCAGTGCGGCGCCGCCAATGCGTGGGATGACGACGAATTGAAAGCTCATATCGAGAGGCGGCGTTTGAGCAGGGCCCGCCCCGCGGCCCGGTAGCGGACGAGGCCGGGCAGCTTGGTCGCTCCGACGAATACCCAGCGATAGAGTTGCCGACCGGGCGCGGCGCGGCGCCCTCGCCCAGACTGAAAATGAACAATGCTAGCGAATCGAAGAATGAGTCGGACAGCAGCGGGACCGGCGTAAGATGTGGGCGAAGAGCCATCGAAAGCCCGGATTAGAGAACTACCTACCACGCCAATGGTGCGCCGGCCGTTCCGAGGACTGACAGAGGAAGTCATCCGCACCCCGTTCCTTGTTGAAGGCGCGGCTGCCGAACCAGAAGATGACAATGGCAGCCCACACCGCCCAATCCTCCTCGCCCCACATCGACAGCAGCATCGCGGCGGAACCACCTTCATCGTGCTGCAAGATGACGAATTGTGCTACCTTTACACTGGGCTGGAATGCAAAGAAGCAGAGCACCAGGAATGGCCGCACATCCCCGTGGCATTGATCTCGGCCAGCTTGGCCGAATGGCCCGCCAGGATCAATTGGTGCTGAAATGAACCCTGTGTGCGGAGCATCTCGATTTCCTGGAGTTGAAGGGTTTCGGCGAAGAAAAATCAGGCGACGAACAGCAGGCTACCAACCAGGGAAGTCAGCATCACCGCGAGCGTCGACCGGCCGAGTGCCTTGATGCGGCCGACCCGCTCGCCAATGGAGCCGTAGCGCTCCGCGCAGACCGTCTTGAGACTGCTGAGGCGTTTGTCGATGTCGTGGATGTCGGGAGGAACCAATCGAACTCCTGTTTTGACTATAATGAATGTGAACGGGCTGCCCGACGCCGTCGAAGTGGGCGTTCCGGTGTCTTTGCCGATCTTGGTCGGAAGCACCGGGGCATAGCGCCGCTGTCTGTATTGTTCTTGGCCGCACGCGGCGCTGACGCCAAATCATCGGTCTGATTTGGGTCTTGTTCTCACCCAGGTGGGCGCTCGAACGTCACAACGGCGCCTTGCGATCGTTATCCCGACCGGGCGGTTCGTGCGGTCGGTTGGACCCTCTGTCGTCGCGCTTCATAGCATGCTCGGGCGTGTGTAGGATTGGGCCGTTGCTGCCTGTTACCAAAACGATGGAAGCCAATGCCATGCTAAAGCGTATCTCGAATGGATGGACGGTATCCGGCATTTGCGAAGTAGTTGACACATTCGACGGCAGTGAAGCGCAGAAGGAGCAACCCAACGGCGTCCCAGAGCGCGTCGATGGAGCGTGCGGCAGCCTTGCGCAGTAGCGCCTTGAGCTTGGCGAAGACCTGTTCGATGGGCTTGAGGTCGAGACTGTAGGGCGGCAGGTAGAGAAGATGCGCGCTGACGGCCTCAATGGCGGCGCGTACGGCGCCCCTTGTGGAAGCCGAGATTGTCCATGACGACGATGTCGTCCGGAGCCAGCGTCGCGACCAGGAACTGCTCGACGTAGGCGCTGAATGTCTCACCGTTGATCGGGCCGTTGATCACGCAGGGGGCGGTGATGGCGTCGTAACGTAGGGCGGCCATGAAAGTGCTGGTCGTCCAGTGTCCATGCGGCACCGACGCGACTAGGCGTTGGCCCGCCCAGAACCATCTTGGCCAGATGCTCTCGACCCAACGGCGTCAAACGGGCATTCTCATGGATGTCCATTTGGCTCTCCCAGGAACAGTTGACGTCTCGACAACATTCAGCTTCCCCGGGCGAGGCCGGATGGACAACCTATTGAAAACTCACATCTAGCCCAATCACGTTGCAACCAACGACGCGGACAGAACTTCACCCTGTGAGTTATCTGGCATCCTACCGAGCGAGGTGGCAGGACGTCGCCGGTGGCGACGGAGTTGATAGATGCGTGCTCTCCGACAATCTGTTCGACCCTATAGACTAGCAGTTCCTGGCGAAGGGAGACACCTTGGATGCGCACCGCGCCACCAAGGGGACACGTCAAATGGAGCTGCTCTATCGCGATTTCTTCACGGGACGTCGCGCGCTCGAACTGGGCAGTTGACTAGGACTCAATGCCATGCCTTTCGCTACTATGTGTACACGCTAGACATCTGACGACATCGTCCTAGGGTTTGTTGGGAATCAGGATTCCCAAGGTTGGTTTGTTGTGATTCAAGCTATGGATGGACCGACTTGTATTGAGTGATGCCCAATGGGCGAAGATGGAACCGCTGTGCCTAGGTAAGCCGGGCGATCCCGGGCGCAGCGGCAAGAACAACCGGCTATTTGTCGAAGCGGTGCTTTGGATTGCCCGCACCGGCATCTCGTGGCGCGACGTACCGCCGTCGTTCGGGCACTGGAACAGTGCCTTCACGCGTTTCCGCGATTGGGTCAAAGCCGATGTGTTCAAGCGGTTGTTCGACGCCGTCTCGGACGACCCGGACATGGAATACGCCATGGTCGACGCCATCATCGTCAAGGTCCACCGTCACGGACAGGGCGCAAAAGGGGGACTTCGGGCCAGGCCATCGGCCGCTCCAAAGGCGGCATGACGATCAAAGTCCTGGCCCTCACCGATGCGCTGGGCAATCTCGTGCGCTTTGTGCTCCTGCTAGGACAGCGGTTCGATACGGCCGGCGTTCCGCCGCTACTCGACGGCATCGAGTTCGGTGCCCTGATCGCCGACAAGGCTTTCGACTCCAATGTCATCATTGCTGATCTCGATGGGTGCGGCAGCAAAGTCGTCATCTCCCAGCACCCCGCCGCACATCGCCGCGGACAATTGATGAGTAGATGTACAAATGGCGACATCTGATCGAGAACTTCTTCGGCAAGCTCAAGGAATTCAAACGCATCACCATGCGCGCCGACAAGACAGATCAGAGCTTCGCCGCCATGATCCACCTCGTCGTCGCCGTCATTACCTCCAGATGAATCCCAACAGATCCTAGCAGGCTGTTGAAGAAGTAGTCGCGCGGCGGGCAATGATGGGGATCTCGTCGCCATGTTGGAGGCAGGTCTCTCT
>ERZ890510.1414-NODE-1414-length-15670-cov-4.158822_pt1 | contig 15670 bp, 17 predicted proteins | sample MGYA00521265_ERZ890510 | MGnify/ENA primary metagenome ERZ890510 (study PRJEB32303, sample SAMEA104408624) | aquatic metagenome | biome: Brackish water; feature: Chemocline; material: water | place: Baltic Sea | collected 2014-10-26T21:54:00 | depth 110 m ...
ATTCACTCTTGCACCAATGAGTTCCACATTTCTATAAAATTAGGTAAAGTTTTTGAAGTTGTACCAATATCATCAATCTCTATTCCTGGAACATTTAGTCCAATTACGGCACCTGCCGTAGCCATTCTGTGATCATCAAAGGATTTCCAATTTCCGGCATGCATTTTTGTTGGAGTAATTATTAATCCATCACTTGTTTCTTTTACGTTTCCGCCTATATTTTGAAAATCTTCTACCAAGGCAGCAAGGCGATCTGTTTCATGTCCTCTTAAGTGAGAAATTCCTGAAAAAGTAGAGGGGGAATTTGCAAATGATGCAATAGCAACCAGCACAGGCGTTAATTCTCCTACATCGCCTAAGTCATAGTCGATACCGTTTATTTCATTTTTTTGGGTAAGTATTAGTCCTTTTTCGTTTAATTCAATTTCGGCACCCATTTTGCTCAAAATATCTATCCACATTTTTCCTGCTTGTGTGGTTTCTTTGGGCCAATCTGGAATTTGAATACTTCCCCTGGTGACAACTGCTGCGGCTAAGAATGGTCCAGCATTTGATAAGTCTGGTTCTATCAGCCAGTCTTTTGCACTAATTTTTCCTGGCATAACTTGCCAGATATTTTTATCTTGAGTTTTTACAACAACTCCAACCTGTTTCAACATATCGATAGTCATTTCAATGTGAGGAAGACTCGGTAATTTTTCCCCAGAGTGTCTAATAGTTAAACCGTTTTTAAATTTTGCACCAGCTAAAAGCAATGCACTCACAAACTGACTTGAGCTAGAGGCATCTATTATAATTTCTCCACCCTCAACAATTCCATCACTTGTAATTGAAAAGGGAAGTGTCCCGGATCCAGAATCATCTACAGATATTTTTAAATCTTTTAAGGCATTAATTAGTTCCTTCATGGGACGGTGGCGAGCTCTTTCATCTCCATCAAAATGACTAAGTCCAGCAGATAATGCTGCTAAAGGTGGAACAAATCTCATTACAGTTCCAGCAAGACCAACATCAATTGCAACATCTTGATGTGCAACTTTCATGGGTGAAATTTCAACGAATCCATCACCATTTTTAATTTCACAACCTAGTTGTGTAAGCGCTTTTAACATTAATTTTGTGTCACGTGCTAATAAAGGTTTACGAATTGTGGAATTTGAATCGGCTAACGCAGCCAATATGAAAGCGCGGTTAGTTGCAGACTTAGAACCAGGTATTTCGATTTTTGACTGAATTGGACGCTGTGCCGTAATGGCTGTCCATTTTTGTGGGGCAGATTCACTCATTTGCATCTAAGACTACCTCTTATGCGTAGCATTCATGTTGTTATGTGTGGACGATATGCAGCAAATCGAGATACTGGAACTCTCACGGAAGTTTTCAAAATAGATACGGTTAGTTCCGATGTCTTAGCAGCAAATTTCAATATCTCTCCAACCTCCAAAAGCTATGTTGTAAAAACAAATGAGAAAAATACTAGGTCCCTTGAAGTCATGACTTGGGGTTTGGTTCCATCTTGGGCCAAGGATGATTCGATGAGTGCCAAAATGTGTAACGCCAGATTTGAAACAGTCGATCAGAAACCATCATTTAAAAGCGCATTCTCAAAGAAAAGATGCATCGTCCCAATGGATGGTTATTACGAATGGTTTAGACCAATTAATGTGAGTGAAAAAAAACAACCATATTTTATTCATGCAAAAAATAATCCTGTATTGGCAGTAGCCGGGATATTTGAAATTTGGAGAAACCCAGATGTGCGAGCCGAAATTAAAGAAATACATAGCTTTTCAATTCTCACAACTGAAGCAAAGCTAGGACTAGAGAAAATACATGATCGAATGCCGGTACTGGTACCTGATAAAAATTGGTCAGCTTGGCTAGATCCAGAACTTCAAGACAAAAATGAAATTCGCGCGCTTTTAGTAAGTCCTCCTGAAGGATATTTTGAATTCTATAAAATTGGGAGTGAAGTAAACAACGCAAAAAATAATGGAGCACAACTTATTAATCCACTTCCAAAAAGTTAAGTGACTGAGAGTAGCGTTAAGCCATGAGCTTTTTATCTGAGGAAATTCAAAATAAAATAGAGTTAGAAACCGATGAGCTAAATCATCTCCAAGAGTTGCTGACTGACTGGAATCTAATCTCTGACTTGAGCTTGAGTGATTTAATTCTTTGGATTCCAACTTGGACAGGCAAAGGCTTTTACGCAGCAGCTCAAATAAGACCCTCTACCTCACCTACTAATGTTCCTGAGGATTTAGTTGGAGAGTTCATTTCATCTGGAAGAAGAAATGACCTTGATAAAGTCTTAGCAACAAAAAGAAAGATTATTGACTCAACTACATCAGGACTAAGAATTGATGCAATTCCAGTTATCTTCAAAAATAAAGTTATTGCAATTATCTCTCGTCACACTAATGCTGATGGTCGAGGTGGATTATTGGAACAAGTTTATTTAACTGCAGCAAACGACTTGATGGACATGGTTGCTGAAGGAAAATTTCCGCCGCCTGAGGAAGTCAGTAAAACTAGCAAGGCGCCAAGGGTTGGTGATGGATTATTGAAATTAGATAAGTCTGGATTAGTCGAATATGTCAGCCCCAATGCTTCTTCAGCTTTTAGACGAATGGGTTTAGCTGCTGATTTATTGAATCAAGATTTAGCAAAAATTGTTTCCAAGTTACAACATAAACCAGGGCCAATAGATGAAGCAGTTATGTTAGTTTCTTCAGGCAGAGCAAGTGGTGAAGTAGAAATTGATAATGGAAAATCAATAATCACGCTTCGTGCAGTGCCCTTGGTAAAAAATGATGAAAGATTTGGCGCATTAGTTTTAGTGCGTGACGTGGCTGATTTAAGAAGACGAGAAAAAGCTTTATTAACTAAAGATGCAACGATTCGAGAAGTTCATCATAGAGTTAAAAACAATTTACAAACAGTTGCAGCACTATTAAGACTTCAATCTAGACGAGCAGATAGTCAGGAAACAAAAGATGCATTAGCTGAAGCGCAACGACGAGTTAGTGCAATTGCAGTTGTACATGAAGCATTATCAAGATCTCCAGGCGAGATAGTTCCTTTTGATGAAGTTATAAAACAAGTAATAGAATTAGTTTCTGTCAATCCAGAAAACTCCTTAAACGTTGAAATAAAACAATCAGGTTCATTTGGCGACCTACCAGCAGAAATTGCGACACCACTAGCAATGGCTGTTGTCGAATTGTTGCAAAATGCTATTGAACACGGAATGCCAAGTACTAATCCTGTTGAAGTTATTTCAGAAAAAAGTGGAGGGAAAATAAGAATTGAAATAGTTGATTCTGGCCCAGGAATTAAAGAAGGTGTTGATGTCTTTGATACAGCTCAATTAGGTTTACAAATTGTTAGAACATTAATTGTTGACGAATTAGGGGGAGAGCTAAAAGTAACTGCAAATGTTCCATCAGGAGTTAGAGCAGAAATAATTGCACCTATTGTGAAGAAAAAAGAAAACTAGTTAAATTTAGTAAAAGTTAATTGAAGTTGCTGGAGCATGACCCAAAGCGCGACGTTCGTCTTCGCTTAAGCCACCCCAAACGCCAGAATCTTGTCCGGTTTCTAAAGCCCATTGCAGACATGGCTCAATAACGGCACAACCGCTACAGATGCGCTTGGCTGCTTCGATTTGAAAGACTGCAGGGCCAGTGTTTCCGATAGGGAAAAACAGCTCTGGATCTTCGTCTCGACAGGCCGATTTGTGGCGCCAGTCCATGTAAATTCCTCCAAAAAAGCTTCAACTACAAGAGTGACACGTTGTGACGATTTGCACAACCTCAAAATCAATAATTCTTCAAAAAACAGGTGTCACTTTGGTCACATTTTGTCCCAAAACCGGCATTTGGCACTTTTCTGGTGATTTTAGGCAAGTTTATAAAACGAAATATTTAGCGACCTACTTTCCTTAATCAAAACAGATAATTGGCCTGTTTAAGTCAAATTTCTAAGACCCTTTACTAATAACTTTTTGTTGATTTTAATGCCGGCTCGAAATTAGTCTAGGTAGTGTCTTAGGCTTAACTAAATGAAAAAAATTGAACCTTTAAAAATATGTATTTATGTGACTCTCTTTGAATCATTAAGTTTGTTTGCATTTGCAGTATTTGTTTTATTTTCAAGTATTCTTTCGAATTCAATTGAGAGTGTGCAAACTTTGATTGGTGAAGAGATACTCTATGTTTTATTTGCCATTACTTTATTTTTAATTTCTAGGGGACTGAAGCAGTATAAAAAAGTTGTTTACACACCTTTTATTCTTACTCAACTTTTTACAATTGTAATTGCCTGGCAATATATAAAAGATGATCAAATAATTTACCAAATAATTGGTCTGATTGTGGCCCTAGTAGCTTTTTTTACTATATACATTGGATTAAAACCTGAATTAAGAAATAAATTTTATAATTCGTAGGGGAATTTACTAAAACCCCTACGAATTAAATAGTTATGCTTTTTTGGTTTCCCAAAAAATTGTGTCAATTTCTTTAATTTTACCTAACAAATTGTCAGCAACGCCAACATCGTTAGAGCCCTTTGTTCCCGCAGCTCCTGCTAATTTAGTCGCTTCATTGAAGAGACTATGAAGTTGAGGATATTTTTCAAAATGTGCAGGTTTGAAATAGTCAGTCCACAAAATCCAAAGATGTTCTTTAACCATATTTGATCTTTGTTCTTTGATTGCAACTGCTCTTGATTTAAAATCGACATCACTTGAATCGTTGTATTTCACCATGGTAGCTTTTACGGATTCAGCTTCGATTCGGGCTTGCGCTGGATCATAAACACCACAAGGTAAATCGCAATGTGCATGGACCGTGGTTTTAGGTGTCCAAAAACTCATTCTGTACTCCTTTTCTTGGTTATTACTAATCTCGACATTACTCTGAATTGAACCATTGAGCACAATGAGATGGTGAGTCTATTCGGAATGATGGCTGTGAAAGTCGAGGGTTCTTCCATGACCCCTGCATATAAAAATGGAGACTTCGTTTTAGTGCATAAAACCAAAAAGGCTGAAATTGGACAAGTAGTCATTTGCCAAAGACCTGATCGACCAGATTTATTGATTATGAAGCGGGTTCAATCTCTTACCGAAAACGGATATTGGCTAAAAGGAGACAATCAAGAATTTAGTGACGATTCCAGGGTTTTTGGAGAAGTAGAGAAGAATTTAATTATTGGCAAAGTGATTTTTAAATACTGGCCTTTATTTACAAATTAAATTTATATCTTGCGCAAAATTAATTACATCTTCCTCTGTTGTGTCCCAAGAACACATTAATCTAACTTCACCTGTGACATCGTTCCAAACGTAAAAATTATGTTTCTTTTGTAATTCGACAGTATGTGCTGGATCCATGATGGCAAAAATTGCATTACTTTGTGTTTTTTGAGTTACTTTAATTTTGGGATTATTTTCAATTTTAGAAAGCAGTAATTGAGCCATGGAATTTGCTTGTTTAGCGTTTCTTCTCCACAAATCATTTGAAAGTAACGCAATAAATTGTGCAGCTATATATCTATTTTTGCTTGCAAGTTGCATTGCCGATTTTCTTATCCAAGGATAATTTTTACCTAAGGAGTTATTAAATAGCACAACTGCTTCAGCACCCATTAAACCATTTTTTGTTCCACCAAATGAAAAAATATCGACCCCAGCTTTTGAGGTTAAGTCTGCAATTGAAACCCCTAAACTTTGAGCCGCATTACTAATTCGAGCACCATCCATATGTAGGAATGAATTATTTTGGTGCGCTAAGTCTGCTAATGCTTTAATTTCACCAGGAGTATAAACAGTTCCCATTTCACTAGATTGGGTTATGGAAATTACATTTGGCTGCGAAGTGTGTTGGTCACCCATTCGAACCCAGAGGTTACTAATCAATTCAGGCGTCAGTTTTCCATCAGGTGTCGAAACATCAAGAAGTTTAACTCCTAAATGTTTTTCCGGCGCCCCACCTTCGTCAACATTGATATGAGCAGTACTTGCACAAATTATGGAATTCCAAGTATTAGTGACAGTTTGCAAACCAGTTATATTTGCACCGGTGCCATTAAATACAAAGTTAATAATTGCTGCTGAATCTCCAACTGCAGTTCTAATTAATTCAATTGCCTTTTGGGTGATTGAGTCATCCCCATAAGCTTTTTGATGATCAACGTTGGCATTGATTATTTCTTGAATAACTTCAGGATGGATCGGTGCGTAATTATCGCTAGCAAATGCCTTCATTTAAGTAAGTGTATTAATCAATGATTGAGCTGATTAGTGCTGCCTGTTCTTGGTCGTGTTTGGTGTGGGAACCAACTGCTGGTGCACTAGAAGATGGTCTAGAGGCTCTTTTGATGGTTTTACCCAACAGGGGAGCAAGTTCTGTTGCGATGAAGGGGTAAGCACCTTGATTTGCTGGTTCGTCTTGAGCCCAAATCAATTTCACATCATCACTGTATTGACTTAAAATAGATTTAATATTTTTTATCGGCAGAGGATATAGTCTTTCCAATCTTAAAATTGCTAATTCTTCTTTGTTTGCAACTTCTCTGGCAGCAGCTAATTCGTGTGAAATTTTTCCTGTACATAAAATTACTTTCTTAATTTTTGATTTTTTACCAATTCGATCTTCGATAACAGGTTCAAATTTACCGTCGGTAAATTCTGAAGTCGCACTTGTAGCAGATTTTGCACGGAGCATAGATTTTGGCGTAAAAATAATTAATGGTTTACTGTGTGGATTTAGTACTTGCCAGCGCAGTAAGTGGAAATAGGAAGCAGAAGTAGAAGGTTGGGCAACTGTCATATTATCTTGTGCGGCTAAACTTAAAAATCTTTCAATTCTTCCAGATGAATGATCTGGTCCTTGTCCTTCCATGCCGTGAGGAAGAAGCAAAACTAATCCAGATTCTTGTTGCCATTTTTGTTCCCCAGAAGCAATAAATTCGTCAATAATTGTTTGAGCACCATTAGCAAAGTCACCAAATTGGCCTTCCCACATTGTTAACATTTTTGGTCTAGCAATGGAATAGCCATATTCAAATCCCATGCCAGCAAATTCTGTAAGTGCTGAATCAACAATAAATAATCTGGCATTATCTTTTGCCATTTGTTTTAATGGTTTATAACCTTTACCGGTTTCAAAATCAACAATTACTCCATGGCGTTGACCGAAGGTACCTCTTCTTGAATCCTGACCCGCTAGGCGAATCCATTTGCCTTCTGAAAGTAACGAACCAAAAGCAAGTGCTTCACCCATAGCCCAATCAATACTGTCTTCTTTGACCATGTTTGCTCGACGCTCTAATTGTGGCCACAATCTTGGGTGGGGGGTAAATCCAGGACGCAATTTAATTTGGGTATCAACAACTTGATCAATGATTTCTCTGGTTATTTTAGTTTCAATTTCAGCAGGAAATGTTGGTCGATTATCTACTGTTACTGCATCTTGCTTAGTTAATGCTTCTTTAGTTACTGCGAAAACTGCCTCAAGTTGTTTTTGGTAGTCAACTAACGCTAATTCTGCTTCTTCAAGTGTGATATCGCCACGTCCAATTAAGTCTTCGGTATAGCGTTTTCGCACACTTCGTTTCAAATCAATAACTTTATACATCAATGGTTGAGTTAAGGATGGGTCATCAGCTTCATTATGTCCGCGTCTTCGATAGGTAATCATGTCGATGATCACATCTTTTTTGAATTCATTTCTGTATTGGTAAGCAAGTCTTGCTACAAGGGAAACTGATTCAGGATCATCGCCATTAACATGAAAAATTGGTGCTTGAATCGTTAATGCCAAATCACTTGCATAAGTTGTGCTTCGAGCATCTTCGGGAGCAGTAGTAAATCCAACTTGATTATTTACAATTAAATGTATTGTGCCACCTGTTTTGTAGCCACGTAATTTGGAAAGATTTAGTGTTTCAAAAACAACACCTTGTCCAGCAAATGCTGCATCTCCATGCATTAAAACAGGAAGGATTGGATAGTTATGTCCTTTACCAAGTTTGTCTTGTTTAGCTCTTACGATTCCTTCCAAGACTGGATTGACTGCTTCCAGGTGAGAGGGGTTGGCGGCTAAATAAACTGGAACGGTTTCGCCATTTTCTGCAGTGAAAGTACCGTGAGTTCCTAAGTGGTATTTAACATCTCCTGAACCTTGCACAAATCCTGGTGATGCTACATCTTCAAATTCTCTAAATATTCTTTCATAAGACTTGCCAGCAATATTTGCCAAAATATTTAATCTGCCTCTATGTGGCATAGCAATATCTACTTCTAATAATTTATCTGCTGCAGCTTCTTCAAGGATTGAATCAATAGCCACGACAGCAGATTCACTTCCTTCTAGCGAGAATCTTTTTTGACCGACATATTTCGTGTGTAAGAATTTTTCGAATGCTTCTGCTGAGTTAAGTTTTCTTAGAATTCTTAATTGCTCTTCTCGATCCATTCTTTCGTGAGGTTTTTCAACTTGTTCTTGAATCCAAGCTCTTTCCTCTGGAATCTGAATATGCATATATTCAATGCCGATAGTTCTTGAATAAGAATCTCGGAGACGATTTAAAATATCTCTTAATTTCATGAATGGCACTTCACCAAAACCACCTGTAGCAAATTCTCGCTCGAGATCCCACACACTTAGGCCATGGTTAGCCATTTTTAAATCAGGATGGGTTCTTTGGCTGTATTCCAAAGGATTGGTGTCGGCAATTAAATGACCGCGATGACGGTAGGCGGTAATTAATTCTTGAACTCGAGCAACTTTATTAATGTCATCATCATGAGTGGAGTCAATATCAACTGCCCAAACAAATGGTTTGTAAGGAACTTTTAAGGAAGTGAAAATATCTTCATAAAAGTTATCTTTACCTAAAAGTAAGTCAGCAACTTTTTTTAAGAATTCACCAGATTGAGCGCCTTGAATAATTCTGTGATCATAGGTTGAAGTTAAAGTTATTACTTTGCTGATTGCTTGTTTAGCTAAAGTTTCGGCAGCTGCTCCTTGCCATTCTGTTGGATAGTCAAGTGCTCCAACACCGATAATTGCACCTTGGCCTTCCATAAGTCTTGGCACAGAATGTTGGGTTCCGATTGTTCCTGGATTAGTTAAACTAATAGTTGTTCCTGCAAAATCATCGACAGTTAATTTTCCAGCACGAGCTCTGCGAACTAGATCGTCATAGGTTCCCCAGAATTTCATAAAATCTAAAGTTTCAGCTTGTTTGATGCTGGGCACTAATAATTGCCTGGAACCATCTTCTTTAGTTAAATCAATCGCTAGCCCTAACCCAATGTGGTTATGTTTAACAATTGCAGGTTTTCCATCAAGTGTTGTGTAAGAAGTATTCATTTCTTTGAAATGAGCAACTGCTTTTGTTACGGCATAGGCGATTAAATGAGTGAAAGAAACTTTTCCACCACGTCTTTTTGCTAAATGGTCATTAATAAAAGTTCTATTTTCTTGTAATAAAATTGCTGGCATACTTCGAACAGAAGTTGCGGTAGGAACTTTTAGACTTGCTTCCATATTTACTACAACACGAGCAGCTGGTCCGCGAAGATTTTCAGTGACAGCATCTTTAATTTCTGCTGGAGTCGAAGTAGTGTTTGGGGCAATAATTGGTTCAACAGCTGACTTTTCAGCCATTGCTTTTTCAGCTTGGATTTTTACAGCAGATTTCTCACTAGGTGAATAGTCACCAAAAAATTCCCACCAAGAAGGATCAACAGAGTTTTTGTCAGTTAAATACTGTTGATAAATTTCATCGACTAACCATTCATTAGGCCCAAAACCAAGAGCAGCGGGGTTGGTTGGTGTTTCACCAGACATAGTGGCCTAAACGACCTCTTTCATTTTTTAGCCTTATATCTAGCGTAGTAGTTGACCTGAAGATGCGGAAATTAGCATCTCGTATAAGGCTGTGTGTTGTGAATGAAGAACAAGTGAAATTTTCATCCAGCCCCGATGCTGGAATCTCGATGCCAGCATCGCTGGCAGGAGAAACAGCGATTATTACTGGTGGATCTCGTGGCATTGGCTTTGCGGTGGCAGAAGCCCTGGCCAAATTAGGTATCGAAGTATTGATAATAAGTCAAAACTCAGAAAATCTTACAAAAGCGATTACAAAATTAACCACCCAAGGATTTAAAGCTCACGGCTTTCAAGCTGATGTATCAAATGCAACGCAAATGGAAAAAGTGGGTGCTGAAATTCTTAATAAATTTATCCCAACAATTTTAGTGAACTCAGCTGGAGTGATGAGTGAAAAAACAGCAAAAACTTTAAAAACTACAAGCTTGGAATGGCAAAGAGTGATGGGAATTAACCTTGAAGGTGTTTTTAATTCCGTTCGAATTTTTGCACCAGTCATGGTTGAAAAAAGAAATGGCCGAATAATAAATTTATCTGCTTGCCTAGGAAGATTTAGTGGACCGGGAACAAACGGAGGCCTTGCCCCGTATCGAATTTCTAAAACGGGTGTAAATGCTTTAACGAAAAACTTTGCAGCCGAAACCGGAAATGGCACAAGAGGAATTTTAGTGGATGCAGTTTGTCCTGGACATTGCCAAACAGATATGGGTGGACCTTTAGCACCTAGAACATCTGAACAAGGAGCAGAAACAGTTTTGTGGCTTGCCTCAAGAGAAATGACAAATGGGATTCAAACCGGACTGCTTTGGGAAGATAAAACAATCGTTCCTTGGTAAAAAAGCTGAGTATTATTTGCCCCATTACTAGTTAATTTTATTTAAAAAAGTTCTATGGTTCTTCTTCTATTAGGAGTCCCATGAACACTGCAATAGTTTCAAATAAAGCAATCCAAGCCTTAATTAGTGATGAAACAGTTGAAGAAATATGGATCAACGGGCCAGGAAAAATATTTATTGCAAGAAATGGAGTTTCAGAGTTAACAAGTTGTAATTTAGATTCAATAGAAATAACGGTTTTATTAGAACAACTTTTGAGATATACCGGACGTCGACTTGATTTATCTCATCCTTTTGTTGACGCAACTTTGCCTGACGGTAGTAGATTACATGCGGTTATTCCCGATATCACAAATAAAAATCCTGCAATAAATATCAGAAAGTTTGGAAATCAAACGCCTAACTTGGAAACATTAGTCAAAAAAGAAATGTTTAGTATCAAAGTCAGTGAAAAACTAAAAGAAATAGCAGGTGATGCTAAAAATATTTTAGTTAGTGGCACAACTGGTGCTGGCAAAACAACTTTAGTTGCTGCAATTTTAAACAGTTTGCCTTCGAAAACACGCATTATTACTTGTGAAGAAGTTTTTGAACTAAAATTAAACACTAGTGATTGGGTTTCCTTACAGACTAGAGAAATCAATCTAGAAGCAACCGGTGAAATTACTCTACGAAAATTAATTAGAGAAGCCTTAAGAATGCGCCCAGAGCGACTTGTTTTAGGTGAGGTAAGGCAAGCAGAAGCCCTTGATTTACTCATAGCTTTAAACAGTGGGATGTCTGGAATGGCAACAATTCATGCTAATTCAGCTAGAGAAGCTGTCAGCAAATTAACACTGCTCCCTTTACTTGGTGGACCAAATATTCAAGCAGATTTTATAAAACAAACAGTCGCACAAGTAATTGACTACGTAATCCACATAGAAATTGATTCTCTGGGAAAAAGAGTAGTGTCTGAAATAATCAAAGTTGGAAAAAGTAAATCCAACGAAATCGAGTTTGAAGAAATTTATATAAATAAACTCAAAATAAATGTTTTGGCTGCAGCTGTATGAACACATTTTTAATAGCTTTAAGCATTATATTATTTATCAGTAGCAGTATTGTATTAATTAATATATTTAATGACATAGATTTATTTAAGTTAGAAATGCTTAAAAGAAAAATTATTAATTCTAATTTAAATACACGATTTTCATTCGCCATAATATCAGGGGGAGTTCTTCTTTTATTCCTGACAAAAATCTTTATTGTGCTTCCTGCTTGCATCATTCTAGCTTTGGCGCTACCTGATTTATTGTTTAAAAGAATTCAAGAAAAAAATAATGATTTAAAAATGGAATTATGGCCAGTGCTAATTGACGATATAGCAAGTGGAGTTAAGGCAGGATCTCCTCTAAATCAAGCATTATTACAAGCCATGTTAAATATTGCTCAACCCTTAAGGAGTGACTTTGTTGAAGCAATTCATGAATTTAATAAGACGAACCAAATATCTCGAGTCCTAAATATTTTAGACGCAAAAATAAAAGACGAGGTAGGAAAATCTATAGTTAATTTTCTGCAGGTAGTTAATAAAACTGGGGCAAATGATCTTGCCCAATCTTTGAATGTATTAGCAAATTCTGCAAGAGAAGCCAATAATTTATTGACTGAACTAAAAGCAAAACAAGCATGGGTATTAAATGGTGCCAGAGTTTCAGTTTTTGCCCCGTGGCTAGTTTTAATCGCCCTCTGGACGCAAACTTCGGTCAGAGTTGCATATCAAAGCATCACCGGACAAGTCATTTTGACAATGGTTGCCGGGGTTGGGGTTGCTGGCTACCTAGTGATGAAACGAATTGGCCAAATTCAAATCTATCGTAAAGCAGAAATACTGTGATTTATTTAATTTTATCAATGGGATTAATTTTTCCTGTTATTTTAATTTTTCACACTATGCAACTTGTGAATAATAGAAGTTATCGATTAAAGAATTTGCTTCAAATTCCTAGTGGGAAAATTCACTATTCTTCAAAATATAAATCTCTTAGTCAAATATTTAGAATAAAGAAATCAACCGATAATCAATTATACGCTTTGAAAGATTCTGCAGAATTTGCTGACTTAATGGCTGTGACCTTAATAGCGGGAATGAATCCAAGATCGGCTCTTGATTCAATTATTGATTTTTCACCTCCAGTATTTTCATCCGGAATAAAAGAAGCTATAAAACAAAATGCATTTGGTAAACCACTGATTTATGCATTAGAAGAGATGTGTTTGCGTGAGGAAAATAAAATTTTAACACCGTTAATCAAACAAATAGGGATTGCAATGGATCGCGGAACTCCCTTATCTGGTGTGACTAGATCATTTGCTCAGGATCAAAGAATCAAATATAGATCTCTTCTCACAAAACAAGCAGCACAAAAAGAACTTGCCATGCTGATTCCAGTTGTGTTCGTTGTTTTGCCTTCAGTGTTAGCAGTTGCAATGTATCCGGCGCTAACAGTTTTACAAAAAATGGGATGAAGGGATGGTATGAAAAAAATAAGCCAGAAATTTTTTAATTCAGTTTTAATAACTCAGCAAAGGGGAGATGTTCCTGGTTGGGTTTTGATTACTGTCATGACCGCAGGGCTAGTTGCAGCACTTTGGGTAGTAGCAGATACTGCATTAGCTTCGATGTTTAACAAGGCAGTTGAATCAGTTGCCAAACCTTGAACTACAAAGTAAAGAAAAAGGAAGTGCAGTAATTGGGTTTGCTATGGTGGCACCCATTTTGATGTTCATTAGTCTGGCCGTTTTGCAATTAATTTATGTACTAATTACTTATAGTTTTTTAGTGCAACACGTTGACAAATCCGCCAGATTAATAAATATGGGATATACAAATCAGGAAACTATTTTTTTAGCCCAAAATGAAATTAACAAATCTAAATTTCTTGGAGAAAAAAAGTCTGAGATTTTAATTACTGAATTTAGAATCTCAACAAAAACGATTAAATGCTTAACAATTGAGATACCGATTTCTCTACCCTTTGGGCAAGGCTTTATTTTAAAAGCTTCAAGTTATGCAAGTTAAAAACGAGAATGGCAATATTGTCCTAGAATTTCTAATATATGTTGTATTTGCAATTGCAAGTGTTTGGATATTTATTGAAATATTTACTTTGTATAAAAATATTAATGATTTAAATAGAACAGGTAACTCAATTGCCTATATTGTGTCAAAGGATCCTCAAACGTTTAAGTCAATTAATTTCAATCAATTGGCCAATATTTTCAAGGAGATTAATGATTCAACAATATCCATTACTTGCATGAATTTGACATGTTCCACCACAAGTGAATTTGTGTCCATAATTATCTCAAAAGAATTAAATATATTAGGGATACCTTTTCCAATCTCAGTATCAAAGTCTGCCTCAATTAGTAAATATTTATCTAAATGATGACAAATCAAAAAGGTACAATTCTTTTAGTATTTGTTGGATTAGTTAGCTTGGTGTTAAGTTCGTTTGTGCTGGCTTTAAACGTATATACAGTCGTGAGTGCCAAACAGTACTTATCGCAACTAACCGATCAAGCAGCACTGCGTGGAAGTTTAGAAATTAGAGATGAAAGTTATTATTCAGGCAATCTTCTCACTGCCCTTGAATTAGATGGAGCGAAGGCGCAAAAAGTCATACATGAATATCTTAACAATTCAAATATAAAAACTGAAATAAAAAATATTTCAGTCTCCACGAATGGAAACTCGATAAAAGTGAGTATCCAGAGATCAGTCAATTTACCTTTTGGTCTATGGGCTAATCCAATAACGATTTCTGCCAGCGCTACGGCAATACTGCAGGTTGAAGCCTGAGAAATATGTAATAATCAATAGGATTTAACCATCATGACTGAGGAATTAAGCCAGGAATTAAATGAATTAGCTGCAACTATTTCTACGATTGAAAAAGTTTTAAATATAGAGTCAATGAAATCTGAAATTATAGAACTAGAAGTTGAAGCCTCAAAACCTAGTTTATGGGATGACCCAACCCAGGCCCAAAAAATAACCACAAGACTCTCTTATTTACAAAATGAATTGAAAAAAATTATTTCCCTTCGACAGAAATTAGATGACTTATCTGTATTAATTGATTTAGCCAACGAAGAATCAGATGAAGCAACTCTTATAGAGGCCAAACGTGAAATTGAATTAATCACTCCCTTGGTTCGGGAAATGGAAGTCAGAACTTTGTTGTCAGGTGAATATGACGCCAGAGAAGCATTAGTGACTGTCAGGTCGGAAGCGGGCGGAGTAGATGCAGCTGACTGGGCCGAAATGTTATTGAGAATGTATTTGAGATATTGCGAAAGACAAAATTGGAAAACCGATGTTTATGAAACTTCTTACGCCGAAGAGGCAGGAATTAAGTCAGCAACTTTTGCAGTTCATGCACCATATGCATATGGAATACTTTCTGTAGAGCAAGGAACACATCGGTTAGTAAGAATTTCTCCTTTTGATTCTCAAAGTAGAAGGCACACAAGTTTTGCTGGTGTTGAAGTAGTTCCAGTAGTTGATCAAAGTGATCACATAACTATTTCTGAAGATGAAATTAGAGTTGATGTTTATAGATCATCGGGCCCAGGAGGTCAAGGTGTAAATACAACAGATTCAGCTGTTCGCATTACACATATTCCAACTGGAATTGTTGTATCATGTCAAAACGAAAGAAGTCAATTACAAAACAAAGCAACTGCTATGGCAGTTTTACAATCTAAACTTCTTGAAAGAAAACGTCAAGAAGAACAAGCGAAAATTGATGCTTTAAAAAATTCCACAACTGGGTCTTGGGGTAATCAAATGCGCTCCTATGTTTTGGCCCCGTATCAGTTGGTTAAAGATTTGAGAACTGAATTTGAAACAGGAAATCCATCAGCTGTTTTAGA
>ERZ890510.1415-NODE-1415-length-15667-cov-4.089611_pt1 | contig 15667 bp, 12 predicted proteins | sample MGYA00521265_ERZ890510 | MGnify/ENA primary metagenome ERZ890510 (study PRJEB32303, sample SAMEA104408624) | aquatic metagenome | biome: Brackish water; feature: Chemocline; material: water | place: Baltic Sea | collected 2014-10-26T21:54:00 | depth 110 m ...
GTCGCAACAGCTAATCAGACCTACAGCACCGCCAAAGGCTGCACCTTGAACGCGGGCAATGGTCGGTTGAGGCACCTGATGAAGTGTTTTGAACATTTCTGCCAAGGCTTGTGCATCTTTAAAGTTTTCTTGGTAGGAATAGCTCGCCGTACGTTTCATCCAGTCCAGATCAGCGCCGGCTGAAAAGCTCTTACCCTCACTCGTTAGCAGCATGACACGCACACTAGGGTTGTCGGCGACTGCGCTGAAGGCTTTAGTAAGTTGGGCGATGATATGATCATCAAAGGCGTTATGCTTGTCAGGGTTGTTTAGAGTTACCCGAGCCACGCCGCGGCTGTCTATTTGTGTGCTGACTTTATTCATTACTGTTTTTCAACCTAGGGTTTGTCTTTATTTACATTCTGAAAATACCAAACTTGGTGTCCTCAATCACACGATTGTGACTTGCCGAAATCGATAGACCTAGGACCATGCGAGTATCTGCGGGGTCGATCACGCCATCATCCCAAAGCCGCGCCGAGGCATAGTAGGGGTGGCCTTGGTGCTCATAGCTGTCAATTATTGGTTGCTTGAACTTAGTCTCATCATCCTCGCTCCAGGCGACGCCATCACGCTCATATTTATCTCTTGTCACCTGCGCCAATACGCCAGCGGCTTGCTCTCCACCCATTACTGAAATGCGCGCATTGGGCCACATGAACATTAAGCGCGGGTCATAAGCTCGACCGCACATACCGTAATTTCCAGCGCCAAATGAACCACCGATCAAAACGGTAAATTTAGGGACATTGGCAGTGGCCACCGCGGTGACCATTTTGGCGCCATGTTTTGCAATGCCACCGTTTTCGTACTGCTTGCCCACCATAAAGCCGGTGATGTTTTGTAAAAAGACCAGCGGGATCTTGCGCTGGGCGCAGAGCTCAATAAAATGTGCGCCTTTCTGTGCAGACTCACCAAAGAGAATACCGTTATTGGCCACAATGCCCACCGGATAACCAAAGATACGAGCAAAGCCGCAGACTAAGGTGATACCGTAAAGTGCTTTAAACTCATCAAAGTCAGAACCGTCAACAATCCGGGCAATAACCTCGCGAACGTCGTAAGACTTGCGGGAGTCTGCAGGAATCACACCGTAGATTTCCTCAGCATCATAGGCAGGCTCAACGGCCTTTTGTAAATCACCATTAACGGGCTTAGTCCGATTTAGCCTAGCCACAGCCCTGCGCGCTAAATCCAGTGCATGGTGATCGTTGTTGGCAAGATGATCCGCCACCCCTGAGGTTCGGCAGTGCACATCGGCACCACCGAGTTCTTCGGCAGTGACGATTTCACCGGTCGCTGCTTTGACTAATGGCGGTCCGGCAAGAAAAATAGTGCCTTGCTCTTTGACTATAATCGATTCATCCGCCATGGCCGGAACGTAGGCTCCACCAGCAGTACAGGAGCCCATAACCGCTGCGATTTGGGGGATATTACGCGCCGACATATTGGCCTGATTAAAAAAGATACGACCAAAATGCTCGCGGTCGGGGAATACGTCATCTTGACGGGGCAGGTTGGCGCCGCCTGAATCCACCAGATAGACACAGGGTAAATTATTCTCTGCGGCAATGGCTTGGGCGCGTAGATGTTTTTTCACTGTCATAGGGTAGTAACTGCCGCCCTTGACGGTAGCATCATTGGCTATCACCATGCATTCTTGACCACTCACTCGGCCGATACCGGTGATAATTCCCGCTGCGGGAACCTCTTCGTCATACACTTCGTGGGCTGCCAAGGCAGACAGTTCAAGGAAGGGAGAGCCCGGATCAAGCAGCCCTTGCACGCGCTCGCGAGGTAATAGTTTACCGCGACTAGTATGTCGCTCGCGGGCTTTGACACCACCGCCTTGGCTAATCTTGGCAAGCGTTGCTTTTAAATCATTGATTTGGGTCTGCATCGCCGCAGCATTATTCACGAAGTCGACGCTTTTGCTATTAATTTTACTCTTAATTACTGTCATAGTGTTTCCTCAAGCTATCTTCTTTACTGGCGCTCAAATTTTTAGTTAAAAACGCTCTTAAACTTTTCATTAAAAGAGTTTTAGGCAGTCTGTGCAAATAACTCGCGGCCAATTAACATGCGTCGCACTTCAGAGGTACCTGCACCAATTTCATAGAGCTTGGCATCACGCAGTAATCGGCCTGTTGGATATTCGTTTGTATAGCCATTGCCACCCAATGCCTGAATCGCTTGCAGCGCCATTTGAGTGGCCTTTTCCGCAGTAAAAAGAATTACCCCAGCGGCGTCTTTGCGGGAGTCCTGCCCCATATCGCAGGCCTTAGCTACCGCATAAAGATAGGCACGAGACGCATTGAGGTCAGCGTACATATCGGCAATTTTGCCTTGCATTAACTGGAATTCACCAATTGCCTGACCAAACTGTTTGCGCTCGTGAATGTAGGGCAGTACCACATCCAAGCAAGCCTGCATGATGCCGACGGGTCCGCCGGAAAGTACCGTCCGCTCATAATCTAAACCCGACATCAGTACCGCCACACCGCGACCTTCTCCACCGAGAATATTCTCTGCAGGAACCTCACAGTCTTGAAATACTAGTTCACAGGTATTGGAGCCGCGCATGCCTAATTTATCGAGCTTTTGGTGACGTGAGAATCCAACAGAATCGCGTTCAACGATAAAGGCAGTCATGCCTTTGGAGCCAGCCTCTAAATCTGTTTTGGCATAGATAATATAGGTATGGGCATCAGGGCCATTGGTGATCCACATCTTGTTGCCATTGAGAATATATTTGTCGCCCTGCTTTTCGGCTTTGAGTTTCATACTCACCACATCCGAGCCCGCGTTGGGCTCACTCATTGCTAGTGCGCCAATATGCTCGCCCGAACAAAGTTTAGGCAGGTATTTCTTCTTTTGCGCTTCGGTACCATTCTTATGCAACTGATTGACACAAAGATTGGAGTGCGCACCATACGACAGGGCAACAGAGGCCGAGGCGCGCGATATTTCCTCCATGGCCACGCAGTGAGCCAAATAACCCATGCCAGTACCGCCGTACTGTTCATCTACTGTGATACCCAGCAACCCCATATCACCTAGCTTGCGCCACAGGTCCATGGGGAACTCGTTACTACTGTCTATTTCTGGAGCTCGGGGTGCAATCTCAGCCATACAAAATTGATAAACACTGTCCCGCAGCATGTCTATATCTTCACCAAGGTTAAAATTTAAAGTGGGGTAGGAAGTATTCATAAGTCAGTTTTACCGTTGGAATTAAGTGCTTTGAGACAATCAGTTTCGGCTTTACTTAAGTCGCCCAACAGGTTCTTAATGTCCTCAAGCTGCTGGTTGAGCTGAGTTCGTTGCTGACGGATTGCGCCAATTAGGCTATTGAGCTGTTCTATGTTGGTTTTACCAGGCTCATACATATCGATTATTTGACGTGAATCCTCTAGAGATAACCCTAGTCGCTTACCTCTAAGAATCAGCCGAAGTCGAGTGCGATCTGCAGTGCTGTAGACCCGAGTTTGTCCGCGTCGCGCCGGGCTGATCAAACCGATATCTTCATAATGGCGCACAGTGCGAGTGGTGGTTTCGAACTCCTTACACAGATCAGTAATACTGAATTCGGCTGACGCGATGGCTAGGTTTGGCATGGATTGACCCACATTGATTAACATGTTGGGTATTCTAGATGTATATTACGTTTACGTCAACGTAAGCTTTGTGGAGCCTCTCATTAAAAAGCAATGGGCCAGCGCCTTCCATAAGACCGATCTTGATAGTCAATTGACTAAGCTTGGCGTGGACTCGCTGGTTATCACCGGTTTAACCACAAGTGGTTGTGTGCGTGCCTCTGCGGTGGATGGAGTGCAGAATGATTATCAGGTAGTTATCGCGCGCGAGGCTGTGGGCGACAGAAATTTAGAGGCTCACGAAGCCAATTTATTTGATTTAGCGGCCAAGTACGCTGATGTGCAGTCGGTCGAGGAAATAGTGACTTTTTTACGCGCCCTGTAGGCCTGCGTAGCCGCCTCGGTGAAAAATTAGTGGGTTATGGCCATTATCAGTAAATGCAACGACTTTACCGACCAAAATGACATGATCTCCGCCATCATATTGATGCTCAATGGTGCATTGAAAACAGGCACTAGAATGGGGTAGCAGTGGTATTCCCATCACTCCCTCTGGGCAGTCCAGTCCAGCAAATCTATCACTGCCTGTTTTGGCAAACCGATTAGATAATTTTTGTTGGTCCGATGTCAATATGTGAATCGCAAAGGCTTTAGCTGCAATAAAGTCATCGAAACAGTTTGAATCGCGACCAATACTCCACAATACCAATGCTGGGTCCAAAGAAACGGAACTAAAACTATTAGCGGTCATTCCGACTTTTTGCCCTTTTATACCCAGCGTAGTAATGACGGTTACGCCTGTAGCAAAACTGCTTAATGCATTGCGTAGCGGGGTAGTATTTGTAGATGTTACTGTATCTTTTTGCAGCTTTTTGGTGGGCATAGTATTGATGATTTAATCTGTTGAATTTCGAAGGGGTTAATCATCGTTTTATTATGAATGGGTTGCAAGTTGTTTGTCATTTGAATACAGGCTATGTTCGGTTGCCGCGAACCCAAGTTCAGGCCTATTCAATTAAGTGAGGGTGCAGTAAAACATAAAGGTAAATTGGTCAGTTTTTAGCGTTGCATAATTGAAATTCAAGATAAAAGCATAGTCTGTACAAGCCAAAAACCGCGATTGCTGGTTAGCAGCAGAGCGCCTCTGTGATAATTAGATCATAGTGGGCGTAAACTCTCGTCATTAGCTGTTCGTTTCTCGCACCAGGCCGCCATGGCTGCGCGGGTGACCCTGGCCTGAAACATCTTTGCCTGCCAGATTGCCAGTGCTCCCTGCTGCTGTGTATGCCCCTGATTGTAATTGAGTATCTCTTTGAGCCTATTAATTTCAGTAGGTTTTTATTTTGTTAATAGGTTTTTTTTCGCAGCCTGCCTTCTTTTTAACACAACAGGCACGCCGTATTTTGGTCTTGTTGTTAAGCCGATCAGTGCGTCGATTTTTGCATTCGCGTGCAGGTTTAATTGAAACCGTTGAGTGGTCATGGCGATAATAAAAACCGCCTCCATCAACGCAAAGTTATTCCCTAAACAAATTCTTGGGCCTCCCCCAAATGGAATGTAAGCATAGGTGTGACGTTGGCGTTGTGCTGCCTCATCAAATCGATGTGGATCAAACACCTCGGGTTGATCCCAGAAGTCTGGATGTCGATGCAATAGGTACGGACTAAACAGGACGTCAGAGCCGCCTTTAAGATGATACTGGCCTAAAGTCGCGTCCTTTTCCACATGTCGGGGTAAAATGGGCACCGGTGGATATAACCGCATTGTTTCTTTAAATGCTTTGAGGCAATAGGGTAAGTTAGGGAAGTCGGCGGCAACAGGTGTCCGGCCGCCGAGTACTTCATCAACTTCATGTTCAATTTTCGTTCTAATCTCTGATTGAGTAGAGAGAATTGTCCATAACCAGCACATTGCATTAGCGGTTGTTTCATGGCCTGCAATAAACATAGTCATCGCTTCGTTTCTTAATTCTTGATCTGTCAACGGCAACCCGGTTGCCTCATCAGTTGCATCAATTAACATTTGCAATAAATCCAAGGGTTTATCATCCGTCGCTTTTCGTTCTTTGATGATTCTATAGATTATGTCGTCCAGCGTTTTGATATAGCCCTGATATTTCTTATTATTAGAGAGTGGCAATTTATGTAAAAACTGGATGGGGAGTAAAACTCGCCGGTTGGTTGCTTCTAACAGAGGGGTAAAGGCGGTGGCTATGGCGTGAATGTCGGCGTCCGAAAGCGCGGAACTGAACAGCGCTTTAACGACTACTTTAAGCGTTACATGCATCATTGCGTCGGTTAACTGTAGGGTTTGACCGTCATCGCAAAGGGTTTCCCATTCAGTTAACATTTCCTCAATGCAGTCGGTCATAATGGCGGCTAAATTAACGATTTTTGATTTATGAAAAGAGGGTTGTACTGCGAGTCTTTTGCGACGCCATTCATCACCCATTGATGTGAATGTGCTTTCGCCCAAGACGACTTTTATAATCTTAAAGCCAACGGTTTTTTTAGTATAATTGTCGCTATTGCGAGTTAACAAATCTTTGACTAAATCAGGATGATTGATTAGATAAATTTTTTTTTTCAACAGATTAAAAGCAACGACATCACCGTAGGTATTCGTAATAGATTGCAGCCACTCCAAACGATTAGGGCTCGCTAACTTTGAGATACTTCCGATCAAAGGATAGCCTTTTGGGCCTTGAGGCTTAATGTACATCGACGCCATACTCCTGCTACCATGATTGATTTAGGTGATAGTATAGGCATAATTAGCTAACTATACCTAATTAATACTGACTCTCATCCTAAAAAACAAATTTATGAAGACAAGAGACCGAATACTTCACCAGGCACTCCTACTCTTTAATGACGCGGGTGTCGATCAGGTATCTGCTTTAGAAGTCAGTCGAAAACTGGATATTAGTTATGGTAATTTGACCTACCACTTCAAGAGGAAAGATGAAATCATTTTAACCTTATACGCGCAAATGCAAAAAGAGCTTGATGCGTCAATGAACCATCTTGTTCAGCGTATTTTTGAGGAAACTTATTATCTTAAATTAGTTAATGAAATCTTTGATGTTATTTGGAAATACAGATTTATATATTTGAACATAAATAGTCTCATGAACCAGTTCACTTTTATCCGTCAAACGGAGAAGTCTTATTTAGCCACTAGAAAAAATATCCTCAATAAGGCAAAAAAGTTTTTGATTGAAGAAGGTTATCTAAAACCTGAAATAGACGATAATTATAGGATGGTGATACAAAATTTAAATATGATTCTGTCTGCTTGGATCATCGATGCTAAGTTATTCTATGATGGCGATGAAAGCAAAAAAATTGAGAGCTATGCCTCACTGTTCTATAGCATAGCCCTAACTAATGTCACGGAAAAAGGTCGTAAACGATATCAGCAGATAATGGAGTAAGGGTAAGTTTCCAAGCTGACTGCGCTCGAATTATTTCGATGGTAGCTATAAAATAATTGGTCTGGCTAAGTTTGAAATACAAATAAAGGAGCCAGTAATTACCCGGCTAATCCTATGAATTTTGAGTCGAAATGATCGGTTTTTTATCCATGCGTTCGACATGACCAGGAATAGATAGCCGTTAGAAATATCAACAAACCAATGCTTACACCCACCAGTCTATTGGCATACTCCGTCCAAGTCTTGACGACGTTGAATCGCGTATCTGAGTAACCCAACTCTGCGTAGATTTCCTGATAGTTTGCTGGTAACTGCGCCTCGCTCGTCGGTAGGACCCAACTACTAAAACAAGTAGGCCAATCCAGACAGCCCATACCGGCACCGGCTGTGCACACCCTGGCGCCAACTAATATTAAAAAATAAACAGCTGCTGGAGGGTTATCCAAGCCATGCGTCGGTAGCGCGTAAGAGCGGTGTTGTCTGTTTCTGTGCTCATAAAATCTGAAGAACCCTCGAAATAGACCCACCAAGGGAAGAGCCAATCCCTATAAAATCAATATTAATATTTTTAGCTACGCAGAGATTCCAACAGAGAGATGGATGCGTAGCTATCCATCGGCAAGCCCTGCTGTTCTTGATAGGCTCGAACGGCGCTTCTGGTTCGACTGCCTACTCGGCCATCTGGATCTCCTGAATCGAAGCCAAGACCGTTAAGCAATTCCTGTAACTCCTGCACCTGGGCGATGCTCATCGCCTGCTCGTTTTCCGGCATGCGCTGTATTGGTGTTCCACCAGCAAATCTATCTGCCAGGTGCCCTACTGTCAGCGCGTAGAAAATTGGCGGATTGTAGAGGCGTGTGGTTCTAAAATTGTCATAGACAAGGAAGGCGGGGCCTTGAACACCCGCTGGAATCACGACCGAGGCCTGCATATCTGCTATCGGTATCGGAGAGCCCGAAGTCTGTAATAGACCCATATCGCGCCATTCCTGTAGCGACTTACGCGATTTGGTACCAGCGAATGCAAAATCAAAGTCAGCGGGGAGCAATATTTCTCTACCCCAACGCTCATGACCCTTCCAACCCGATTCCGAGAGGAAGTTTGCTGCGGAGTTGAAGACATCCGGTAGACTATTCCAGATGTCTATTCTGCCATCGCCGTCTCCATCCACAGCATACTGGCTAAAGATCGAAGGCATGAATTGTAGCTGCCCCATAGCTCCGGCCCAAGAACCACTCATGCTCTGCGCTGAAATATGACCATCATCTATGATCCGTAAGGCAGTAAGTATCTGTGAACGGAAAAATTCGGCCCTACGTGGATCATAAGCCAGGGTGGCGAGGGCCTGTAACACCGAAAAGCCCCCTGTATTGCTGCCGAAATTAGTCTCAATCGCCCAGAATGCCACGAGGTACTGTGGCTGTACGCCATAACGTTGGCGCACCTCTTCTAATAATGCCCCGTGCTGTCTTAATAATTGCTGACCACGCTCCACCTGCCGATCAGTGACCCTCAGACCTAGATAACGGGTAAATGTCTGCACGAATTCAGGCTGGCTGCTATCTAACTCAAGGACTCGGGGTAGTGGCTCTTCCAGTTCATCTAGCGCCTCGAGAGTTGCCGCGCTAATGCCAAGCGCGGCGGCTTCGCTACGCAAATCTGTCACCCAATCGCTAAACGATTGTTCTTGAGACAAAGCTGAGGGGCTTACAAGGAGGAACAGGAGGAATGCAGCAGCTGTTTTCATATTGCTATGATAATAGATATTGCAGCGAATGGAAATCTGCATTAGACCAAGCGAGCGACTCGCAGACCTAATCTCTAGCCACCGCTAACCCGACCTCTCCGCTGCGGATCAGGACGCTATCGGGTGACTCAGATATTCGCAGAGCTGTTTTTCATCCTGAGCCGCCAGTGCTCCAAAATTTAACCCGAGGCGATAGCTGTCCTGACGTTGACGTCTACAATAAGAAACAGTACTAGGGCGCAAGGATTTTTATCTGATTGCAGCGCGGATAACGAGTCTAGGGCTGAAGGTTTATCTTTTCAAGGCGCTTCAGCAGAGTCGACTGCGTTGATTATGATTGGAGGTTCTCGCCAAAAGTCAGTGCTCATTGAGTTTATGGCTTCTAGGCAGTCTAAAACATCCCGGTAACCGGGTTGTCATGGGTCTTAACTTTAATGGCTAACAGTGTCAGTAAGTGGGCTTTAAGCAGAAAATCTCTTTAGATTCGGGCGGAATACTTCTGTATTACTCACCGAACCATAACTGACCTTGGAAGGTTAATCTAATACTTAATCCTATGCCTATTGGGTGATTGAAGGGGTCAAAATGGCAGATAATTAGCGATATTTGCTGGTTGTGGCATAAAGGTGGTGATTAATGACACAATTAGTTGCCGATCAAGGGGTGCTGTGGCAAAATTCACGCCCTCTGATGAGGCAGGGTCTTACCAACCTTATTTTGACTGCGAAAGTGGTGCTTTATCAGAATATTTTTATGCGAGAGTGGCGGAATTGGTAGACGCGCTGGATTTAGGTTCCAGTGGGGCAACCCGTGAGAGTTCGAGTCTCTCCTTTCGTACCAAATTTAAATGTTTTTACCATGAGGATATTCCATGCAGGTGTCTATTGAATCGAGCACAGGTCTAGAGCGTCAGCTGAAGATTGGTGTACCTGCCGACAGGATCGAGCAAGAAGTGACAGCTAGGTTACAGAAAGCGACTAAGACGGTTTCTATCAAAGGTTTCCGTAAAGGCAAGGTGCCGCTGAAAGTTGTCAAACAGCATTATGGTAAGGGCGTTCGTCAAGAAGTTGTTGGCGAGGTCGTTAATTCTAGTTTTTATGAGGCCATTCAGCAGCAAGATCTGCGTCCCGTCGGGCAACCAAGAATTGAGCAAATGACCGACAAAGAAGGTCAAGATCTAGAGTTCATGGCGATTTTTGAGGTGTTTCCAGAAGTTACTCTTAAGGCTTTAAGCAAAGTTAAAATTTCTCGACCTTCGGCTGATGTCACTGCCGCAGACGTAGAGAAAATGATTGATGTGTTGCGAAATCAGCAAGCCAGCTTCAAAGCGTCAAAAAAGAAAGCTAAAGAAGGCGATCAGGTCAATATTGACTTCGTTGGCACAAAAGACGGCGAAGAGTTCGATGGCGGTAAAGCTGAAGGGCAGAATCTGGTTTTGGGTTCTAATTCGATGATTCCTGGCTTTGAAAGTGGCCTTGAGGGCCTAGGTGCTGGAGATGAAACAGTTCTAAAGTTAAGCTTCCCAGATGATTATCAGGCAGAAGAGCTTAAAGGTGCAGCGGTTGAGTTCGCTGTGAAGGTTAATTCAGTCTCTGCCAAAAAAATGCCAAAGATGGATGACGAGTTTTTTAAGTTGTTCGGTGTTGAAGATGGCGGCGAAGAAAAATTCCGCGAGGAAGTTCAAGCAAATATGGAGCGAGAGTTAAGAAATGCTATTCGCACCAAAGTAAAGAATCGTGTGATGAATCAATTGTTTGACCTCAATGCGGTTGAGTTGCCAATCGCATTGGTTGCGAATGAAATTACGCAGTTAAAACAGCAGATGGTCCAACAGTTTGGTGGTGGACAGCAGATTGACCTCAGTATGCTTCCTGACGACATGTTTAAAGAAAAAGCGGAACGACGGGCGGCACTGGGTGTTATCGTTTCTGAAATAGTTAAGGTTGAAGAGCTCGCTCCAGATGATGATAAGGTTCGCGAACGAATCAATGAAATTGCATCCACCTATGAACAGCCTAAGGAAGTAGTGGACTACTATTATAGTAAGCCAGAATTGCTGAGCTCAGTGGAAGCTGTTGTATTGGAAGACCAAGTTACAGAGTTGGTGTTATCCAAAGCTAAGATTAAGGAAGAAAAGCTTCCCTATGATGACGTTGTGAAGCCTGATCCTGAGCCAGGCTCAGAGGCTTAATTCTTATTGTCAGTGCTCAGTACTGATTGTCTGAGTACTTAGATCCAGCCAGTCAAGACCCGCCGTATAGCAGCGGTAATGGTTCTTCGAATAAAAATGAGCGAGGTAGTAATGAATTTTGAAACTATAAATAACATAAGTGTTCCCTCTGATACTCAGGCCCTTGGACTGGTTCCAATGGTGGTCGAGCAGACTTCGCGGGGCGAGCGTTCTTACGATATTTACTCGCGATTATTAAAAGAGCGAGTTATCTTCTTGGTGGGTCAGGTAGAAGACCACATGGCTAATCTTATAGTTGCTCAGATGTTGTTCTTGGAATCTGAGAACCCAGATAAAGATATCCATTTGTATATTAATTCTCCGGGTGGATCTGTCACGGCAGGACTGTCGATTTACGATACCATGCAATTTATCAAGCCAGATGTCAGTACCATGTGTATTGGTCAGGCTGCTTCAATGGGTGCATTTTTGTTGGCCGCAGGGGCGGAAAAGAAAAGATTTTGCTTACCCAATGCGCGGACTATGATTCACCAGCCTAGCGGTGGCGCTCAAGGGCAGGCTACCGACATTCATATCCAATCCCAAGAGATTTTGAAGATCAAGGAACGATTAAATAGCCTGATGGCTCATCATACTGGGCAAGATGTCGATAAGATTACTAAAGACACTGAACGCGATAACTTTATGAGTGCTGAGGAATCTAAGAATTATGGACTTGTCGATCAAGTTCTAGACAAGCGGAGCTAGGTTCGGTACGCTTTAAGAAAGGATTTGGTGTAAATAGTTGAATTTATGGCTTTGGCCGCACTGCAGGAGATGCAAATGAGTGACAGCGGTAGTTTAGGAGAGGGCGGTAAGCTTCTTTTTTGTTCGTTCTGCGGCAAGAATCAAAACGAAGTACGTCGTCTAATTGCTGGCCCTTCCGTCTATATTTGTGACGAATGTGTCGACCTCTGCAACGATATAATCACAGAAGAAGCTCAGGTTGTTGAATCTGAGGCTGCTACTGACAAACTTCCTGTTCCGACTGAAATTAAGTCTATTCTAGACGAGTACGTCATTGGCCAAGAGAGGGCTAAAAGAGTTCTATCAGTGGCCGTATACAACCACTACAAGCGCCTGCAAGTTAGTGAAAATCCGGGTTCAGATAAGTCTGATGTTGAGCTGGGGAAAAGTAATATTTTACTTATAGGGCCAACCGGAAGTGGGAAAACCCTTCTAGCGGAGACCTTGGCGAGACTTCTTGATGTTCCTTTTGCCATCGCGGACGCCACCACGCTAACTGAGGCTGGTTATGTAGGTGAAGACGTAGAAAACATCATTCAAAAATTGCTGCAAAAGTGCGACTACGATGTGGATAAAGCCCAACGTGGAATAGTGTACATTGACGAAATAGATAAAATTTCTCGAAAGTCCGATAACCCGTCAATCACTCGAGATGTATCGGGTGAGGGCGTTCAACAAGCTCTACTGAAACTGATAGAGGGTACTGTGGCCTCGGTTCCGCCCCAAGGCGGGCGAAAGCATCCACAGCAGGAGTTTCTTCAGGTTGACACCTCAAATATATTATTTGTCTGTGGCGGCGCGTTCTCAGGGTTAGAAAAAGTCATTCGTGATCGCTCCGAAAAAGGCGGAATTGGGTTTAGTGCTGAGGTAAATAGCAAAGATAATCAAAAATCAATTGGTGAAACGTTGTTGGAAGTCGAGCCAAGTGACCTGATTAGCTACGGGTTGATTCCTGAGTTTATCGGTCGTTTACCTGTCATTGCTACTCTGCAAGAACTAGATCGAGAGGCGCTTGTGAATATCTTGGTACAGCCAAAAAATGCTTTGGTTAAACAATATCAGACTCTGTTTGCCATGGAGAATGTAGATTTGGATGTGCGACGAGATGCACTGGATGCGATTGCTGATAAGGCTATCGAACGTAAAACCGGTGCTCGAGGGTTACGCTCTATCTTGGAGACAGTACTACTAGACACAATGTATAAAATCCCCTCTGAGCTGGATGTTATAAAGGTTGTGGTAGATGGGTCGGTTATTAGGGGAGATAACGAACCTTTACTGGTTTATGAACAGCCCGAGAGCAAAAAGACCGCTTCTGAGGAAGGTTAAGCTAAAGGCGACGCTAGTCGCCTTTTTTATTACCGGGCCAAAACGAATTAGTACTGCTCGGTAGGTTGTTTTTCCGTCTATTGTCCCAATATATATCATTACAATCGGTCTCTTTGACTCGAGGCCGGATAATCTTAATAATCTTGAGGTAACAATGGTCCCTGCAAGTAGTGAGCCAAAAAACGTTATTTTCCCACTTTTGCCATTGCGAGATGTGGTCGTATATCCGCATATGGTGGTACCTCTGTTCGTTGGCAGAGATAAATCTATCTTGTCCTTAGAGCACGCAATGGAATCTGACAAGCAGATAGTCCTAGTAGCTCAAAAAGATCCTTCTGAGGATGAGCCAGGAGCGCAAGGCGTATATAAGGTTGGTACTTTGGCGACTATCCTGCAGATGCTTAAGCTTCCAGACGGGACGTTAAAGGTGCTTGTTGAAGGACTTAATCGCGTGTCGATCCTAGATACATTTGAGGATCAAGCGTTCATAACAGCAACCATAGAAAATTTAGAAAGTACGCCGCTTAGTGATGATGAATCAGACGCGATCATGCGGTCTACCAATAGTCTATTCGAGCAGTACGTTAACTTAAGTAAAAAAATACCTTCTGAAGTGATTGCTACCGTTAGCGGCATTGAGGATGGAGACAGGCTTGCAGATACCATTGCTTCGCATATGACACTTAGCTTAGAGCAGAAGCAGGAGGTACTTGAAATAGCCGACCTTACCCAGCGTCTGGAGCATCTGATGAGCTGTATGGAGGGTGAGATAGACCTTTTTCAAGTTGAGCAGAGAATTCGGGGTCGAGTTAAAAAGCAGATGGAGAAAAGCCAGCGTGAGTACTATTTGAATGAGCAGATGAAAGCGATTCAAAAAGAGCTAGGAGATATGGACGAAGGTGCTTCCGAGTTGGATCAGTTACAAGGCAAAATCTTGCAAGCGGGGATGCCTGCTGCGGCTTTAGCAAAAGCGCAATCAGAGCTGGGTAAGCTGAAAATGATGTCTTCGATGTCGGCTGAAGCGTCGGTTTTGCGCAATTACATTGACTGGATGATTGGCGTCCCATGGAAGAAGAAAAGCAGAGTTAAGCACGATTTAGTAAATTCCGAGAAAAGCCTTAACCAAGACCATCATGGTCTAGAGGAAGTCAAAGAGCGCATCTTGGAGTTTCTTGCAGTACAAAAGCGAGTTAAAAAACTGAAAGGACCGGTGCTTTGCCTTGTTGGGCCTCCAGGGGTTGGTAAGACATCTTTGGGGGAGTCTATTGCGCGCGCTACAGGACGAAAGTTCATTCGCATGAGTTTGGGCGCGGTTCGCGATGAGGCTGAAATAAGAGGCCACCGTCGCACGTACATCGGATCTTTGCCTGGGAAATTAATCCAAAAAATGTCTAAAGTAGGCACTAAGAACCCTTTATTTTTGCTTGATGAAATAGATAAAATGGGAATGGATCATCGCGGCGATCCGGCATCAGCGCTATTAGAGGTGCTTGATCCGGAACAAAATCACACTTTTAATGATCATTATCTGGAAGTGGATTATGACCTCTCCGACGTTATGTTTATCTGTACGGCCAATTCGATGAATATTCCCGGCCCTCTTCTGGATAGAATGGAGGTTATCCGTATTCCGGGCTATACCGAAGATGAAAAAGTTAAAATAGCTGAAAAATATTTGTTACCTAAGCAACTTAAAGCTAACGGCCTTAACGATTCTGAGCTTGATATCAGTGAAGATGCGCTTAAAGACACCATACGTTATTACACCAGAGAAGCGGGCGTGAGAGGACTAGAAAGAGACATCGCTAAAATATGCCGAAAAACGGTGACCAAGCATGTCCGTAATGAGAAAAACACTAATGATCATGTTAAGCCGAGTGACTTGGAAGAGATGCTAGGGGTGCGCAAATTTGACTATGGTCGTGCTGAAGCTGAGAACCAAGTGGGTCAGGTGACAGGCTTAGCTTGGACTCAGGTGGGGGGCGAGTTACTGACCATTGAAACGTCCGTAATACCGGGGACCGGTCAGGTAGTGAAGACTGGCTCTTTGGGCGATGTAATGCAGGAGTCAATCCAAGCCGCACTAACCGTTGTCCGAAGCCGCTCAAAATCACTGGGGATTCGAAGAGATTTCTATCAAGAAAATGATATACATATTCATGTGCCAGAGGGCGCTACACCAAAGGATGGGCCCTCAGCTGGTGTCGGTATGTGCACGGCATTGGTATCTGCTTTGTCTGGTATTGCAGTTAGGGCAGATGTTGCCATGACCGGCGAAATAACTTTGCGAGGTCAGGTACTTAAGATTGGTGGCCTTAAAGAGAAACTTCTTGCAGCTCACCGAGGCGGCATAACAACAGTGATTATTCCTCATGGTAACGAGAGTGATTTAAAGGAGATTCCTGATAACATCAAGGCTGACCTTAAAATCTGCCCGGTTAAATGGATTGACGAGGTATTAGAGGTGGCTCTCGAGCGCTTGCCGACAGCGTTAACTGACTCAGAATTTATTGAAACGCGTGCGGCGCTGGAAAAGAATAACG
>ERZ890510.1416-NODE-1416-length-15650-cov-8.007951_pt1 | contig 15650 bp, 15 predicted proteins | sample MGYA00521265_ERZ890510 | MGnify/ENA primary metagenome ERZ890510 (study PRJEB32303, sample SAMEA104408624) | aquatic metagenome | biome: Brackish water; feature: Chemocline; material: water | place: Baltic Sea | collected 2014-10-26T21:54:00 | depth 110 m ...
CTTCATTTTTCTATCTCCAAAGAGGGAACTATTTAAAAACCAGTCCGTTAGTATTTGCAACGGTGCATGAGTAACATACACAGTTCGTGCCAGTTTTCTAAAAAATATCTAACTTATTGTAATATCAAAGTAAATGGTGATGCACAAGGAGTGGAAAGGGAGAGCTTTCGCCTGCCGGGAACTGACAATATGGTTGTAAACTGACAAATATTGTCAGTCTCTGACCTTAAATTCATAAAACCAGGGACTGAGCAACTCAGTATCGATCACTCTTGGATGAAATTTTCCCGGCGCCTACCCTCTACCCTGTCTTACTGCGAACAGACGCGGTGAGTCGGCGAGTTTGATTGTAGAACATTTCGATGTAATCGAATATATCGGCACGTGCTAGATCTCTGGTTTTATAGATTCTTTTTCGGATGCGTTCTTTTTTCAAGCTGCTAAAAAAAGATTCGGCAACGGCGTTGTCCCAACAATTTCCCCTTCGACTCATACTAGGTTCAAGATTATTTGTTTTACAAAATCGAAGCCAGTCATCACTGCTGTACTGCGAGCCTTGATCTGAGTGTATGAGTACGCGTTGTGTTGGCCGTCGTCTCCACACCGCCATGAGTAGTGCGTCCACGACGATCTCCTTGGCTATTGTAGGTTTCATTGACCAGCCGACCACCTTGCGCGAGTATAGGTCAACGACAATTGCTAGATACAACCAGCCTTGCCAGGTGCGAATATAAGTGATGTCCGTGACCCAGGCATGGTCTGGATGCGCGACGCTAAATGCTCGGTTCAATTGGTTCGGTGCGATGATGGAAGGACGGCCAGCGATCATTCGGGGCGCTTTGTAGCCCCGCAAAGCCTTTATTTTGTGGACTCTCATGATTTTCGCTACACGATGTACGCTGCAGGTTTCATCCATTTCACACAAGTCCAGAAACACCCTGGGCGAGCCATAGACGCCATGGCTGGCGGCATAGGATGACCTAATGATTTCCAGCAACCTCAGGTCTTCTATGGCGCGATTGGATAAGGGCTTATGTAGCCACTGATAAAATCCGCTTCTAGGCGCTTGCAAGACTCGGCACATCATCAACACATTGAAACGATGGCGGTGCTCATTAATAAACTGGTACTTTACTCGGGCTGGCTTGCAAAGTACCTTGCGGCCTTTTTTAATATGTCTCGCTCTTCTTCGGTTCGGCGAAGCTGAGATCGCAATTTAAGAATTTCGCTCTTAGCATCGAGCAAATCTTTTGTTTGTTGAACTGATTTATCGGGTGTTACTGCATTGACCCATTTATAAAGGCTGTGCGCGGACACTCCCAATCGTTCAGAAACGTCGGCCACTGAATGACCGCGTTCAGTAACTTGTCGAACGGCTTCGTCTTTAAATTCGGGTGTATATCGTTGGTTACTCATAGTCTTTCTCCTAAGCTAATAGAATAGCCCGGAGTTGTCCATGAAAGTGCGGGAAGTCCAAGAATAGCCTGGATTTGTCTATGATAGTGTGGGAAGTCCATTTAACGCTATTTGGTGTCTAGCAAACCCTGGAAGTCCAATCGCCAGTTCTATCGAATAGTCGAATGTGCTTTGTTATTCATCGGCTCATGGTGGCAGAAATTTGGGGTTAAGCTTAAGTTCATTTTCAATGGCTTATTCTAGTGGCTAATGATTAAGCACATGATATTACGGGGGTTTGATAAGTGTAGGGTGAATCTGAGTGGGCGCTCTCCACTTGAAAAGTGAGTCGATGTAGTTTATGTTTACGCGGCTTCCAATAGGACAACGTTCTCCCGGCGCAAATACTGGATACAATACCTGCTCTCGATCGATAGTTAAGGTTAATAGGCAGTTAGGGTTAATAAGTAGTTAGGGTTAATGTTAATAGATACACAGGCTGAATAGTTCGACTAGTTTAATTAGAGATAGTGCAGGGTTGGAAATGATGTTTTTTCACTGCGGAGGAATAAAGAGATGAAAAATTCGATGAAAATGGTAATAAGCGGCGTAATTTTGCTGCTGGGATTAGTCGGCTGCCAGACAGGCTTCGCTCAGGATAAGACCGTTAAAGACGGTGTATTCACTGCGGCTCAGGTCGATTCCGGCGCGCGCGTCTACGATAGCAGCTGTAAGACCTGCCACGATATGCGCTTTTATCGAGATACTCTGAAATCCTGGAATAACCAGCCCCTGCTTTTCTTATGGGAAACGGTGATGGGCACTATGCCTGCTGACAACCCTGGTTCGCTAATGTTGGAAGAGTATACCGATGTGATCGCCTATATCCTTTCAGAGAACGGATTTCCAGCCGGCGAGGCGAAACTGGACCCGGACAACGGCATGGAAAGTATTCATATATTGACGCCCTGAACAGGTCGTTGAAGCAAAAAAGCCGAACCCAGTTCGGCTTTTTTGTGGGCGGGATAAATCAGCATCTCATTCTGAGGAGCAATCGCGTAACAGCAGTGTGATTTTATTTTTGTCACGATTTTCAAGAGTCAGATCATATTTGTCTGCAATAGCCTTCCAAAGATTTACATATTCACATTGAAATTCCTCGCGGGGAAGATAACGATCTGGTCCCCGTTCGGACTTGCGTTTGATTTCCCTTTTCTCAATAAGCAGCAGATTCATTGGATCGTTGGCAAATTGGAGTTTCTTTTCCGGCGGCCAGCGATCTCCGCCATGTGTATGGGCATACATGAGGGGTATTATGTGATCAAGATCGATCTGCGCAGCGACGTTAAATAACTTGCCGGTGTATTGGTCCAACCATTCGCCGGTTCTGACAACACAGTTTCGAGGATTGGTGTACTTGATCTCCCCACGGCTGGTGAGAACCAGCATCTCCTGTCGCGTTGATTGGCAGTCGTTATCGTAATCTTCCTCGAATGACCAGTCGTCGGTATTAAAAAACTTCTCTCTATCACGGTAATTGGTAAAAAAGCTGTCCCGGCTGCTGCGATTAATATTGAAGGTATCAGGCATCTCGCAACCGCTAAGATGACAGTGATAGGAGTTTCCATAGTAGTGCCCCCCATTTTGGTCGGTATTTCCGGCATGAGCAAAACTCAGGACCGGGAAAGACAACAGACCCGCAAGCATCAGAATAGTTAGTAATCGATTATTTCTCATGCTCCCTCCCACAGGCCTGACGAGGTAATGAATGCTAGCAAGGTCAGAACTCTGTGAGCTAGGCCACTAGCAGCGAAAGATCGAGGGCTACGCAGTTTTTGGTGAGCGCGCCAATAGAGATATAGTCTACGCCAGTTTCAGCAATATTGACCAGCATCTCCTCATCGATACCGCCGGAGGCCTCCAATTTAGAACGACCGTCATTGATCGTAACGGCTTTGCCGATATCGGAAAATTCGAAATTATCGAGCATTATTATGTCAGCACCCGCGGCGATGGCTTTTTCGAGTTCTGCAAGATTACGAACTTCAATTTCAACTGTCTTGTCAGGGTGTAGAGCATGAGCGGTAGCTATTGCGGACTCAATGCTGCCGCAGGCGGCGATATGATTTTCCTTGATTAGAAACGCATCAAACAGACCCATGCGATGGTTATGGCAGCCACCGGTTCTCACGGCATATTTCTGTGCCGAGCGAAGCCCGGGCAGGGTCTTGCGGGTATCGAGCAAATGAACCTTGGTGTGGCTTACCATTGAGGCGAAGTAGTGGCTGCGACTTGCGGTGGCCGACAGGGTCTGTAAGAAATTCAGCGCGGTGCGCTCGGCGGTTAATATACTCCTGGAGGCTCCTTCCAAAGTAACAATAATTTGACCGTCCTCGATTGTCTCCCCTTCTGCAGTTTTCCAGTCCAGCTGCACTGAGCTATCGAGTTGATTGAATATTTCATTAACCCATGGCCGGCCGCACAGTATGCCGTGATCACGACTAAGGATTTTGGCTGCAATTGTTTTGCTTGCGGGAATTAACTCGGCGGTAATATCACCATCGCCGATATCTTCTGCCAGAGCGAAGCTTACGATGGTTGGAATATCTGCGGGTAATGTCAGTAAATTCATTGGCATCAGGATTCTGGAGTTTGACGAAGGGTGAGAGTAGAACCTTGCTGGCTAAACTCAATTCTATTTAAGGCGCTCATGCCGAGTAAGATAGTATCGCCACTCATGCTGGGAGTGATGCTGGCATTAATATTATTGAGGGTAATATTACCAAAGATCAGCTCATTGATTTGAGTAGAGTAAACTGTAATTACACCATTGGCCGTTGAAGCCTGTGAGGCTAATCCTCGATTCAGGCCTGCTTTGTTCGCAATAGCCGTTGGAATTGCAACGTCAGTCGCGCCGGTATCTAACAGAAAGGTGACAGGCAAGCCATTTATTTCCCCCCCCGAGACGTAGTGACCCTGGCGATTTCTTTGCAATACAACTTCTCGAATTCCAGAGCCTGTCTCTGAAGAAACGGGGTCTTGATTCGGGTTTGCTTGTTTATCCAGCCAGCCGTCAAACAGGAAAGTAAGTCCAATCAACCCTAGAGAGAAGCCCGCAATAAGCATTCCCTGGCCAATACTCTTTCCGGGAGGGTGCTGATTTGGGGGAGTTGAGGCAGTCATTACGCAAATTATGTCTCATACGGATGGGAATAGAAAGTTGTGATAGAAGGTAAAGTTTTTGAAATTGCTAGAGATCATAACTTATTGAATTATCTATCTATTTATCTGTGATACTATTGCTCACAGACAGATGGCTTCTTTTCTTTAAAGTGACTCGCGGTAATGAAATTCTCGATCGCTAACAATCTTCTCTCCGGGGCTCGCCTGCTTGAATCGCCGAACCAGAGTGAGAGACCTGCCGATACCGAAATCGATTTGCTGGTCATTCATAATATCAGCCTGCCTCCCGGAGAATATGGTAATCGCTGTATAGATCAGCTGTTCTGCAATCAGCTCGATGCAGAATCCCATCCGTTCTTTGAAGAGATTGCAGATCTGAAAGTTTCATCACACTTGCTAATCGACAGGCAAGGTGGCGTGACACAATATGTCCCCTTCGATAGGAAGGCTTGGCATGCTGGCGAGTCTGTTTACAGTGGCAGGAGCAATTGCAACGATTTTTCTATTGGCATTGAGCTTGAGGGATCTGATTTCGAGGCTTTCGCTGAGGCCCAGTATGATTCACTCATTCTGATTACTAATTTGCTTCTTGAGGTTTATCCGTGCTTGATTTTGGACAGAATAGTAGGGCACAGTGATATTGCAGCGGGCAGGAAGACCGACCCAGGTCCATTCTTCAACTGGGCTAAAGTTAAATCTGCACTTAAGCAGGCAGGCAATCGAAGAGCCAAGGTAAATATCTAGTATAGATAAGTAGAGTATTTGGAAACGCGATGAAATTTTTAGTTATATTGATTTGTTTGACAATCAACTATGTATGGTTAAAGGACTTTGACCGCTTCGATGATTCCTGGTTTTTCCGCTTTCGTAGCCGAATTGAAGGCCTGGCTGCCAAAGCAGTAAGCAAGGGTTCAAGGGCCTGGTTGTTAGAAATAGTGGCTATTTACGCGATCCCCGTTTTCTGTCTCACCGCCCTGTTATTTGTAAGCGGAGACAGGTTGTTCGGGCTGCTCACAATGATGGTGCATGTCCTGATATTGCTTGTCGCTTTTGACAGGACTCAGCCAGGGAGATTGGCGAGTGAATTTTTAGAAAAATGGAAAGCAGGTGACATGGAAGATTGTATATTGTACCTGCAGCAGGAGCTGCCGACTTCCGTAATGCCCAATCTTGCCGGCAAAGCAGTCTTGAGCAAGTATTTTAGCAAGCAGTTAGTTTATCGCTGTTTCGAAAAAATGTTCGTCATGTTTTTCTGGTACATGATTACTGGACCAATAGGTATATTAATTTGCTATGTGAGCTATCAGCTTCGAGATAGCCATAAAGAAGAGCAGTTGGAAACTCAGGTAAATCTGGTAGCGATGATTATTGAAATTCTGGAATGGATTCCGATTCGCTTATTGGCGATAGCTTTTTGCCTGGCGGGGAATTTCGAAAAATGCTTCGAAAATGTTAAGCGCTCGTTCTGGAATTTTCGTGGCGAGATGGAAAATCCGGAGTTGCTTTACGGTTACGCAGCCTGTGCGCTTTCCGGCATGGACACTGCCGATAAGACAGAGGCAGAGGGCGACTACTCCCCTGAAGTGGCAGAAATCGAAGCCTTATTGGGTCTGCTGGAGCGCAGTCAGGCAATCTGGTTGAGTGTATTGGCTTTGATTACGATATTAGGAATACGCTTGGGGTGAAGTTTCAAATTAGTTTATTCCGTCGGGTCACGCTCGATAGACGGCCAATAAGCTTCAGCGCCTAGTGGATGAAATTGCCGAGTTTGTAGTCTTTTGTGCTTTTTGCTCAAATTGATACAGATTCAGCCGGGGGGACGGTCGCTAGAATTATTCTAACCCTCTAATAAATAACAATATAATGTTCTTTGATTGGTGCCGGGCTAAAATATCTAAAATGTAGTAATACTACAAAAATGCCGAATCCCGACATGGAAAACAGGGCATATTTAGAGTAGAATGCGGGCCGCTTTGTAATTAATTTACATAAAATGGAAGCCGCCAGGGATCCTGGTCGTGCGTGGAACGAAATAATAATGACTCAGCAAAACGACGCGAATCCCGAAGAAACTAAAGAATGGCTTGACGCCCTGTATTCAATTATTGAAGAAGAAGGCTCCGACCGTGCTCACTACCTGATAGGGCGTCTCTCGGAGCAGGCTACAAGAGCCGGTAACTATTCCCCAAATTCAGCTGTAAACACCTCGTATCGCAACACCATATCTCCTTTAAGTGAAGACAGAATGCCCGGCGATATGTTCATGGAAAGGCAGATCAGGGGAATAATCCGCTGGAATGCATTGGCGATGGTGATGCGTGCCAATCTGCGTGATCCGAATATTGGTGGACACATATCAACATTTTCATCGGCCGCGACTCTTTATGATGTGGGATTCAATTATTTCTTCAATGGACCTAACGAAGAGAATGAGGGTGACTTAATCTATTTTCAGGGTCATTCCTCACCCGGTATTTATGCACGTTCTTATGTGGAAGGACGAATCGATGAACAGCAGTTGGACAGATTTCGACAAGAAGTGAATGGCGATGGCCTGTCCTCCTACCCGCACCCCTGGCTGATGCCTGACTACTGGCAATTTCCGACAGTATCAATGGGCTTGGGCCCGCTACAGGCTATCTATCAAGCCCATGTGCTGAAATACCTGACCAGTCGCGGTGCGCTGGATAATTCCAAACGCAAGATATGGGCTTTTCTCGGTGATGGAGAAATGGATGAGCCTGAATCTCTGGGCGCAATATCCAAGGCCGGTCGTGAAAAGTTGGAAAACCTCATCTTTGTCATTAACTGCAATTTGCAAAGACTGGATGGGCCTGTTCGAGGCAATGGTAAAATCATTCAGGAATTGGAAGGGGTTTTTCGCGGCGCTGGCTGGAATGTGATTAAGGTGATTTGGGGCCGGCATTGGGATCAGCTATTGCAAGCGGATAAAGATGGAATTCTGCAGGCAAGAATGGATGAAGTGGTTGATGGTGAATATCAAAATTATGTAAGCCGAGGCGGAGCCTATACGCGCGAGAATTTCTTCGGTAAAAGCCCGGAGCTACTAAAAATGGTCGAGCATTTGTCGGATGATGACATTATGGCTTTGAACCGTGGCGGGCATGATCCTTACAAGGTGTATGCCGCTTATGCCAAGGCGGTTAAAGGCAACGGTAAGCCGACGGTAATTCTTGCCAAAACTGTGAAAGGTTATGCCTTTGGCGGCGCGGCAGAAGCGCAGAATGCCGCCCATTCGGTCAAGAAGCTGGACATTGAAGCGCTGAAGAAATTCCGCGATCGGTTTGGTATACCGATCAAGGACGAGAAGCTGGTTGATGTGCCTTACTACCGACCAGCAGAGAATAGTCTGGAACTAAAATACATGCGCAAGATGCGTGAGCCGCTCGGGAAACCTGTTCCCCAGCGCAGAGCAGATACTATTCCATTGAAGGTGCCGGCACTAAGCGCCTTCGAAAATCAGACCAAGGGCAGCGGTGACAGAGAGCAATCGACTACCATGGCGTTTGTTCGCTTATTGTCGGGGCTTTGCAAGGACAAGGAAATAGGTCAGCGTATCGTGCCAATCGTGCCAGATGAGGCGAGAACTTTTGGCATGGAGGGCATGTTTCGCCAGATGGGAATCTACTCCTCAGTCGGGCAACTTTATGACCCGGCCGATTCGAACCAGGTGATGTTTTATCGCGAAGACAAAGAAGGTCAGATGCTGGAAGAAGGCATCAGCGAGGCCGGTGCTTTTTCTGCATGGCTGGCCGCAGCGACTTCCTACAGTGTGAGTAATTATCCCCTGATTCCGTTTTATATCTATTATTCGATGTTTGGTTTTCAACGCGTAGGCGATCTTTGCTGGGCGGCGGGAGATTCTCAGGCGAGAGGATTTTTAATTGGAGCAACCGCCGGACGTACCACGCTGAATGGGGAGGGTTTACAGCATCAAGACGGGCACAGCCATATTCTGGCATCCACAATTCCGAACTGCGTGACCTATGACCCCTGCTATGCCTACGAATTGGCTGTTATTGTGCAAGATGGCTTGCGACGCATGTATAAGGAGATGGAGTCTGTTTTCTATTACATCACCACCATGAATGAAAATTACCAACAGCCAGAGCTTCCCAAGGGAAGTGAAGAAGGTATTATCAAGGGCATATATCTGTTGGAAGATGGTGGCAGTAAGACCTATAAGGTAGCCAAGGCCAAGACGGCAGCTGGTGATCTTCGACTGCGCCTGTTAGGCAGTGGGACTATACTTCGGGAAGTGAGAAAGGCCGCCGAGATATTGCGCAATGACTTCGGATTTGCCGTTGATGTCTGGAGTGTAACCAGCTTCAATGAACTGAGAAGAGAAGCCTTGGCTGTCTCCAGAGAAAATATGCTGCATCCCGAGGGAAAGGCGAAAGTACCCTTTATCACGCAGCAACTTGCCGGGCAGAAGGGGCCCGTCATTGCCACAACGGATCATATGAAATCCTATTCTGATCAAGTGAGGGAATATATCCCCGATACCTATCGAGTGCTGGGAACAGACGGCTTTGGTCGCAGTGACAGCCGGGAGATGCTGCGTCATTTTTTCGAAGTTGACAGCAAGTTTGTAGTGCTGGCGGCTCTGACCGAGATGAAGGACCTGGGTCTGATCAAGGGCAAGGTGATCGTGGATTATATGCAGAAGACAGGGATTGATCAGGATAAGAAAAATCCGCTGGCTCAATAAAATACGCGAAAAGTAAAAGATAATGATCAATAAGAATTTTTCAGGAGTTGGCTCTGGTGTCAATTGAAAACATAAAAGTTCCAGATCTGGGTGATGCCAGTGAAGTAGAAGTAATAGAGCTGCTGGTATCTGTAGGTCAGTCGGTTGCAGAAAATGATTCACTTCTGGTTTTGGAAAGTGATAAAGCCGCGATGGAAATTCCGGCACCTATGGCCGGAGTAGTAAAAAGCATATCGGTAAATTTGGGTGATCTGGTCAGCAGCGGAAGTGAAATGTTGTCCCTGGAGGTTGCTGGGGACGGGGACACAAAAGCAGAAGAAGCAGAAGAATCTTCGCAACACTCCAAGTCGGCGCTAGCGCCTGAAACCGATGGCAAAGGTGTCGCTGCGGCGGGAACTGCAGAACCCCTCGCCGATCCCGATTCTTCTTCTGGCCAAGTCGAAAAATCAGCCACTACCTCAGCCACTACCTCAGCCACTACCTCAGCCACTATCGAAGTGCCTGATCTTGGAACTGACGATGAAATAGAGGTGATTGAAGTACACGTCAAAGCGGGTGATGAGGTCGCCATCAATGATTCATTGATTACCCTTGAATCGGATAAAGCGGCGATGGATGTGCCTGCGCCACAGGCGGGGATTATTGAATCGGTACTGGTCGCAGTAGGGGACAAAGTAAAAACTGGAACGCCCTTTGTACAATTGTTGAGTAGTGGGCCGCTTGAAGTTTCCGGGTCTGAATCGGAATCGGAATCGGAATCGCAATCGAAAGTGGTAACAAATGTTGTTGAACCGGCTCCGAAGCAAGTCGCGGCGCAAGCCGATAGCCCTGGGGCACAAACTAAAGCCGAGAGTGAGGATAACAACGCCGCCGTCATCGAACAGCGATCCGGGGTTTATGCCGGACCTGCTGTGCGCAAGCTGGCCAGAGAACTGGGAGTGAACTTGCAGCTTGTGCTTGCAAGTGGAGCTAAATCCCGAATCATAAAAGAAGATATACACGCTTACGTTAAGAATCGAATAAATGCGCCAATGGCGGAGTCGGCAGCAGGGGCAAGCATTCCCGATATTGATTTCAGCCAGTTTGGTGAGATAGAACAGCTTTCAAGAAGTAAGCTGCATAAGCTTACTGCCGTGAACATGCATCGTAACTGGTCAACGATACCCCATGTCGCCCAGTTCAACGAAGCGGATATTACTGACCTGGAAGACTTTAGAGAAGAACTTAAGCCGGAAGCAGCCCGTAAGGGCATCAAGTTAACGTTTATGCCATTTCTACTCAAGGCATGTGCCAAGGCCTTGTTAGAACACCCGCAATTTAATGTTTCGCTGCATTCATCGGGCGAGTATGTGATTCAGAAGAAGTATGTACATATTGGTATTGCTGTGGCGACTGAAGCGGGTCTGGTCGTGCCGGTAATCAGAAATGTGGATCAGAAAACCATCTGGCAACTGGCAGAGGAAGTGATTGAGCTTTCCGAGAAGGCGCGGGAGAGAAAACTCAAGCGGGAAGACATGCAGGGCGCCTGTTTTACAATATCCAGCCTCGGCGCGATTGGTGGTACCGGGTTTATTCCGATTATCAATGCGCCTGAAGTAGCAATTCTTGGTGTTTCCAAGACAGATATAAAGCCGGTGTATAGAGACGGAGGATTTGTGCCGAGGAAAATGCTGCCATTCACTCTTTCCTATGACCACCGCGCTGTAAACGGTGTCGATGGTGGTCAGTTCGCTACCTATTTGGCGAAGTTGTTAACTGACGTCAGACATTTGTCTTTGTAAAGTGCCAGTGCCGTATCGGTGCAGGCTATAAAGGATAAAAGAGCGTGCGGCCTTCGCCCGATAAAGATTTTATCGGGCAATTATAGGCGGCGGACAAGTTCTCTTCATTCAGTATTTCGTCCCTTTCTCCAATCAAAAACTCACCTTCGTCTTTAAGTAAGATGATTCGGTCGCAGAAACGCGCGGCCAGATTAATGTCGTGTGTTGCCATTAACAAGCAGGCGGATTGTTCGCTTATCTTTTGCTCAAGAATGGAGAGAAGCTTGACCTGAAAGGCGACATCGAGATGGTTGCTGGGTTCATCGAGCAGAAATATTTGTGGTGTTTGTGCAACCAGCATGGCTAAAGAGAGGCGTTGTAATTCACCGCCGGAAAGCGTATCAATTTCACGATCACTCAGCGCATCCAGATCGAAGGCGGCTAGTGCTTTGTGCGCTATCGCCACATCGGCAGGGTTGTCTCGTAGTAGTGACTGAACATGCGGATGTCTACCAAGCATAACCGTTTCAAATACGGTGGCGGGAAGAGTGCTCAAGCCTTGTTGAAACAGAATGCCAATTTTAGCGGCCAATTCCATCCGCGGTAGCTTGGCTAACTCCTTCCCATCGATAAGAATATGTCCGGAAGTGATTGGGCGCAGGCCCAGTAGGCTATGCAGCAGAGTGGTTTTTCCGGCTCCATTTTTACCTAATAGTCCCCAGCGCTCATTCTCTTGTATGCATAAGTTGAGGTTTCGGCACACCAGCTTCTCGCCAATCTGCAATTCCAGCGCCTGTATTTCGAGAGTTGCCATTCTATTTTCTAATTGTTGTTCTAAGAATAATTATAAAAGCGGGCACGCCAATTATGGCGGTGACCACTCCCACTGGCAATTGCTGAGGTGCGATTATAGTTCGTGCCAGGCTGTCGGCAATAACCAGAAAGCTACCACCCAGCAATATCGAGCAAGGTATTAGCAGACGGTGATCTCTTGCTCCCATAAGTCTTAGCATATGTGGAACTATCAAACCTACAAATCCTACCGATCCTGCTATGGTAACGGCAGTGGCGGTAAATACAGAGGCGGAAAAGTACAATATCAATCTTAGCGCCCTGACATCGATCCCCAGACTAGCCGCAACCAGCTCGCCGCGGATAAGTACATTGAGAGATCTGCTCAACATAAGCCCGCCAGCGAGGCCTAGTACTAACAAGCCGAAATGAGCAAGGCCAACTCTGCTTTGACTCAGATCCCCCATCAACCAAAAAAGCATGCTCTGTACATTGTTGGTAGAACTGGTGGTGAGCAGGATATTAATTACCGCTCCCCAGCCGGCGGAAACAACAACTCCGGTTAGCAATAATCGGGTTACCGACCAGTTACCAAATTTATTGGCGATACCAAAAACCAGCAATATTGATAATAAGGCACCAAAAAAAGCCGCATTAGATAACCATAATCCACTTAATCCAAGCAGGATAGCCGATAGGGCTCCTACAGCGGCACCGCCAGAAATGCCTAGAATGTAAGGGTCGGCCAAGGGGTTGCGCAGCAAGACTTGCATTATCACCCCTGACAGCGCCAATAAACCGCCGGTGGTAAAGGCGGCGATCGTCCGGGGTATGCGGATCTCCTGTAATACCTGTGTTTGCAGATTGTTTTCGGCGTGGAATAAATTATTCAATAACTGGGAGACAGAGATATCAACACTGCCACTGAGAAGTGAAAGCAGAATGCTGATTATAGCCAGAATACTCAGCAAGGCGAACAAAAGGAATTGCTTGTTGGAAATCAAAAAAAATCCCTTGGACGATGATTCGCGATTGGATTCATACACTGGTTTGTACTTCAGTCGTATGCAGAAACGGCGGTTCGGGTCGATGTTATCATTGAATAGACTTTTTTCACTATTAAGTTAAACACCGCGAGGTGTTAGACTGCCCTTGCATAGAATCTAATTGCAGAGTTAATGGTCACGCTGAGGACCATTAAAGGTAAATGTTACGCAGGAGAAATTGGAAAATGCCCTCGTTTGATATTGTTTCAGAAGTAGATATGCACGAACTGAATAACGCCCTCGATCAGGCTAATCGAGAAGTAGGCACCCGTTTCGACTTTAAAGGAGTAGAGGCGGTTTTTTCATTGAGTAGTGATTCGAATATCACAGTTAGTGCCGAATCGGATTTTCAGATTCAACAGATGATGGAAATCCTGAGGTCGAAATTGGTTAAACGCAGCATCGATATAAAGAGCCTTAAAGAAGGAGATATTCAGCTGGTGGGGAAGAAGGCGAGTATGGAGGTCAATGTACAGCAGGGAATTGAAGCAGATCTGGCGCGCAAGATCGTGAAGACGGTGAAAGAGGCAAAGATGAAAGTTCAGACCGCTATTCAAGGCGAGAAGTTAAGAGTGACGGGCAAGAAGCGCGATGACCTGCAGCAGGTTATGGCATTGCTCAAAGATGCCAATCTTGGGGTTCCCCTGCAATACGATAATTACCGTGACTAATACAGTAAATTATTCTCAGTCATTTAAGAGACAGCACACTACATGCAGGACAATGTTAAGGAACAACCCAGTCTACTAAAAAGTATTTTTAGCCCGAAAATGCTTACCTGTGTTTTTACCGGACTCGCTTCCGGGTTTCCCTATTACGTATTATTCCAGTTAGTGCCTGCCTGGTTACGAACCGAAGGGGTGAATCTAGCGACTATCGGTTTGTTTTCACTGATCTCGCTGCCGTTTAATTGGAAGTTTATCTGGTCGCCATTAATGGACCGATATATGCCGCCTTTTCGTGGCAGGCGTACAGGCTGGATGCTGCTGACCCAAATATGTCTGCTGTTCTCTATAGGGGTATTGGGATTTCTACAGCCTGCGAATTCAATCTGGCTTGCCGCCTCTGTCTGCGTCATTGTGGCTTTTTTTAGTGCCAGCCAAGATGTTGTGATCGACGCTTACCGAAGAGAATTACTGGAAGAAAATGAGCTGGGCCTGGGAAACTCTATTCACGTACAGGCCTATCGGATATCAGGATTAGTGCCCGGCGCATTGGGACTTATTCTGGCGGACAGCTTCGATTGGGATGTGGTGTTTGTGGTCATTGCCTGTTTCATGTTGATTAGTATAACGGCTACATTTTTCTTTGCAGAGATTCAAGATTCAGTCGCGCCAAAAACACTGAGAGAGGCGGTGGTACTGCCATTTACCGAATTCGTACAACGCAATAGCTGGCGAGGGACGGCGTATATCCTGATTTTCATGTTCTTTTATAAACTCGGTGACAATATGGCGGTGGCCTTGCAAACACCATTTCTAATCGACCTGGGTTTTAGTTTGACGACTATTGGTTTGGTAGCAAAAAATGCGGGCCTTTGGGGGGCGCTGGCCGGTGGCATTCTAGGCGGTATCTGGATGCTAAAGCTGGGAATCAATCGGGCTTTATGGATTTTCGGATTTGTCCAGGTAATCACCATTTTCGGTTTTTCCGTGTTGTCTGAGGCCGGTGATAACACCTGGGTTTTGGCCATCGTCCTTTCGATGGAGTATGTAGGTGTGGGCTTGGGAACCGCCGCTTTCATAGCCTTTATTGCCCGCTCTACAAGTCCTGCCTTTGCCGCAACACAATTGGCACTTTTATCCGCGATCAGTGTTCTGCCGCGAACTGTTGCTGGCGCGAGCTCTGGATTTATCGTTGAGGCAATAGGGTACACCTCATTCTTTTACTTGTGCATGTTGTTGGCGGTGCCAGGAATGCTGTTGTTGTTCAAGGTCGCGCCGTGGGGAGGCAATCTTAAAAAAGACGCCGAACCGTTTGATGACAATAGTGGCGAGGGTGATACCGCCATAAAGTCGCTTCGCTAAATGAATTACGCTGACAGCCATTGATACATTTTTAGTGAAAATCTGCCATTAATAAACACCATCCCTTCCGCTTCCAGTTTTGCTTTCTGCGACTGATATTCCCGGCTATCCCGGCTAAAAGATAGTTTGCCCTGGGCGTTCACTACGCGATGCCAGGGTAATTGTGTGTCCTTCGGTAAATTCTTCATGACATAGCCCACATATCTGGCGTAGCCGGGCAATTCGGCTAATTTTGCCACCTGGCCATAACTGGCTACCTTCCCCCTTGGTATCAGATACACGATCTGCCAAATCCTTTCCTTGTGGTTTGATGTCAAATTATCCATAGCCAAGATCCGTGCCTGCTGACAGAGTAATAATTTGCGGCTCTATCGTGATAAAGTGTCCCTATTATAAATTCAAAGGAGTTCTTTGTGCGTTTTGTTCTGGTTTTTTTCATCCTGGTACCCCTGACCGAAATGTTGCTGCTGTTTGAAGTCGCCGATCGCGTCGGTGGCTTGCTGACCCTGAGTCTGGTGGTTGCAACCGCGGTCATTGGGGTGCAGATTTTGAAGCGTCAGGGATTGGCGACGCTTACCCGCGCCAATCAGCGGATTCAATCCGGAGAGTTACCCGCCCAGGAAATTGTCGAGGGCATGATGTTGGCTGGCGCCGGGGCCTTACTGCTTACCCCGGGTTTTATTACCGACACCATCGGCTTCGTGTTTCTTGCCGG
>ERZ890510.1417-NODE-1417-length-15627-cov-7.015284_pt1 | contig 15627 bp, 13 predicted proteins | sample MGYA00521265_ERZ890510 | MGnify/ENA primary metagenome ERZ890510 (study PRJEB32303, sample SAMEA104408624) | aquatic metagenome | biome: Brackish water; feature: Chemocline; material: water | place: Baltic Sea | collected 2014-10-26T21:54:00 | depth 110 m ...
CGAAACCGCCATCATGCGCTACACCGTCGAGGGCGAGATTCCCGGTCCGCTCGGCGCCCGCCACCCCACCATCACGCCGTTCCAGGCCTTCAAGACCTCCGACGGCGCGATCATCATCGCAGCCGGCAACGACGGGCTTTTCGTCAAGACCTGCGAGGCGCTGGGCCGCCCCGATATGGCCGCGAATGCCGATTACAAGACCAACGCGCTGCGCCAGAAACATCACGGCAGGCTCGAACGGGAAATGGAAGACGTGCTGAAGGCCAACACGACAGACCACTGGATCGCCGTCGTCGGCAAGGCCGGCGTGCCCTGCGGGCCGATCAACAACATCGCCCAGGCGCTGGCCCATCCCCAGGTCGCCGCGCGCAATATGGTGGTGGAGGTTCCCGACGGCAGCGGCGGCATGCTCAAGCTCGCCGGTAATCCGTTGAAGATGTCGGCTTTCGCCGACCCGCCGACACGGCCACCGGCGCCCGATCTCGACAGCGACCGCGAAGCCATCCTCTCCTACCTCGGCGGCTAGGACGTGCCGGCGCCCGCCACCACACTTGCCATCAGGTTCGGCACCGGCCTGGCGAAATTCGTGGCGTGCGCCGCACTGGCGATCCTGGTCTTCCTCACGGGTGCGTATTTCCAAGTGCGTGGCGCTTTGCCATCCTACAGCGGTCACATCAAGGCTGCCGGGCTGAAAGGCCCGGTCGAGATCCTGCGCGACCGCAACGCGGTGCCGCACATCATCGCCGGTTCGCTCGAGGATGCAGCCTTTGGCCTGGGCTATGTCCATGCCCAGGACCGCTTCTGGCAGATGGAACTGATGCGGCGGCTGGCCCAGGGACGTCTCGCCGAAATCCTGCCGCCGATGCTGATCGGCAGCGGCCTCGTCGACACCGATCGCACGATGCGCGGTCTCGGCCTCTACCGTCAGGCCAGGGAGAGCGTGAACGCCCTGTCGCCCGGCACGCGCACCACGATCAATTCCTATGCCGCCGGCGTGAATGCCTGGCTGAAGCATGACGATCAGCAGTACGGTCTCGAACTCACCGTAATCAAACTTCTGTCGGGCGGCCACTACCGGCCCGAGCCGTGGCAACCCGCCGATTCTCTGGCGTGGGGCAAGCTCATGGCGCTGGGTCTCGACGGCAACTGGCGCGCCGAACTGCTGCGCCTGCGGCTGGCGCAAAAGATCGGCGAGGACGGTGTCAAGTTCCTCACCGCACCATCGGGCAGCAGCCTGGACTCGACGCTGACACTGGCGCGCGAGGTCACTCAGGGCATCGACCTCGACCGGCTCTACCGCTTCACCGACAACGCAGCAACGCGCAAGCGCGAAGCCTCCAACGAATGGGTTCTGTCCGGAGCGCATGCGATTTCCGGCATGCCCCTGCTCGCCAACGATCCTCACTTGGCGCTTACCTTTCCCGGCGTGTGGTATCTCGCGCGCCTTGTCGGGCCGGGTTTCGACATCCGCGGCGCCTCTTCGCCGGGTTCGCCCGCCATCGTACTCGGCCACAACGGCACGATCGGCTGGGGCTTCACCACCACCAACCTCGACAGCCAGGACCTGTTCATCGAGCGCGTCGACCCGACCGATCCCGGCCGCTACATCACGCCCGATGGCGCCCGACCCTTTGCCGTGCGTGAAGAGACCATCAACGTCCTGTGGGGCGATCCCGTGCCGCTCCGGATCCGCCAGACCCGCCACGGCGTGGTGATCGACGACTTCATGCGCCGCGCCGACGATCTCACGCCGGCCGGCCATGTCCTGGCGTTGCAGGCAACCGCACTCGACGGCTCGGACACTTCTGCCGAGGGCTTCAGCCGTATCGGAGTGGCCCAGAATTGGGACGATTTCCTCGCCGCCACGCGCAAGATCGTCTCGCCGATGCAGAACATGGTCTACGCCGACACCGCCGGAAACACCGGGCTGATCTCGCCCGCTCGTGTGCCGATCCGGCGCAAGGGCAACGGCTCGATGCCGGTGCCGGGCTGGACCGGAGAATATGACTGGGCCGGGTTCGTGCCCTTCGACGAGCTGCCGCGCGTCTTCAATCCGGCCGGCGGCATCGTGGTCAACGCCAATGCCCGGCTGGTGCCGGACGATTATCGCCACTTCATCAGCCTTGACTGGGCCGAGCCCTACCGCCAGCGCCGCGCCAACCAGCTCTTGCGCGAGGTCGAACGCCATCCGGTCTACGGCATGATTGCCATCCAGGCCGACAATCTCACGCTTGACGCCGTCGAGATGCTGCCGCTCCTGCTGAAGCCCGCGCCGCGCAATCCGCGCGCCGCCAAGGTGCGCGAACTGATGAGCCGCTGGAACCACTTCATGCTGGCGAGCCGCCCGGAGCCGCTAATCTACACGGCGTGGCTTACCGAATTGCAACGCGGCATTCTCGCCGATGAACTGGGCGACGAACTCTATCAGGCACTCGCCATTCCCAATGTGCCGCTGATCATGCGCATTCTCCGCGAGCAGCCTGTGTGGTGCGATGACGGCGGCACCCGTGTCACCGAGACATGCGACGACGCGATCGCGCTTGCGCTTGAGCGCGCACTCGACGGCATCGCGCGGCGACAAGGCAGCGATTTCGAGTCCTGGCAATGGGGCCGAGATCACCTGGCCGCGCACCGCCATCCACTGTTCGACGGCGTTCCGCTGCTCCGCGACCTCGCCTCGGTGCGCTTTCCGTCCGACGGCGGCGCGTTGACCCTGAATCGCGCCCAGCCCTCCTATCGCGGTACACGCCCGTTCGATGCCGTGCACGGCGCCGGATATCGTGCGGTCTATGATTTCGCCGATCTCGACAACAGCCGCTTTGCCATCCCATTGGGGCAATCCGGCAACATGCTATCGCCGTGGGCGCGCAACTTCGTCGATCGTTGGCAGTCGCTGCGCTACATCGAAATCGCCGGCACCCGCGCCGCCGCCGCCCACACCGCCATCGGCACGCTGACACTCGCGCCGCCGGCGCATTAGCCGCCGTTCTTCGCCAGCGCCGCTCGTATCGCCCGTGCCAGCTCGGCCTTGCGGTAGGGCTTGCGCAACACCGTCGGGGCTCCGTGCGGTTGATCGGCCTGATCGAATATGGCGTTGGTGAATCCAGAGCTGAGCAGGATGCCAATGGATGGCCAGCGCCGGCCGACGATCCCGGCGAGTTCCAGCCCATCGATCTTGCCCGGCATGACGACATCACTGAAGACCAGATCGAACTCGCCCGCTCGCTTCTCGAGCACGGCAAGCGCCGCCTGACCGCTCGCCACCGCGGTCGGGCGATAGCCCAGCGAGGTCAACTGCTCCATCACGGTCTGACGCACATCGTCGTTGTCTTCGGCGACAAGAATGGTCTCACTTCCTCCAATATGGCCGCTGCCTGGTCCCGCCTTGGTATTGGAAGGCTGCCGTGACGAACGTGGCAGGAAGAGCCGCAACGTGCTGCCCTCCCCTACCTTGCTTTCGACCCGAACTTCTCCCCCCGATTGGTGCACGAAGCCGTGAACCATGCTGAGCCCTAGCCCGGTGCCGTGCCCCGGCCCCTTGGTCGAGAAGAAGGGTTCGAAAACCCGGGCGCGCGTTGTCCCGCTCATGCCCATGCCGGTGTCCGACACCTCGACCACCACGCAATCCATCGTCAGCGCATCGAGCGAACCGGCCGAAGCGTTGCGTGCCGCAATGGTGAGGTTGCCGCCCGCCGGCATCGCATCGCGCGCGTTGTTGGCCAGATTGACGATTGCGCTGTCGAGCTGGGCGCCATCGATCATCACCGGCCACAGTCCGGGCTGGATATCGAGTCGCAGTGCGATTCTCTCGCCGATCGTGCGCTTCAAGAGGCGCGCCACATCCTCAATGCGCGCGGCAATGTCCTGGACCTTGGGCGCAAGCGGCTGACGGCGTGAAAAAGCGAGAAGGCTGCGCACCAGATCGGCGCCGCGCTGCGCTCCGCCAAGCGCACCCTCAATCAGCATCGACACCTCGGGATCGGCCTGCGGGTGATCCGCCAGCATGTCGAGATTACCCATGATGACGGCCAGATAGTTGTTAAGATCATGGGCAAGGCCGCCGGTGAGTTGCCCGATCGCCTCCATGCGCTGCGACTCGCGGAGCTGGTCCTCCATCCTGAGCCGGTCTGTAACATCTATGCCTACCGACACCCTTCCGCCGCTGGCGGTCGGCCGGTCGGAAATGTGCAAAACCCTGCCGTCGCGAAGATGCCTCTCGTACGGCAATCCATCCGCACGCTCGAACATGGCGACTCGCTGTGCGACGAGATCCTGCTTGGTCATGCCGGGTCCCGGCTTTATGCCGTCGAGATCGACAATCCGCGCTATCATGTCGTCAAACTTGATCCCGGGAACCATGATATCGGTCGCCATCGCGAACTGCCGCTGGACCTCCCGGTTGAGCAAAATCAGGCGGCGCTCGTTGTCGTAAAGCAGGATGCCGTGGTCTATGCTTTCCATGGCGTCCGACAGATTATTTTTGGTGCGGGCCAGTTCGATCTCAGCCGCCTTGCGTGCGGTGATGTCCAGGATGAACCCCTCCATCGTGATCACCTCGCCCGACGCCGATCTGACCGCGTGAGCACGATCCCAGACCCAGCGCCACGAACCGTCAGCGTGCCGGACTCGATATTCGAGATCGAATTGACGTCCGGCAGAAAAGTCCGCCTGCACCTTCTCCCAGACGGCTACTTTCTCGTCCGGATGTATAAGGTCGTCATAGATTACGCCGCCATCCACCAGATCCACCGCCGGGATGCCGAGCAGGGCCTGGCAGCCTTCACTCGCATAGATCATCGTCCAGTCGCGATCGTTGCGGCAGCGATAGGCCATGCCCGGCACGCTGGTGAGGACCGCGCGCATGAAGCGCTCGCTCTCGGCCAGCGCCGCTGTCCGCTCGGCAATCCTCTGCTCCAGCGTGGCGTTGAGTTCCTCCAGTTGGCGCATCGCCTTCTTGCGCTCGGTGATGTCGATGTAAAGCGATACCAACCCACCTCCCGCAAGCGGGCTGCGGCGCACCTCGATCGTTTGCCCGTTTGGCCTGATGCGCTCAACGGTGGCTACTGGCTCGACGGCGTGAACGGCCAAGAGGCGATCGGCCTCGGCGTCGGGGTTGTCGCAGAGCCCAAATTCGCCGGCCTTCAGTTGCGATATGACCAGTTCACGCCGCGGCGCGCCCTGGCGTACGAGGGTCGGGTCGACGCCAATGAGTTCGGCGTACCGTTCATTCCAGACAGTCAGCTGCCAATCGGCATCGAACACCGAAATGCCGCCCGGGAAGTTGGCGCAAATCGTCTCCAGCAATGTCACTTGCCGGGCCAGTTCGGATTCATGCTTCTTGTCGGTGGTGATATCGCGGTAGAGCATGAGCATGCCGTCCTGATCGAGCGAGCGCAGTCGCCCCTCGATCCACCGGCCGGTCGCAAGCTGGCGCTGGTACGAGACGTCTTTCCCGGCCTCCAGCAACTTCAGCATCAACTCCACGCGGCTGGTCGCAAGAGCCAGCGGATCGCCCGGGCCATACTCGCCGCGCCTTGCCATCGACAGCATCGCCTGGAACAGCGAATTCGCATCGGGCTGCCCCTTGCGGTCGGCAAGATCGAGAATGTCGAAAAGCTGATCGTTGATCGCCAGTGTGGTGTTCGACCTGTCGATGAAGTGCACGCCGTCGGGCATCGCCTGCAGTATGGCGTCGAGCACACGGCTCTTGCGCTCCAGTTCGGCTTGGGCCTCGACCAACGCGGTGACATCGCGCCCGACGCCACGATAGCCGGCAAAGTTTCCATCCTCATCGAATCTCGGATCGCCGCTGACCGAACACCAGGTCGCCAGCGCTCCGGGGCCAGCACGATAGACGATGTCGCGGAATGGTTGCCGTTGGGCAACGAGGGCTTGTACGGCGGCGATGCGCGCCTGATTGTCGTCGTCCTGCGTTGCAAGCTCGCCACGCGTACGGCCGATATAGACGGTGAGGTCGAACCCGAGTTTCGACTTGGCGACCGAGAAATAGGTGAAGTGGTCGGAGGGGTCGGTTTCCCAGAACCAGTCGGAGCCGAGTCGGGCAAACTCCTCGAAGCGATTCGCGTCAGGCATCGAGTTTCCCGGGCAGCGTGTGTCGACGTTCTATCGCGGCGTATCGCCCGCCAGCGTGACGCGGTGCATCACCCGGCGATGGCCATGATAGTCGTTGATCGGGTTGTGCATGGCACAGCGGTTGTCCCAGAACGCCAGCGAGCCGACCTCCCAGCGGAAGCGGCAGGTGAACTCCGGTCTCACCTGCTGTTCCCAGAGAAACCTCAGCAGCGGCAGGCTCTCTTTTTCGGTCCAGCCCTTGATGTGCGCGGTGTGCGCTTCGCTAGTGTAGAGCGCCTTGCGGCCGGTCTCGGGATGGCGGCGCACGATCGGATGCTCGGCCGACAGGACCTTATGCTCGGCGCCAGCTGCTTTCAGCCGGTCTTCGCGCGTCTTGGTGACCTCGGCCTTGACGGAAGAGCTCACGCCGACAAGGCCGTCGAGTGCCTGCTTCAGCCCGTCCGACAGCGCCTCGTAGGCGAGGTACTGGTTGGCGAACATGGTGTCGCCACCGCAGGGCGGCACCTCACGCGCCAACAGCATGCTGCCCATCGGCGGCTCGGCCAGGTAGGTCGTGTCGGAATGCCAGATGCCGCCGAAATTGTTGCGCTCGTGCTCGAGCTTGACCACCGGCGTGATCAGGGGGGCTTCGGGCAGGCCCTTGAGCTGCGGGTACTCCATCGGCTCGCCGAACCGCCGCGCGAACGCGACCTGCTGGTGCGGCGCCACCTTCTGATCGCGCAGGAAGATGACGAGATGGTCGAGGAAGGCGTGGCGGACTTCGACAATCACGTCGTCGTCGAGGTCGCGCGAAATGTCGATTCCGTGAATTTCCGCACCCAGCGCGCCGGCGATCGGACGCACTTCGATATGGCGGTAGTTGCGCATCGGACTCGTTCCCCCTCTAGCGCTTCGCCCAACCGGGCGGCACCTTGGCCATGAAGGCCTCTATACCTTCCGACGCTTGAGGCCGGCGCAGCAGACCCGCCAGGCTCTCGGCCGCATCGTCGAGCACAGCCGCACTGTCCGCCACCGCGCAGGTGAGCACCAGCCGTTTCGCGGTCGCAACTGCGGATGGCTCCATTCTGGAGATATCGCTGATCAGCCCGCTCAGGACCGCCTCGACCTCCACCCCGGTCCGGCACAAATGCTGGCCAATACCCAGCCGATGGGCCTCGGCGGCATCGATCACCCGTCCCGTCACGGCGAGGTCCCGCATCACGCCCTCCCCCAGGCGGCGCACCACGAAGGGGATGATCTGCGAGGGAATGAACCCGACCCGGGGTTCGGGCACGCCGAAGCGGGCGCTCTCATGCAAAACGACCACATCCGAGCAGCACGCCATGCCGAAGCCGCCGCCCACTGCCGAGCCTTCGACAATGGCGATGGTGGCCTGCGGTAGCGTGTTCAGTGCCAGCAACGCGTCACCGAACTGCCGGTAGGCCGGGATCAGCGGATCGACTGTGCCATCCATCGGCTTCGCCGGCATGTCGGCCATCGCATCGAGATCGCCGCCGGCGCAAAAATGCCCGCCGGCACCGCGCAGTACCAGAATGCGGCAGGCGGGGTCGTCGCGGACCCGGCCAAAGGCATCCTCCAGCTCAAGCATCATCTCGTGGGTAAGCGCGTTGCGGCGCTGCGGCCGGTTGAGCGTCAACCGCGCCACCGCACCGTCGCGCGACAGGCCGATCGTGGTGTAAGCTTGGCCACTCATGGTCAATGTCTTACCGGGCGGGTCTCCAGGCAACAAGATGATGCGTTTCGTGGTTCCGCTGCTCGCGGTGATGCTTATGGTCCCGGCGGCGATGGCGCAGGAATGGGGCCAGGTCCCGGGGCCCTCGCCAGGTCTGCCCCAGGTGATCGGCTTCTATTCCGCCGGCTGCATCCAGGGCGCCCAGGCGCTGCCGACCGAAGGGCCGGGCTATGAAGCGATCCGTCTCAGCCGCAACCGCAACTGGGGCCATCCCGTTACCCTCGACTTCATCAAGCGCTTCTCCGAGCAGGTGCGTGCGGCCGGCCAGAGCCATCTCTACATCGGCGACATCGGCCAGCCGCGCGGCGGTCCGATGAGTTTTGGTCATGCCAGCCATCAGGGCGGGCTCGATGTCGATATCTGGTTCGAGCGTCAGCCCGGCGCGCGTCGCGCCCCGCCCGACCGCGAGAGCCCGCGGCTGCGCTCGCTGGTCCGCAGCGACGACGGCGGCATCGACGACACCGTATTCACCGACCAGCACGTCGCTTTGCTGCGCATGGCTGCGACCTCGCCCGGCGTCGACCGCATGTTCGTCAACAAGTGGATCAAGGAGCGGATCTGCAACACCGCCACCGGCGATCGTGCGTGGTTGCGCAAGCTGGTGCCGTGGATCGGCCATGACGAGCACTTCCACGTCCGGATGTACTGTCCACCGGGAAACCCGCAGTGCCAGGCACAGGCCACCTACCCCGACGACGACGGCTGCGGCGAGGCGCTCGACCTCTGGTTCAAACGCCCGCCGGTGCAGATGCCTGCGCCCGGCGCGGTAGTGAAGCCCTATCGGCCGAGGCTGCCGGTGGCCTGCCAGCAGGTGCTGAACGCGCGCTGAGCGCGGATCAAGAGTTTCCGCAGGCGTCGGCGCGGGCGTGGGCTTCTGCGTCGATCGGCTCCCATCCACCGACCGTCAACAAGCGCCGCCATTCCACCACGCTCGTGCCGCTACCGGTCTGCCGTATGACGTAGTTGATGGCCATCTGGGTCCCATCGTCCAGGGAGAGCGTCACCGTCGCCACGCCTGCGTCGGACTGGATCCGCGGGATTCCGGTGAACCCGCCGACGGAGCGCGCGGCGAGGCAATCCGCCATGACCGTGTAGGGAACACTGTAGGCCGCCGACCAGAGTGGCGGGACCGGCTGGGGCTTGGAGGTGGAGCAGGCCGCAACGCTCGAGGCGAGCAGAACGAAGTACATGATCCGTGGCGTCATCGCTCGCTTCTTCCTCTTCTATTCACCTTGGCCCAGCAGCGTACCGGCGCGCCGCGAGGCACGGAAGAACCACTGGAAGATCTGGAAGCCCACGACCAGGTAGACCGCCGACAGGCCGAAAGCGATGCCGAGAAGATCCCAGTGCACGATCTTGTCGGTCATGATGGCCCGCATGCCTTCGAAGACATAGGCCGTCGGCAATGCCCAGGCGATCGTCTGCAGCCACTGCGGCAGGACCGACACCGGATAGTAGACGCCGCTCACCGGCATCAGGATGAAGACGGCGGCCCAGGCGAAGCTTTCGGCACTCTGCCCGACCCGCATGATCATGCCGGACATCGCCAGCCCGATCGACCACGAGAACATCTGCAGGATGGCGAAGAACGCCACCAGCGGCAGGCCGAGGTCGTAGATCGAGTAGCCGAAGAATGCCCACGCCATGAGCGATACCGGGATCATCCCCATCAACGTGCGCAGGAGGGCGGCGATGATGATGCCCGCGGCCATCTCCCACGAGCGGATCGGGCTCACGAACAGATGGCCGAGATTGCGCGACCACATCTCCTCCAGGAAGGCGATGGAGAGCGAGAGATTGCCGCGCACCACGACCTCCCACAGCAACAATCCCGACAGCAGCACGCCTGCCGCCTGGGCGATGAAGGTGGCCTGTGGCAGCAGGTACTGGGTCAAGAACCCCCACATCACCATCTGCACGGCTGGCCAGTAGATCGAATCGACCAGCCTCATCACCGAGCTGCGCCAGATCCAGACGTGTCGCATCACAAGGGCATGGATTCGTTCGATCGAGCCGCTCACGACGTCATCTCCCCTTTCTTCAGCGCGTCCAGCCCGCGGCCGCGGCCGCGCGCCATGTCGAGGAACACTTCCTCCATGTCCTCGCGGCCGAAGCGTTCGATCAACTCGCGCGGGCTGCCGCGCTCGAACACGCGGCCGGCCTGCAGCAGGATCACGTCATCGCACAGCCGCTCGACTTCGCCCATGTTGTGCGATGCCAGCAGGATCGTGGCCCCCGTCTCGCGCTGATACTCCTTGAGATAGCTCCTCATCCAGTCGGCGGTATCGGGATCGAGCGACGCCGTAGGCTCGTCGAGCAGCAGCACTTCGGGCCGGTTGATCAGCGCCTTGGCGATCGCCACCCGCGTCTTTTGCCCGGCCGAGAGCTTGCCGGACGGACGGTCGAGAAACCCGGCGATCTGCATGCGCTCGGCGATTTCCTCGACCCGAGCCTGCAGCTTTCGGACGCCGTAGAGCCTGCCATAGAAGACCAGGTTCTGGCGCACCGTGAGACGCTGCGGCAGGTCGACGTAGGGCGACGAAAAGTTCATGCGCGGCAGCGCCGCATATCGGCGCTTCAGCATGTCGACGCCCAGGACCTCGATCTGACCGGCCGTTGGCTCCAGCAGCCCCAGCAGCATGGCGATGGTCGTGGTCTTGCCGGCACCGTTGCCGCCCAGCAGGCCGAGCACGGCGCCACGCGGCACCGTGAAGGTCAGATCGTCGACCGCGACGATCTCGCCGTACACCTTGCGCAAGTGGCGGACGGAAATGGAGGGACTGTCAGGCATGGCGGCATCATAACGCCTTGATGGCCGCTTCGATGCGGTCGAGGCCCTTGCTCAGCCGCTCTGCACCCGAGACGAAACACAGGCGGATATTGCCGGTGCCGCCCGGCCCGAAGGCCTCGCCCGGCGCCAGGCCGACCTTGTATTGCTTCGCCAGCATCTTGCAGAACGCCATCGTGTCGGTGACGCCGTTGACGGAGAAGAACGCATAGAACGCCGCTTCCGGTCGCGCGATCGTGACCTGCGGCAGCCCCGACAGACGCTGAAACACCTGCTCGCCGCCCGCCCGACAGCGCTCGACCATCTGGTCCACGAAGGCATCGCCCTTCTCGATCGCGGCCACGGCGCCGCGCTGCAGGAACGCCGGTGCGCCCGAGGTGTTGATCTGCACCAGCTTGGCCAGTTGATCGCCGAGCTGCGCCGGATGTGTCAGCCAGCCCAGCCGCCAGCCGGTCATCGCCCACGGCTTGGAGAAGCTGTTGAGCACGATCAGCGGATCGTCGGGGCCGGCATGCTCAAGGAACGACGGTGCCACCTGCCGGCCGTCGGGCCGCTTCGAATAGATCAGCCGGGCATAGACCTCGTCGGCCATGATCCAGATGCCGCGCTTGCGGGCGAATGCCAGCAGCGCACGCTGATCGTCGGACGACATCACCCAGCCCGTGGGATTGCCGGGAGAATTGACGAAGATCGCCCGTGTGCGTTCGTCGACCGCGTCGAACACGCGCTGCAGGTCGAGCGTCCAGCCTCCCGCAGCGGTGCGCTCCAGCGCCACGTATTTCGGCACGCCACGCACCAGCTTGGTAGCCGAGGTGATGTTCGGCCAGATTGGCGAGACGATCACCACGTTGTCGCCGGGATCGAGCAACATCTGGCAGGACAGCAGGATTGCCTGCATGCCACCCGTCGTGACGCTGATGCGGTCGATCGGGCATTTGATGCCATAGAGCCGTTCGGTGTAGGTGCTAAGCGCGGCCCGCAGGTCGGGGATGCCGCGCTGCCACGTATAGAAAGTCTCGCCCGCCTGCAGGCCTTTCGCCGCAGCCTCGCGCACGAAATCGGGCGTTACGAGATCGCCCTCGCCGAACCACAGCGGCACGACCTCGGGATCGCCGAACACGCTATTGGCGATGTCGGAGATCGGCGATTCGGGCAAAGTTCCGATGGGACCGCTCAACGAAGCCGAAAGGCCTGGCGGCAGGAAACGGTTGTCGGATTGCATGGCCCCGGGACTAGCCTATCGCTTCCACCTGCGCCAGCGTCGGCATCGGCATCCCAGGACGAGACTTTCTCATAGTCGCCTCAACGCCGGTCGGGGCGCTCGAGCCAGTCGTGCTCCAGCATCCTGAGGCGGCCGGTGACGGAAAGCAGAAATGCCGTCGACCAGCCGAACAGGATCAGCCCGTTGCCCGCCTCGATGGCGCCGAACAGCCGCCATTTTCCGTCCAACACGATGTCGCCGTAGCCCAGCGTGGTGAAGGTGGCGGTCGAGAAATACAGTGCCGACTCGAAATCGCCGATCGCCCCCAACCCCCAGAATGCCGCGGCATAGAGCCAGATCTCGACCGTATGGATGGCGAAGATTCCGAGAACGACGAACAGGATGACGCCGATCCGGCCGCCTACGCGTTCGTGAAGGCGGAAATCGGGGGCTCGGTCGCGCAGAATCCAGAGCAGGCCGAGCAATCCGCCGAGATGGACGGATACGGTAAGGGCCACCATGAAGCTGGCCAGTGCTAGGTTTTGGAGCATGGCACGCATGATCGGCGCTCGCTATCGCCCGGGCAACCGCCATTCCGCACCGCCGCGGCCGGATGACAGAACCGCGACGAAGCGATAGCGTGCGCCGTGGGAGAAAATAAGAGCATGGCAAATGGCTCCAACGGATCGATCATTCAGTCCTGGCTGGCCGAACAGCATCATGGCGTCTACGCCGACGGCCGGCGCGCCGACGAAATCTGCTACCTGCAGTGCAAGCTGATCCTCAAGCCCGAGCGCTTCACCTCGGCCCATGTGTTCAAGGAGTTCGCGTCGCTTGTACGACGCGCGGCCGACGCGACCGGCGTCGGCTACCAGCACACGCCGAAGTCGCAGCAGCGGCCCGATGTTCGCGAAGTGCTGTTCCTCGATACCGGCGACTACCATCTCTACAACAACCAGTTCATCGTCCGCCGGCGCATCGCCTATGAAGACGGTTTCCCGATCGGTGACCCCGAGATCGTCTTCAAGTATCGCAGCGAAGACATGGCCAAGGCCGAAGCCGTGGACGTCCGGCCGCGCATCGACGGCAAGTTCAAGATCAAGTTCAAGCTCGAGGTCATGCCGCTCAAGGACCGGATCGGCGGCCTGCGGCGGCTGCTGTCGCACAATGTCGAATTTGGCCTCAGCCAGGCCCCCGAGGCAGCCCGCATCGTGATGTCTTCGCTCGGCCACATGTCGCTGCCGGAACTCACGCAGATCTTCCCGCCGCTCTCCGTGATCTCGTGCGACGGGCCCGATGAAGTGGCCCTGGTGAACCAGACCATCGTCGAGGAACTCCTGCAGGACATCTGTTACCTCGACTTCGGGCATCATTCCGCCGCCGCGGCCAATCTCGGCCTGTGGCGCTCGCGCGGCGATCACCATGCCTTCGTCGGCGAGTTTGCCTTCCAGCTCCGGTTTCCCTCCCCCACCGACATCAAGCCCAAGGCTCTGGAGGCCTGCGAACGCTTCTTCCTCGAGCTCCAGCAGGTTGCCGCCGACTGGCTGGCGCTTGCCACCACCAAGACCGGCGCGGTCTACCGCCTCAAGGGCAATCCACCGCAAGCCCACGAATGAGCAAGCGCACGGCCAACTCCGCGGCGCCCCTGCCGTTGGCGCCGCCGCCGTCCCTGTGGCGGCTTTTCGTGGCCTTTTTCATCATGGGCGGCACCAGCCTCGGCGGCGGCGTCATCGCCTACCTCCGTACCGGCCTGGTCATGCGCTATCGCTGGCTCGACGATGAACACTTCGTCGAGCTGATGGCGATCAGCCAGAGCCTGCCCGGTCTCAACGCCACCAACATGTCGATCCTGGCCGGCGACCGGCTGCGCGGCTGGCCGGGTGCGCTCGTCGCCGGCCTCGGCATGTGCCTGCCTGGTGCCTCGCTCATGACCGCCGCTGCCTTCGCCTACGGCATCGGCGGCGACGACCCCGCCTCCAAGGCTTTCCTGCGCGCCATTGCGGCCGGCGCCGTCGGCCTCATCTCCGTCGTCCTGGTACAACTCGGCGCCAAGATGCTGACCGAGTTCGCCGACTACATCTTCGTCGCGCTGACCGCGGGACTGGTCGCGTTCCTGCATGTCCCTGTGCCCTACGCCATGATCGGGGTTGGTGCCCTCGCAATATGGTGGCATCGGCCGCGCAAGGCCGGCCCCGGCAAGGCCGCGGAAGCGCCGGGCAAGGAGCCCGCGCCATGAAGCAGTTTGCCGAACTGGCCGGCGTCTTCGGTTATCTCTCGCTGCTGACCGTCGGCGGCGGCATGGCGGCATTTCCCGAACTGAAGCAGCTCACTGTCGAGACCTACCACTGGGTCACCTTCCCCGAGCTCATGCACTACTACAGCCTCGGCCAGCTCGCGCCCGGCCCCAACATGATGATGGTGGCCTCGATCGGCGCCCAGGTCGCGGGCCTGCCCGGCGCCGCGGTCGTGCTGGTTGCCTTCATCCTGCCCACCGGCCTCCTCACTTTCGGAATCGGCCGGCTGTGGAACCGCCTCGCCAACTGGCCGTGGCGCCCGGCGGTCCAGCGTGGAATCGGATCCGTGGCCGTGGGGCTGGTGTTGGCCGGCGGCATCGTGCTGGCCCGCGGCGCGCTCAGCGGGCCGTTCTACATCGTCCTCGCCGTCCTCGTGTTCCTTCTTCTGATCCGGACAAAGATCAATCCCGCCATCCCGATCGTGTTGAGCGGAGCGATCGGCCTCGGCGTCTACTTCTTCGGCTGAGCCGAGCAATGCGACGATCTGGGATCGTCCTCGTGCCGTGCTACAATTCGCCATGACCCTCCTCATCCTCGGCCTCGTTCTTTTCCTCGGCATCCATACGCTGACGACGCTTCGCTCCACACGCGCAGCGGCGATCGGACGATTGGGCGAAGGCGCCTACAAAGGCCTCTATTCCCTGGTATCGGCCGCCGGCCTCGTGCTGATCGTCTGGGGCTTCGCCAGCTACCGCAGCGCCGGCTACATCCAGATCTGGAACCCGCCCGTCGCGATCTTCCACCCCATCGCCCTCGCCCTGCTGTGGTTCGCGTTCGTGGCTCTCGCCGCCGCCTACTCGCCGCCAGGCAAGATCAAGGCCGTGCTGCGCCATCCCATGCTGGTCGCGGTGAAGGCATGGGCACTGTCCCACCTGCTGGTTAATGGCGACCTGGGCTCGATGCTGCTGTTCGGCGGCCTGCTCGCCTGGGCGGTCTACGACCGCATCTCGCTCAAGCGCCGCGGCGACATGGGCCCGCCACCGGTCGACGGCTTCAAGCCGGCCGATGCCATCGTGATCGTCATCGGCACGGTCGGATATGTCGCGGTGATGTGGCTTCACGAGTCGCTGATAGGGGTCGCAGTGCGCTAGCGGGGCAATCCGGCCGGACACTGCCTACGCCTTCGCCAGGCTGGGTTTCTCAGCGTCGTAACGGTAGCGCACCGGCAGAACCGCCTTATGATGCGGAACCACCGGGCCGTACAACAGTGGAGCTGGTCGTCTCATGCGCACCGTCAAGGACGTCACTTTCGATCTGCTTCGCCAACTCGGGCTGACCACCATCGTCGGCAACCCGGGCTCGACCGAAGAGACTTTCCTGAAAAACTTTCCTGCCGACTTCGACTATGTGCTGGCGCTGCAGGAAGCCAGCGTGGTCGGTATCGCCGACGGTCTTTCCCAGGGCCTGCGCAAGCCGGTGATCGTGAACGTCCATACCGGCGCCGGCCTCGGCAATGCCATGGGCTGTATCGTGACCGCCTATCAGAACAAGACGCCGCTGATCCTGACGGCCGGCCAGC
>ERZ890510.1419-NODE-1419-length-15623-cov-24.281282_pt1 | contig 15623 bp, 17 predicted proteins | sample MGYA00521265_ERZ890510 | MGnify/ENA primary metagenome ERZ890510 (study PRJEB32303, sample SAMEA104408624) | aquatic metagenome | biome: Brackish water; feature: Chemocline; material: water | place: Baltic Sea | collected 2014-10-26T21:54:00 | depth 110 m ...
ATCGTGCGGGCCTATAGCTCAGTTGGTAGAGCCCCCGGCTCATAACCGGTAGGTCACAGGTTCGAATCCTGTTGGGCCCATCATATTATATAAGGGGTTACGGCCTTAACCGCAACCCCCACCAGTCTCAAACAAAGTGACTAGTTGCTGATTACCGTGCTTAACCCAATTTTTTCTCCAATGAGAAAAATTGTTTATTGAATTTCATTACTGCGGAAACGAAAGTGGGGCTTGTGCATGCTGCCAACTCTCACCGTTCAAAGTGCGTAGCATTTCAATAAGGTCTTGTTTTTCCGCCTCAGTAAGGTTCAGCGGAATGAGCTGGTTGTCCAAAAACGGATTTTTAACACCACCCTGATTATAATGATCGACCACTTGTTTCAGGGTTACGAACCGACCATCGTGCATATACGGGGCTGTTTTTGATATCTCCCTCAAAGTCGGCGTTTTGAATGCACCGGTATCTTTTGAGTCCTTGGAAACTTGAAACCTCCCAACATCCATGGGTTTTACTCCCACACCAATCCCGATATTGTGGAACTTTTCATCTGAGAAGTTGGTTCCCATATGGCACAAATTGCATCGGGCCTTACCAAAAAACAGTATTTTACCCCGTTTGGCCGCTTCGGAAATCGCCTTTGTATCTCCATCATAATCAAATCGGTCGAAAGAACTGTTTCCAGAAATGAGTGTCCGCTGGAAAGAGGCAATGGCTTTTCCTACATGCTGAATAGTAATCGTGCTGGTTCCAAATGCTTTGTTGAATAGATTTTTATAGCCCTCGATTTTATTTATCTTGGCAACCACGTCATCGTTATTGGAAAAGCCATGCTCAATCGGGTTGGTCAATGGCCCAACAGACTGCTCCTCTAATGTGGAAGCACGCCCATCCCAAAACTGAGCTTTGCTGAATCCTCGATTGATGGATGTTGGTGCACTTCGATCTCCCTTTTGGCCGCGAATCCCTGCAGAAACAGGTTTCCCGTCCGTGAAAGCCAGGGCCGGAATATGGCAAGTGGAGCATGAAATGGTATTGTCCTGCGACATGCGCTTATCGAAAAAAAGGAGACGACCCAGTTCTATCTTCTCTTTGGTCAAAGGATTGTCTTCCGGAATAACAAATTGTTCTTCATCCAGTCCCAAAGGGATTTTGAGCTCATATTTTTCAGGTGCGGCTATGGCCCAGAGAGGCCCACCCAACAAGAGCAAAATTGTTCCAATCGCTCCCAGTAACTGAACCTTCTTGTTTCTAACGTTTTTCGCTATCACTGTGATTACCCCCTTTATAAAGACTGTTTACATAATACAACTAGATTGTTCAATTGCCCAGAAGACTCCTCAACATCAAAACAGTCCTTTCGTGAGCATGGATTCTTTGAGTTAAGAGGTCTATTGTTGTCCACTTTTGCTATCCCCTTAAATGGATTGGGCTCAACTTTCACTTCTTAATTATTGGGGATTTCAGTTGATTAGTCTAATCGATTGTTACTATAATCTAATAGATGAAATCTATCACTTTCACACAACTCAGCTATATCGTTGCGGTTTTTCAGACCCGAAACTTTGGGTCCGCCGCCAGAGCCTGTTTTATCTCCCAGCCCACACTGAGTATGCAGATTCAAAAGCTGGAGAATGATTTGGGGGTCATTCTTTTTGACCGCTCAAAAAAACCAGTGGAACCGACTGCCATCGGTCGAAAAGTTATCGAGCAGGCTCAAATTTCGCTGCAGGAAGTTCTTAGAATTGAGGAATTGATTAAAGCAGAGAAAGGGGAAATAAGCGGGCCTTTTAATTTAGGGATAATACCCACTCTCGCACCCTATTTATTACCAATTTTTCTGGAAAAATTCACGACAAATTATCCCGGAGTGCGTTTAATTATTGAGGAATTGCAAACTCCTCAAATCATCAAAAAACTGAAAGAAGACCAGATCGATGCCGGAATTCTGGCGACCCCCTTAAATATCAATGGTATCGCTGAGAAGCCTATTTTTAACGAACCCTTTCTGGCCTATCTTTCCCCTGACCACCCCCTGCTTTCTCGTGGTCAACTTTCAGAAAATGATTTAAGTCTTAATGATATCTGGCTCTTGAATGAAGGGCATTGCTTCAGGGATCAAGCGATTGAAATTTGCAAAAAAATAAAAGGAAAAGGTTCCAAACCTAGAAATCTGATTTTTGAAAGCGGAAACCTGGAAACATTGAAGCGGCTGGTCGACCAAAAATTTGGATATACCTTGCTACCTTGGCTGGCTACTTTGGGAATGTCTACCACGGAGAAAAAGAAAAAGGTCCGATTTTTTAAGGCACCCATCCCGGCCCGGGAAGTCAGCATTGTTTATACCCGCGCCTACCTCAAAAAAAGCATTATCGATGCTCTTTATAAAGATATCGTTTCGTCTCTCCCCAAGGAGCTAAAAACTTCAAAAATAAAAGAGCGGGTGATCGAAATATCTTCGTTTAAATAGGTTGATCGTCTAAGCTTATTGAGGTTAATATTCCCAAAATTCAGGAAGTCGCCCACGGCAGTCCTTTTTTCCAGGCTCTGAGAGCGAGCACCCCCATTTTAATCTGGAGAAGTAATGTTTAATAAATTAGAAAATCTTTTAGAAAAATTCATATTCAACAGTCGGTGGTTGCTAGCTCCCTTTTTTCTTGGTCTGGTCATCAGCATCGCCCTGCTTTTTATAAAGTTTTCTCAGGAACTGATTCACCTGACCGCCCACGTTTTCAGCAGCTCCGAAAGTGAAGTGATCATTGGTGTTCTGGCCCTGATAGACATCACCCTGATCGGGTCTTTATTGCTCATGATCATCTTCTCGGGCTATGAAATTTTCGTCTCCAAAATAGACACAGCCGGGCATTCAGATCGGCCAGACTGGATGGGTAAAGTTGATTTTAGCGGACTCAAGTTAAAGGTCATTGGTGCCATTGTCGCAATTTCTGCCATTCACCTTCTGAAAACTTTTGTGGAAATCCCTGCCGAACCGACCGAGGCCAACACGGAAATGTTCTTATGGAAGGTCGTGATTCACATGGCCTTTGTATTGAGCGGTGTCTTCTTCGCCCTGATGGATCGGATCGCCTCGGGCACCGCCGAGCACTGACAAAAGCGACGGAATATGACCAGTAAGGTTGGATTAAAAAAAATGATCTGCAAAGTGGCCGCATTGATTCTATGTTCGGCGTTGTTTATGAGTTCCTCGGTCTTAGGATTTGCCCAAGAGTGCCCGCAAGACCGGAAAACTCCGACCGCTCCACAAGAGTTTTTAGCCCTGAAAAATCCACTTTTGTTTGATGACAAGACTCTGAAGGCCGGTGAGAATCTGTTTCATAATCAGGCTAAACCCATTGCCTGTAAATTTTGCCACGGGATAAAGGGTAATGGGAAAAGCGACCCGGACTTTGAAAGCACTCCGCCTCCGAGAAACTTCACCTGCAGAGAAACCATGGGGAAATTGCCGGATGGTCAGTTGTTTTGGGTCATCAAAAACGGCTCCAAAAACACCTCCATGTTTGCGTTTCCGGGTTTGTCAGACAATCAGATTTGGCAGTTGGTTCACTATGTTCGGTCCTTTGGAAAATAACGACGATATTGCCAGAATCTGCCCGAAGATCTATAATGGTGATATGAAAAAACTCTCCGACATCTACCGGAAACCATTTTTTGCCTGCATTTTCTGCGTGATTTATACCGCCCTCTCCTTAGGATTTTCCCTGTTTGGGAACTGAGAGTTTGATACTGAAGGGCCGGCTTACTGGAGGCCGAGATGAAAACAGGCACTCGCCCTTCGACAGGTATCGCAGGGCGTTTTTGCTTTATGCCTGATTTCGCTACAGACGAGAGGATACTCTAAAATTTTAAAAGCGTTTTCACCTTGCTCTCAAAACTATTCTTTGACACGGGTTTGACAATGTAATCGCGGATCCCTATCTTCAACGCCTCAACCACTTTTTCTTTTGAATCTTCTACAGTCACCATCAGGAAGGGTGTGTCTACATACGCCTCATCCTTCTTAACAGCCTTATAAAATTCCAGCCCATCCATCACTGGCATATGCCAATCTGAAATAATCAAATCGACTTTTTGAACCTTGAGTTTTTCCAGAGCGTTCTGACCATTTGTTGACGCAACTATTCTATCAATTCCCATCTTTTTCAACAATTCAACGATCATCGTCCGGGAAACCCTCTCATCCTCAACCACACAAACCGTATAATCCATATAAAAACCTCCATCTCCCCTTAGAGTTTAATGAATCCTGCGGGCCACCTAGTTTTATACGATAAATTATAGCATTTTTTAGCGGAATTTATTTTCTCCAGCCAGCTTGACAACCTCTAACCCCCATTTTATTCATAAAGCAGGATAAGAAATATCCTCTCGGCCGAGAGACATGATAACCATCAACCACTTTTAGAAGGAGAACATCATGAATCTCGTAACATTTAATCCAGAGCAGGCTTTAGATCGATTTTTTGATACCGACCGGTTTTTTGGGTTCCCCCGAACACACGGGGAGCACTCAACCGTTCTGCCCAAGGTCAATGTGATTGAAAAGGATGAAGCATTTCATCTGGAAGCGGAAACCCCTGGCATGACAGAGAAGGACGTTTCGGTTGAGTTCCATGACGGTGTTTTGACCCTCAAGGGCCATCGGGAGCAAAATTCGCAAACTGATAAAAATGACTATCGCATCCGCGAATTCAGCAAACAAAGTTTTGCCAGAAGCTTCAGGCTCAGCGACCAAATTGACCCGGAAAACGTCGTAGCCAAAATGGAGCAGGGAGTCCTGAAGGTCACCTTGCCGAAAAAAGAGCAGGCAAAACCGAAAAAAATCGAGATCAAGGTCGAATCTTGAGCCTTTAAAAAGAAAAAATCTCTTGTCGGCTTATGTGAGGCAGAGCCCTGTATAAGCCGGCTTAGATTTTTTTGGGGACGGGGAATCGACAAACCGGCCTTTTCATGCAACCCCTATAATTTTTCATACGACCCGGGGCAAACTTATGGTAAAACATCAGGAACTCTAGATTTGGTCAAAATTCGAATAAAATATTGACCCAATCAGCAACTTTAATTTTGAATACAGGAAAGCATGAAATCACTCGCATCCATCACAGGCAAAGATATTGAAACCATTAAAATGGCCTTGAACGATTCGATATCGGACATGAATACCGAACTCAAGCAGGAGTTGTCTCCTGAAAAAAAGAACGGGCTCGTAGATTACAAGGCCAAATATTCGCGAGTGTTTGACAAGCTCAAGCAAAGCGGGTCGATGTATGCGCTGAGCGAAAATGAGCTCGACATCGTTGCTGGCGGACTGAATGATGCGATTGATTTAATTGAGGAAAACCTGGCTGATGATTTGAGCGAGGATGAAATTGCGGAAATCATAGGGTATAAAAATGACTGCCAGAAACTGATCGACCTGCTGTCTCTTTAAAAAAAGACTTTATCTTAAAAAATTCATGTAGTACCCATAATAGAACATCCACCCTGTTATGCCGGTTCCAGCGACCATGCTCAACACCCACCCTCTGCGGCTGTCTTTTCCAATATTTTTTGTGTCTTCATACATCAGGGCAGAGTGGACCAGCATGCCCATAAAATAAGAGAGTGTAAAAAAGGACAGGGCCAGGATAACGATCATGAATCCTGAGAAGTCTGAAGGTTGAGTGCTCATAAGAAAAATCCTGATTGGGCCACGCCAAAAAATGCAAGGAGTTGGGCCACACCCAGAACTCCTCCAGCAATTACAGCCAAAGCGGAAACAACTTTGGCCATAACCCAAAAAATTTCACGCCGGGTCTGCTTTTGCTTCCACCAGCTGATAGCCAGCGTGAGAACCGCAACCAGAATCGCGGTGCCTATATAATATCGGGGAGACATACGGAATCTTATCAGGAAAAAATTAAAATTGAAAGCTAGCTGCTTATCTCCTTCAGGCGACTACTTCAACCCGGATCACATTAGTCCAGTTAGGAATGCCAACCGGAATTCCCGTGGTGATCACCACCCGGTCACCCTTTTTCAACAACCTTTTGTTTTTCAGCATGGCAAGCATTTGGTCCATATGGAGTAACAAGTGCCTGTCTTCCTCGACCATAAAAGGGACGGCCCCGCGCACCAAGTTCAAAAGACGCGCCCTCTGCAAACTGGAGGTGAACGCAAATATTGGAACCATAGGCTTTGGGCAAGCCACCATTTTGGCCGTTCCGCCGGTGACGGTAAACACCACCATGGCTTTGGCGTGCAACAACTCCACCATCCGATTGGCGGAGTAAGTGATGCCTTCGTTGATGCTTGGATCTCCCTGAAAAAACCGGCTCCAGGGTTCGATCGCCCGCGTACCTGCTAAATATGCTTCGGTGGTCAACGCGGTCTCGACCATAACCCCCACCGCCGCGGTGGCATGTTTGCCGACGGCGGTTTCTCCCGAAAGCATGATCGCGTCGGCACAATCCATGACTGCGCCGGCCACATCCGAAACTTCCGCACGAGTCGGGCGCGGATTTTCAATCATCGACTCCAGCATCTGCGTGGCGACGATCACCGGTTTGGAATGCTTGGCGCCTTGCCGCAAAATTTTCTGCTGAACCACCGGAACTTCAGTCAAGGGAATCTCAATCCCCAAATCTCCCCGCGCAACCATGATGCCGTCTGCGGCCTCAACAATTTCTTCCAGATTTTCCACCGCCTGCTTGCGTTCAATTTTGGCGATGATCTCTACTCCTTTTCCACCTTCATTCTTGATCATGGCGCGTAGCTTTTGCACATCTTTTGCCGAACCGGTGAAAGACAATGCCACCATATCCACGCCTTCCTGAAGGCCAAATTTGAGATCCGCCTTGTCTTTTGCCGTTATCGGGTTTGCGCTCAGGCGGGCATCGGGCAAGTTCAAACCTTTATGATTCGACAACGTGCCCCCAACCAGCATTTCGACCTCCACGCGCTGACCGGTAACTCTCTTCACCACACCGCTGAGCCTTCCATCATCAAGATAAATCCGGTTGCCGACACCCACTTCTTTATGAAACTGCGCGTATTGGACATGCACCAGGGAAGAACTCCCCATCTTTTTCTCTGTGGTGAAAACCACTCTTTGGCCACGCTTTAAATGAATGGAGCCCTTCTCGAATTTTCCCACACGGATCTTTGGGCCCTGAAGGTCCAGGAGAATTCCTGTAAAAGTATGGCGTTCTTTTTCAACCTCGCGAATCCAGTGAATCCATTGCCGGACGGTTTCATGATCCCCGTGGGAAAGGTTGAGTCTGAATATATTGACTCCCTTTGCCACCAGATTCCGGATAATCGTTTTACTGCCACTGGCAGGTCCCAGCGTCGCAATGATTTTCGTTAATCTGATAGCCATAACCTCTCCTTATTTTTTTTCGGGGGAAAGCGAGTAGCTTTCGGGAACCTTCCGGAACGGCATCATCAATAAATTTTTCAGAGTTACTTCCTCAGGGGTGCGGAACGCGTTGACTCCGATTATAATCCGAGGTTGCGGTTTTGACGCGTCATGAATATATGTCCCCAAAGCTCGGTCCCAGATAGACAAATTAAAACCGAAGTTGGAGTTAGTTTCCATTTTCTCCACCGAATGATGAATGCGATGCATATCCGGCGTGACAATTACATACCTTAACAGGCGGTCGAGGCTCTGGGGCAAAGTGATATTGGAATGGGAAAACTGAGCCATTCCATTCAAAACTGCCTCGAAGATCAAAACCGCCACCGGGGACGGACCCAAAGCAAAGACCAAACCAATTTTATAAAACATGGATGCTAATATCTCTATAGGGTGAAAGCGTAATCCAGATGAAACGTCCAAATCAAGGTCGGAATGATGCACGACATGAAAGCGCCAGAAAAAAGGGATCATATGTAACACCACATGCTGGATATAAATCATCAGGTCCAGAATGACCACTGCAAGCAAGGTTTCCAGTCCCTCCGGCCATTCAAGGTAGTTGAACAGCCCCCACCCTTTCTCTCCGGCAAATTGGGCGGCACCCATCGCTGCCGCGCCAAAAAAAATGCGCACCACCAGAATATCGATGCCCGTTAAAGCTAAATTTATTTTCAGCCGACGTTTTTTAGAGTCAACGGTAGGATGACGTTGAATGACCGACTCCAACCCCAGCATCAACAAAAACACCGAAATAAATATCGCAAAGCGAATCTGATTGGCGTCCATAGTTTTGACTCTCTAGTAATTCAACAATTGCGGGTTTCACGCTCCCTTGAAATAAAAGGCGCACGAACTGCCAATCGTTTATTCAGTTCCACTTTCAGACGAGGCCAAGCCTTGTTCTATTTCTTTTTCTTTTTTATAGTTCTTCACCCGTGCTTCTGAATTGCGCCGCATGATCACGATACAGGCCTCAGCCATCAGACCGATAAACCAGAAGGTGGTGAAACACATCACCCACATGAAAAAGAGGTTGAACCAGTACTGGTTGGGCGTGTAATCCGTAGATATATGAATGAGCGAACGAATCCTTTCCTGCTCTACAGTAGAAACCTTGATATAACGCTTGTAGAAAGGATGCTTGTTTTTATAAGCAAATGCAATTTGCTCATTTTTTTTCATGTTGATGAACTTGCCCACTTCTCTATTTTTTTCTTTAAAAAATACTCGCATCTTAATCACTTCCGGCGAGTCAGGCGGATTTCCCTGATAATACCAGACTACCAAAGCGGTGGTCAGAAACAGAGAGACCCATAGAGAAATTCTTCGGATCCATTTCTCTGTATTATCGTCTATTTCCTCTAATATCGGTTGTTCTTCTTCCATGAGGCACCTTTATGCTGAAACCTGTTTTTGTAATTTAAAGATACCAGACCGCGAAAACGAATTCCAGTTGCAGATTCATGCGAGGGTCTTTAGTATGGGCTCCGCATCACCCGCCTTCAGCTTTTTCCGGGAACTTTTAATGCAAGCCAAAAACACTGTCGGATATTTTCACCTTCTACGCCAGAACCCTGCGTTCCGCAACCTGTGGTACGGCCAAGTGGTGTCTGAGCTGGGAGACTGGCTCAACAGCATCGCTATTTATGCGCTGATCCTTAAACTCAGCGACTCAGGAATGGCCATGGCTGGGGCGATGATGGCAAAGCTTCTGCCTATTGTTCTGGTCAGTCCCATAGCCGGTGTGGTGGTCGACCGTGTCAGCCGAAAAACAGTGATGATCATCAGCGACCTGTTGCGTTGCGGGGTGGTGCTGGGGTTTCTGTTGGTGGAAGATCAGGACGCTTTATGGCTGGTTTATGCCTTGGTCATTGTTGAAATTTCATTATCGGGATTTTTTGAACCGGCCCGGAGCGCCATCATTCCTTCGCTCGTCCCCAAAAAAGATCTGGTCACCGCCAACGCATTGAGCGGTTCAACCTGGTCGGTCATGCTGGCCTTTGGCGCCGCTCTGGGTGGCGTGGTCGTCCATTTGTTCGGGATAAGAACGGCCTTCATCTTGGACTCCAGCACATTTCTGCTTTCGGCCTGGTTCATTTCGAGAATTCCCGATCAGGAGAAATCGGCGAAAAAAGATTCACCCAAACAAACCGGTTATCAGGAGTTCATCGATTCTCTGCGTTATTTATGGGAGGAACCGATGGTACTGGTGTTGTCATTATTAAAAGCCGGGCTGGCAGTGGCAGGGGGCATCATGACCCTGATTCCCTTGATGGCCAGCCAGGTATTATCCGGTTCCCTTTCATTGGGAATCGGCATCCTCTATTCTGCGCGCGGATTAGGCGCCGCTCTGGGGCCCGTTCTGGTCAAGCGGATCTTCGGGGAAAGCGCCTCGGTTTTACAATGGGCCATTGCCGGCGCATTTTTCCTGAAGGCTTTTTCATATTTATTCATCGCCGCCTCCCACAACCTCTGGACGCTTTCCCTCGGTGTAGGCCTTGCAACTCTGTTCGGCTCCATCATCTGGGTTTTCAGTTCGGCTTTGATTCACCTATCCGCTCCGGATCATTACTTGGGTCGGGTTTTCAGTTTCGAGCTCGCTCTATTGACTCTGGTGATGGGTTTTAGCAATTGGGGCGTGGGCTATGCCGCAGATGGATGGAGCCTGAACGTCAATCAGATTGCCTTGTGGATGGCGGGACTGGTCGCCATACCGGGGATCCTATGGGTGGGCTTCCTGATCTTTCTCAGGAACAGATTGAAGCAGGGCCAATGCGTCGGTTCGATATGCCCTGTTGACCCAAGCGGGTTCAACCCAACTCCTATAGCGGGAGATGGAAAAATTCAAGCCGAGGTGAAATAATCGGCGACCGACTTTCCAATGTCAAAATGGCTGATGATCCGGGCCGGGTCTTCCTGGGTTTCGGCCCACCGGTAGGCTTCTTGGACATCTTCATTTTTTCCCAAAGCGTGCAGAACCCCCACCGAAACGAAACAGGTCGCTAAGTCGCTGGACTGGGAAAAGCGGATCAACATTTCCAGCATCTCCTGCATGTCCTCATCTTTGAGGCTGCGATACTTGCCAACCAGACTCTGGATATTCTCTTCGCCGTAGGTATTGCTGTAGGAAGCACCAATGCCCGGCTCCTGATACAGGTGCAATATCTCTTCTTCCAAGGAGTTGTCCAATGTCATCCCTCCCTTTACAGAACCGGATCTTTTTTAAGCCAGAATTCTTCGAATTCTTCCTGATAGGCCAATTGGGTGAGGTCTTCCATGCGATCCAGAAATACCTTGCCGTTCAAGTGGTCTATTTCATGTTGTAAAACCACCGCCTCGAAGCCGGTGGATCGTTTCTCTATCTTATTGCCTTCACGGTCATAAGCGTTGAGTGTCACCGATCTGGATCTTCGGACCAGTCCCCTGAAATCAATGAGGCTCAAACAACTTTCCCATCCTGAATCCTTTTCCTCACTGTAATCCGACAATACCGGATTGATCAGGGCTGTCACGGGAATGGAAGACTCTCCCGGATATCTCTCATTATTCTCATACTCCAGCACCACAATCTGCAGGGAACGATTGACCTGCGGAGCAGCCAGACCGACCCCCCCCTCCTCGCGCATGGTGTCGATCATATCATCTATAAAGCTCTGCAGTTCTCCCTGCTGGTCGGACAACTCTTTTAAATCCACCTGCTTGGCAACCTGCCTCAAGACAGGGTTGCCTAATTTAGCAACTTTCAGCACTGCCATATTCAACCTCTAAGTTCATATGTGGCATCTCTATAAAAACATAAAAATCAGAACACCTTCCTGCAACATATTTTTAAAGTACCAGTTTTTTGACCTCTGGTCAGAATAAAATATGGGCCCATACCTCCTAATAATGCCAATCTTATTTTATCACACTCAAGGTAGAAGGGTCGAATTAGCCCCACAATAAAGGGTAAAATGGATGCAACCCCCCTTTTTTTGTTTGACATTTGATGCGGGTTTAATAATAATGCACCAGCCTTATAACGATTAGAGAGGAGGGGATTAATCTTGACTAAAGACGAATTAATCAACGCGGTAATCAAAACTTGTAAAGACGATGGCCTGACCAAGCGATTGGCTGGAGATGTGATCGATGCTACTTTCGATGCTATCTCTAAAGGGATCAAAAAAGAAAAACGGTTCGCCTATCCCAGCTTTGGAACCTTTACGGTTAGAAATCGTAAAGCAAGAAAAGGCCGGAATCCTCAGACAGGTGAGGAAATCAAAATTAAAGCTAGTAAAACGGTTGGCTTTAAACCTGCTCCGACATTGAAAAACTCCCTATAGCTTTTTCGTCAAAAATTAAAGCCGCTCACCGAAAGGTGGGCGGCTTTTTTGTTTCTTCATTCAGTGATTAGAACCCGCATTTCTAGGGGGAAACCAGCTCACCGGCAAAACCAAATTCCTTCAATTTCTGGAGCATCCAAGTCGCATTATCTGCCTTTTTAAAAGCCCCCACCACCACGCGAAAATGGACACCCGTCGGCTCATTATAGGAAACCAGCAACAAACCCGATAGCCCGGACTTCCGTAAAGATTCCAATAACATTCTCGCCTCTTGCAAAGACTTAGCTTCTCCGACCTGCACCGCAAGAGGATAGGGAATCGCCGTCGCGTGACCGCCGAAAGGTTTTTTTCTCAATATCCGAACCACTCTGTGAGCCTGGTTCCAGTCTGAGAATCGCCCCACATAAACCCGGTAAATAAAGGTGTCCTTCGACATCCTGACCGGAGCCCAATAAGCATCAAACCCATTTTCACGCAACTGGTTCGTCAAAGAAAGTGCCGAAGATTCGTTGGAATGACTGGAGACATGAATGATAAAAGCAAGGGCCTTCGTTGCGTTGGCACGATCATCCAAACCCACCTGATTTTCAAAAGGTTCGTCCCCTGAATGAGAAAACCATTCGTAAAAATTTTCCCCGCGTATTTTCCAACCTGATTGAGAGCGAGTCCATTCAAGTTCTTTCAGTCCCCAGCTTTTCAAATTTTCAGAGGAAAAAGCCTGGGTAAAAAACACTATTGGAACTCCTTCTTTCAACACCAACAGTTTGAAGGACGTTTCAAGGTGTGGTTTAGAGTATCGGGTCAACAATTGTTTTTTATTGGTCAGAAACGGATTTTCGCTTTCCAAAACCTGGTAATAAGCCAGATGGCCTGCTACATCCATATTTTCCCAAGTGGTCTGCCAACCCTTGACCTGTTCAAACAGATCGGCAAGGTCTTCCAACCTTTCCGAAGGTAAAGGTATTTCGAGAACCGTTGAGACCTTCGCCTCAGCCGGAGTAGCACTTTTTGTAAGCTTCCATTCCACAGCCTGATTATTCAAAATATTTCTTGCGGTCTGAAGATCGATACCGGAAACATGCTCCTCCAGGTTTTTCAGATCCAATTGAACCCCTTCCCGAATACCGTGGATATTACCAAATATAAATTTATCAATATTATTCATCCAGAGGGCGGCTGCAATCTGGGCCGGATGGTAGTTGCCAATCTTGAGTTTTCTGGCAATCGAAAACAGCCCCTCCCCTTTTTGCAAAACATACGCGTCCCTTGAGGCCGGCGCACCTCGCACAATTTCAGGACCGGTTTTTTCCACCTCTGCGGTTGTCGAATCAGGCTTGGGCCTGGGATTGGCCCAGATAACGCCTGAAAGACGCCTTCGGTGCTTCACCTCGGCCTTCGCAGGAACAGGGACAATGGGCTGAACGCCCTCCTCGGACTCCTCAGAGGAAGCCTTGTCATCAGGAGTCTCAGGGCTTTTAGAAGCCACCTTCTGCTCTTGTTCGGTACTTGACTCCTCCTTCACAAACTGTTGTATCTCGGGAGGTCGTGGAGCTTCTTCCTGACTTAGCGCAGGTTCTTGTTGAGGGTCAGGGAGTTTTTCGCTAAGGGTCTTTTTTTTCTTGCCGGGGACGTTCAAGGCCAGGCTTTGCTGAAAATCCACCGTTACCAGAAAATTTTCCAGTAAAGTGCCCCCGTTGTGGGTTGCTCGAATCACAAGGTTGAACGAAGGAAAAAATAAAGGATTGTTGGAACGGATTTGAACGGTGTTTTTTAGTCCACTGCCAGGTTGAACGGGATCCAGAACCAGAACATCGATAATATCCTGTCTTTCAAGTCCCAGCTTGTTGTAGTCATTCACATCCCCCAGACCCACTTCCACAGGCCCGTCAGAATCCAAATCGATCTCTAAAGAAGCATTAAATTTTTCACCAAACTTGCTTTTAACTTGGAACTCGCCAATAGAAAACGCGAAAACTTCAGGCACCATAACCCAAAGAATTCCGACCAGCAAAACTCCATATTTCAAAAAAAGCTTCACTCAATACCCCATTCTTTCTTACAGGCCGCCCTTGACGCTGGGAAATAAGCGTTCGGGGCTTTGTGTATGCTTTCTCGCATTGCCCACTGATTACATACTAATCGGATTATTCTGATTTTCAAAAAAGGAATTTTGATTTTTTTTCAGGAGTGTGATCAACCTCGGCGCTTTCTACTCAGATCTTTTTCCTCAAACTTCTGGAACTTCCCCGGTTTGCGTCTTCCGGCATTCGGGTTTTGCGTTCATGCTGGTTATGCATCCAGTTTTTTTCAATATAATGGCAGGATCGGCATTCCCGGGCTTTTTTAAAAGCCGGGCGATTATAAAGGTTCCTGACTTTGGAAACATGCAGGGGAGGATCAAAATCTTTGTGAATATGGCAACTTTGGCAGTACTCACCTATTACCTTATTAGCCTGTCCCGGACGGAGATCCCCCTTAAATGCTTTCTCAACATCCTGACTGGTACATCCAGAGAATATTACAAGAAACAAGACCATCAAAAGGCCCTGCTTTGCAAAAGCTGCCGTTCTCAAGGCTTTCGGGTACTTGAATTCCTTAAATACATCCATATAAGTCAAACCAAATTGAGAGCGACCCTGCCGCAACATTTAATTCGTGGGCGCCCTACTAAATGGGCTGGAAACGGATTTTTCGGTAGTTTTTCAGAACTTTTCCGGAATAACGATGAGGAAGATGGCCCTTCCTGAGGAATCGGCTCAACCGCGATGGGCCCTGATTATAAGCTTCCAGGGCAAGGGTTAGATCCCCAAAACGGGTCACCATCTTGTTCAGGTAATAAGCCCCTAGAGCTATATTCTTTTTGGGGTTATACAGGGTGGTGGTTCCCTTCCATTTCAAACTGGTTTCGGATGCTAACGCAACCGCCGTAGCTGGTTTCAACTGCATCAAGCCATGAGCACCCCGATTTGACTTCGCCCAATTGTTAAAAGAGCTCTCGGTAATGATCAAGGCCGTGAGAAAAAGCGGGTCGTATCCGTATTTCCTGCTTTCCACTAAAATCCATCCAGGAATCAGCACAGCACTGGTTTCATCAAGCCCTGTGTTATAATCAGAGATGATCAGGCGTATCTTTTCCCGAATGCGGTCATCGTAGGCCAGCTCATTTTGAAAACGTGTTTCCTTTGCCTTATGGAACGCACCCTCCTCCACCCGGCTTACCGCAGAAAAGAATGGCGATAATCCACTAACGTATTGAGGGGTTTTGCCCGTAAAGAACCCTGTAAACGCCAGAACCAGAAAAAGCGGAATTACAGTCTGTTTTGCTTTGTAGAAGGTCATATTCTATCTTAACGGCTCAGAGCTTTTTAAAGTAAATAATTTCAACTTGGGGAAGCATGAAAAAGGCCAGAAAGCCTTATACAGGTGGATTTTAACATCCGGGTTTCTTCAACCCTTGGCTGATTATAGTAAAGTTACAGTGCCTTGTCAATTTAGCTTCCTCAGGCTGGGGATTAGACATTTACTTTTTATTGCAGAAAAAATATAATACCTACATAAATACTTGATTTTTATTGTGTTATGAAAATATCCTGCCCGGATTGCCAGGCCAGTTATGATGCAGACCTCCCCGATTTGACCGAAGAAGGGGTTGAGGTCAAGTGCGCCGAATGCCAGCATAGTTTTTTAGTGACACCCGAGGCAAGCCCGGTGAGGTCCTCTGGTTCTTCACTTCCAGACAGCTCGGAGGATCACGAGCCTGAAGATCAGGATAACCTCGATGACATGCTGGATCAGTTGATCGATGAGGAAAATGAGAACGATAGCGCCGAAGAGACCACCGATGATTCAGCCGGGCCGGAACTCGACAGTATGCTCGATG
>ERZ890510.1420-NODE-1420-length-15605-cov-6.256334_pt1 | contig 15605 bp, 17 predicted proteins | sample MGYA00521265_ERZ890510 | MGnify/ENA primary metagenome ERZ890510 (study PRJEB32303, sample SAMEA104408624) | aquatic metagenome | biome: Brackish water; feature: Chemocline; material: water | place: Baltic Sea | collected 2014-10-26T21:54:00 | depth 110 m ...
AACACTCCGTTCTGCCTACGATGTTTATGGAACTGGTGACGATGGGGGAAGAGGACAATCAACTCCCAAAGATGATGGCTGACGCCGCGACAAACTTCCAGCGCGAACGCGACGAGAAGCTCGGGTCGATGCTGGCGGCGCTTGAACCGCTATCGACGGTCCTCGTGGGCGGCATCGTGGCGTTCATCGCCTTCGCGATGTTCGTTCCCATCTACTCAGGTCTCGGCGAATTGGGGGGATAGCAGATGCTGACTCTCAATTTCAGTCAGGTGCTGATACAACTCCGCGGCTTGGAGCGCAGCATCCTGTTAGCTGCGCTGATTTCGATCGGAGCATTGATCTATGCCGGGAGCCTAGGGCTCCAATGGTGGGGTGAGATCGGCCAGGCGGACGAGCTCCGGGCACAGATTCAGCAACTTGAGACCGCCCTGAGCACCGTGCGCCAAGTGGGCAGCACACCCGACGTGACTATCCAAGAGCGCCAACAAGAACTCGCCTCGTTACTGGAACGATTCACGTTCACAACCGACGATGAAATCATCGGTCTGGCCGACGAGATTTCTCGTGACGCCCGAGTGACTATCGCGTCCGCCGAAACCCAAGATGCAGGTGTCCGCGTGATCGGGATGCAGATGTACAGGGTGCGATCGGCCACTCTCCGCGTCGAGGGCCAGGTGACCCGATTGCTGGACTTCATCGACCGCCTGTCCGCGGCTTCGCCCGGCCTAGGCGTATCGGCATCGCGGATGGGCGGTTTCGCCGAAGCGCCGTGGATGATCCTGGAAGTCGAGCTCTTGCTCGACCCGCGCCCCACAACACCGACGGCGGGGGCACTCTGATGACGGCGGTAAACCGACGACTACCTATCTCAGCAACGGAGGCCCTGTGGCCGGCTGACAGCCCAATGTCGCGATCGAACGCGACCGCCAAGTTGCCCAAGCGGGGAGCGGGTAGGTCGGTGACGATTGCGATCGATGATTCGATCCTACGGGCTGTTGCGTTCGATGGCCGAAGCGTAGTCGACTGGGCCACGATCGACCTCAACGGCGATGGTGGGCTGGAATTGCCCGCGTCATTCAAGCGATTCTCGGGGCGGTTCGCTCGCAAAATCACCGACCTCCCCTTCTATGTGCCGCTGGTTCGCCTCATGGAGAAGCCAGACGTTCAGCGCCGCTACGTATCGCCCGTCATCGCGGCAGCCGTCGCGACGACGATTCCCTTCGAGCTATCAGAGGTTGATGTCGCGTGGCGCGATCTGGACGATGGGCGGAGCCCGGAGGTGATGGTCACCGCAACGCCGAAGCGCGAGATCGACGCCCACGTCGACCTGATGAACATCATCGGGATCAAGCCAACTGCGATCTACTCCAAATCAGCAGCTATGGCGATGGCTGCAGGCATACCTAACGCGGTGGTCACGCACTTAGGCGCCGCAAGCGCGGATCTGGTTCTGGTGCGCGACGATATCCCACGTAGTGTTCATCGCGTGACGTTGCCGCAGCGTGACGATCCTGAAGCGTTCGCAGCAGTGCTGACGCAAGCGATCGATGAGCTCGCCAGCCACGAGTATGAGCGCGCCAACGACCCCAACATGAGCGAGGTTCCTTGGATCGTGCTGACAGGGTCTGTGCCGAGCGGTGGCCCGCTCGACAAGGCCTTGCAGGCGGCGTTGGGCGGGCGATTGCGATTGCCTTCTCCACAGGTGTGGTACCCAGACGCTTTCCCCGCAGCCGAATATGCAGCGAACCTCGGACTCGCTGTCGCGGATTGGAGCGCGCGCCAAGGACGCTGGCATCGCGATAGCAATGAATTGGCGGCAAGCATCGATCTATTGCCGGAACGTCACCGTTTCCGCGCCATCCCCAAGGCGGCACTGCGCATGGCCGCAGTTTCAGCGGGTGCAGCCCTACTGGTATCCGCCGCGATATTCGGCGCGGGTGATGCACGGGCGAACACAGCCGGTCTGCATGCAGAGATCGTGACCCTAGAGCGGCAGGCCCGCTTAGATGCGGTCCAGGCAAGCCGCTTCAATAGTGAGCAAATCACCGTCACTAGCATCAACCAACAATTGGGCGGACTTGCATCAGTGGAGATGTCCAGGCGGGCAGAAGTGGCAGACGTGATCGCGCGGTTGGGTGCGCTGACTATCGATTCACCAGTTCGCCGGGTGAATGCGGCCAACTTGAGCCAAGTCCGCGGGGTGATGCGAGTGACAGCTACCGCAACCTCCATAAAACAGGCGATCGCGTTCGCTGAGGCGATGCGGGCATCGGGACTCTATGAGCAGGTGGATCTCAAAGATGTCACCGTGGGCGGGATCGCCACAGGAGGACAGGCGGGGGCTAGTAGCCTGACCGTGAATATCGAAGCTATCTATCCGTTTGGGCTCAAGTCTGGCCAACCATAAAGGGGGCGGTCACCCACGCGCACTACGTGCGTGCTCCCCGCGCGACAGGTGCGCGCACCCCTGTTATGCCAAGCCCACTGTACGAACGTCTACCGAGGACTGTACCACTGGACGAATGTAGTCCAGCCAAGCGTGGCTACGATGGTTCTACGAAGTAAAGCGCATGACCGCCGCGAGGGCTCTCCCACGGCGGCATGAATCAAGAATTGGGATGGAGGATCACATGACGCGTTTGATGAATTGGGTTCGGTCCAACGAAGCTGGTTTCACCCTTGCTGAGCTCTTGGTGGTAGTCGGGATAGTGGTTGGCCTCGCGGCCGTCATCCTGCCTAACGTTGGTAGGTTCACCGGCAAGGGCGCGGAAGGCGCACTCGCCACTGAAGTTTCCAGCGTGCAGACGGCGATCGACGCATATGCGTCCGACGGTGGCGCGGTGGCGGCGCCAACAGCATGGACGGGCGACCTCCTGTCTGGCTCAGCTGTAGCTGGTAACGTCAACCTGACCGGATACCTTCGCCTACCCAACGGTGCAACTCTGACGGCGGACACGTATTGCTGGGACACCGACGGCACCGTGAAGCAGCAATCCACCGCTCTTGGTACGTGCCCGTAAGCCTGTAGTGGTTTGGGCGACGGCCGGTCCCCCTGGATCGTCGCCCAAAGCATTCGGCGCACCTGCGCCGTTGTCGGGCGCGCACGACTTCCCGCTCGTGGCGTGTCCCGCCGGATCCTTTGGCCCGGCAGAGCAACCATCCCCCCCTCCGCTCTGTCGGGCCCGGATCTGAAACACCAACCTCGCGGGTAGGAACGAAAGGGATGGGACCGGGGGCAATGAGCATTCACCTTCTACTACCAGCCATATCGATGGCGCTGAACCTGGGACTCATGGGCGTGGTTTTCTACCGCCCCGTACGGTTCCCAGGACGCTCTGCGTTTGTGGTTGTCCTGCTTACCATCATCGCTTGGTCCGGAGCGCAGCTCGCAATGGGCGTCAGCCCAACGGCCAGCGCTGCGATGGCGTGGCACCAACTTCTGCTCGTCGCCACCATGCTCTACGTACCCACTTACCTTCGATTCACCTACTTGTTCGCGGGGCGCATGCCAAACCGCCGGGTCATGGCGATCGCATATGTGGCATCACTCGTAGGGATTGCGCTTTCGCTCACGGGTTTCATGGTCAACGAGATGGTTGCGGCCCCGGCTGGCTTCGCTCCCCGGGTGACCATCGCATTCATCATCCTGATGCCCTTCCTGTATGGCGTGGGCCTGGTTGGCTTGTCGAACCTCTGGCACACGATGGTGCACGCGCCTTCGGCGACCGTCCGCAATCGAGCTCGATACTTGGTGTTGGGATCCGTTGCGGTGATCCTGCTAGGAACCGTAGATCTCGCCTCGACCGTTGGACTCGCAAGCCTCTACCTCAGTTCAGGCGGCAACGCGCTGTTCGGGCTGCTGGGCACTCTCGCGTTGGTGAATGAGCGGATCGTTGATCTACGCCAGGTTCTGCGACGCCAGGCTGGCCACCTTCTCATGGTGCCCATCGTCGGCGGCGCCACGATGGCGTTCATCACTACTGCGGATGCAATCTTGGATGTTTCACCGGATCGCCTCGTTGTCGCCTCAATGGTCGTTACGGTGTACGCGGTGGTTAGCCCTCTGCTCCATCAGCGAGCGCACCGATGGGTAGACGCGGCTTGGTACGGCAAGCGCGTTCGCGCACTCAGAGCGTTGCGCAGGTTCGGGACGCAGGTTCGTGGAGTTCACGACATGCAGCTGTTGAGCGCGACGATGGTCTACATAGTGCGAGAGGCCACGAAGGCCGAACATGTCAGCCTGCTGGAGCGGGTGCCTCGGGAATCAATGTTGCGCTCCGCCGCTGCCGTGGGTACCAGCCAGGACATCGAGATCCCGCTGACGGAAGACGGCGCGCTTGCAAGGCTATTACTGGAATCAGAGCGAGTGATCAGCACGGACGAACTCCAGGAATCGCCTGCATGGTTGTCGGTTCCCAAGGTGCAGCAGGACAAGCTCTTGCGTTCGGGCACCGAACTCTTCGTCCCCATCTCATTCAATGGGAACATTGCAGGAGTTCTATTGCTGGGGCCGCGCTCCGACGGTCGCTCGTACCCCCAGGAAGAAATTGAACTACTACTGGAGATCGCGCAGGATGTAGCCCCTTCGATCGAGAACGCGCGGCTCTACGATGAGCTCAACGCACAACTGAAGGAGTTGCAGGAAACGCAAGCGCAGTTGCTCCAGGCGGGCAAGCTTGCGACCCTCGGAACACTGGCATCCGGCGTTGCGCATGAGATCAGCAATCCGCTGTTCTCGATCTTGGGGCGTGTTGAGTTGCTCCAGCGAGACGCCAAGCAGCATCTGCGAACGCCCAAAGCGGTTGAGTATGTAGGTGTCATACAGGAGATGTCTCAGCGAATCTCCGAGGTTGTAAACGCGTTGCTCACATTCTCCCGCCGCGACTCCTCACGGGGTCCAGTGGAAGTGAATCGCCTGATCGATGACACCGTCGGGCTAGTAGAACGTGATCTCGCTCTATCGCAGGTCGTCATCAACCGAGATTTCGATAGCGGTGCACCCTTCACGACCGGTAACGCGCCGAAGCTCAAGCAGGCGCTGATGAACGTGATTCTCAACGCTCGCGATGCGATGCCCAGCGGTGGCACCGTGACGCTCACTACGCGGCAAGACAGAGACTCCGTCTACATCACGTGTGAAGACACCGGTTCTGGAGTAACGGAGAGAGACCTCTCGCGTATCTTCGACGCGTTCTACACGACGAAGGACCACGGTTTAGGGGCGGGGTTGGGGCTGTACATATGCCACTCGATCATCGATGAGCATGAGGGACACATCGAAATTTCCAGCAATGCTGGGGCGGGCACGACATTGACCATCTCGCTGCCACTGGAGACGATGCAGGCGGCACCCAAGGCCAAGAACAGTTCAGGGGAAGATTACCAAATCATCGGCGGCCCGGTGATGTCGTTGCCTGTTAGCCAGGCGGGAGGAAACAGATGATCAGCAACCGCGCACGCCGCGTGCTCGTGGTGGACGACGAGCCCAGTGTCAGAGAGATGCTTAGCGACTTCCTGGAGATGAACAATTTCATCTGCATGCAGGCCGACAACGGTGAGTCTGCAGTGGATGTCACCAAGCGTGAGAAGTTTGATCTAATCATCATGGACGTGCGAATGCCAGGCGTGTCCGGAATCGATGCGTTACGCGAGATCAAGCGCCAAGCGCCTGGCCAGCCCGTGGTGATGGTCACGGCGGTCAGTGAGGTCGAAACGGCGGTCGAGGCGATGCGCCTCGGTGCGAACGACTACGTAATGAAGCCCTTCGTGCTTCGCGATATGCTCGTGACCGTTGACCACGCGATCCAAAGTAGAACAACTGAAGCCAATATCATCGCGACGGACATCGACATTGCGGACGCTCCCCTGACGATCGCCATTGGCACGCCGCTGGAGGACGACTCCCCGGCTGACCTTGATCGTGAAGAGCTCGGACGAATCGCGGAGGACATCATGACGATCCAGGATCATCTCGCGACGCTCCTCAACCGAGTCGATGCACTGAGCCGACCACGGTTGCGCGCCGTCGCTTCGCTTTCAAATGGGTGGAGATCCGACGGGGACGCCGCCTAGCGTCCGGGGGAATCCTCGTCACGGTCCAGGAAGCCATAGACTGCGGAAATGACGGTGAACGACTCGCGTACCCAACTTCCAGCGATGCGCCCGTCTGCCGACGGGTCACCTCCGTTGGCGACTCGGTAGAGGTCTTGCACGTCGCCTGCGATCTTGGGCAGAGAACCTGAGCGTGCCCACCTGCTGACCTGATAGCCAACGCCGAAAGCCGCGCCAAGCAGCGCGGCTTTTCGTACTGCTGGGCTGCGACCCAGGACGGCCAGCGCAGAGGTACCGAACCGCATGGCGACATTCTTGGATGCGGCGGGGGCGATCGACGGTTGATTCACGGGAACCAAGGCTTTATTTGGTTCTTGCGTCATGGGAATAATCTAGCGGTTTCGGCCACGATTGTCAGTACGAGGGGGCCCCGAAGACGGAGGGCCATTATTTCTGCGAGGCGGGCCACCTGGGCGCGACGCGCCAGGATGCTCCGATTGCTGCCCGCTCCTTGACCGTTGCTGGCGCTGCGGAGACCGCCGAGCCGGCGCGCGTTGTGGCGATTGCTGCGGCATCGAGGGCGCTGACTGCGACTTCGGGGCTGCTTTCACCATTCCAACCAAGCGCCGGAGATCAGCTAGTTCTTTATCCGTCATCTCGCGTACTTCGCCGACCTCAAGGCCATCGACCATGAGGTTGCCAATACGCACGCGCTCAAGCCCGAGCACTTGTCGGCTCACGGCGCGGAACATCAAGCGCACTTCGCGCTTGCGGCCTTCGTTGAGGGTGATGGAATACTTGAATCCACTCTCATCGTGGAGACGGCGCAGGGCCATCGCTCGCGCTTGGCCTGTCTCAATCTCGACCCCGGTCTTGAGCTTGCTGGACGCCGTTGGCGTGACCACGCGATCAAGCAGCACGTGGTATTCCTTCTCGATCTCATAGCGGGGATGGGTGACTCGATTGACCAATTCGCCATCGGTAGTCAGCAGTATGAGACCGGTGCTGTGCAGGTCTAGCCTGCCAGCAGGCACAAGGCCGTGCATCCGTAACGCACGAGGCACCAATTGGATGATGGTAGGACGCCCCCGATCGTCGGTTACGGAAGACAGATGACCATCTGGCTTGTTCGCTAGTAGGTACACATGGCCAGTGCGGGTCGCGGCTACCTGGCGGCCATCTACATCTATCGTGTCGCGATGACTGACTTCCATGATGAGGCTTTCAGCGATTTCTCCGTTCACTCGGACATAACCGCTGAGAATCAACGCGGCGCAGTTCCTCCGAGAGCCCAAACCGGCTGCCACAAGGTATTTCACCAAGGTGTGTCGTGGGCTCTCTGCGGGCGATGGGGGGGTATTTGGTTGGCCTGGCATCCATATCAGCGTAGCACGGTGCGTTCCCCAGTAGGCGTAGCGCCTGCTAGAATCGATGGGTTGGCTCCAAGGCGTGACGCACGTCGCTGTGGAGCACCTGATCACCAAGCATCGAGGGGTCTCATGGGCGACTTATTAGACAAGTTCGAGCGAGCATCAAAAGGAACCGTGCAACCACTCGGTTTCGGTGGCGCGGCCAAGCGCGAGAAGGTCGCTCCTATGCTCCTGCTCGGGGTTATCGACGCGGGGGACGATACACAAGCAAAGCTTGCGATTGATGCAGGCGTGGATGCGGTGATCGTGTCTGGACGGGGCGCTGCCAAGAAGGCAGATCTTGATAAGTCCATCAAGGCAGCAAAAGGCCTAATCGTAGGAGTGTGGGTCGACGAGGCTGCGGAGAAGGACCCGACAGGTGCTGACTTCCAGGTCTTCTCGTCAGAGGCAACTCCCATCGGTTCACTGGGTGGCGAAAATCGCACCAACGTGATGCAGGTGGTGCCGGAGTTGGAAGATGGGCTGCTGAAAACTATCGAGCACCTACCAGTCGACGTTTTCTTGGTGTCGCTTGCCGATGCCGACAAGCTAACGGTCAGTCAACTCATGCGGTTGGCCCGGGTGCGTGGCGCGACGTCTCGCTGGCTGCTAGCCCATCTAGGCCAGCTGCCTACACAAGCTGAATTAGAACAGTTGCGCGAAGCTGGAGTTTCGGGGATCGTCGTCGACCTAGCGAGCCAAGATGCCGCTGGACTCAACGAGTGCATGGCTGCTCTTCTAGAGCTACCGCACGACGTACCGGAGCGGAACAAGCACCGCAACGTTGCCACCCTGCCCGCCGCTGGATTGCGCTCGGCGACACCCGCCCGCAGGACCGAGCCGGAGCCGGACGACGATGACGATTGGGAAGACGACTAATCGCCCGCGGTCTTCGTAGTTTCTTGTAGATGCTGCTATTCAACGCTGACCTATTGCTCGACGATCCATTCGCTTTCACAGTGCTGATCGTGTCCGTTGTGGTGTCGCTTGTCATCGGGATAACGGTTCATGAATTCGCTCACGCTGCGGCCGCAACCATGCGCGGTGACCTCACCGCTCAGCGCCTCGGGCGCCTCACGCTGAATCCGAAAGCCCATCTGTCACCCGCCGGGTCAATCATGCTGTTGCTCGTAGGATTCGGTTGGGGCAAGCCGGTACCGGTGGATATCTTCAGGCTGCGTGGCGGGCGACGAGCGCTGGCGTTCGTGTCTGCGGCAGGGCCTGCATCAAACGTGATGCTCGCTCTGGCCTTCGCGCTGCTATTCCAGATCGGGCTGTTATCGGTTGACGAGATCTCGCGCGATGCGTTGGAGTCTCTCAGCGTCCGCGCGTGGGCGTCGATCGCGGGAAGCTATGCGGTGCAACTGAACTTGATCCTCGCGGTGTTCAATCTGCTGCCCGTGCCACCTCTAGATGGTGGCGGGATTCTAGCGGGCATCGCACCCCAGGGCGCGTTGCCTGCTGTACAGAAGCTCCAGAAGATTGGCCCAATGGTACTACTCGCGCTGATCCTGTCGACATACGTGACGGATCTGAACATCCTGGGAACCATTTTGAGCCCCGTGCGGAATCTGACCGACATACTGATCGGCGTCTAGCTACGCTGGAATGGGGGTTCTAGGGCTCACGTTCCTGTTCCCTCTCCTGGTAGACCTGCTTCAGAACCGCTGCTCCGGTAATCCCGACAACGCCCATGGTAAGTAGTCCGAAGAGGGTGCCCCATTGGGCGGGGGTGAACCAATCAAGCATGCTGTTCTCCTAGAGGGGATTAGGTGTGCCTGAATACAATGACGTATGCTGCCCTTTAGGGCATGAGGGTGGGCACTCAATTTGCCACAGTGCTATGACTTCTCAGCGCTAGCGCTGTGCTTTGGCAGAGTGCAGCTCGTCGATAACAAGGCGTTTGGCAGTCTCCACGACTTTGGTGAGCTGAGCTGCCGTGAGTTGGCGCCCAGGGATCTCGCGTTCGTAGTGGGCGATAGCGTTGAATAGCGCTCGGTCGTTTGGAGCATCAAGGGCCATGGAACATTCCTTAGTGAGGATGCACGCATGTTATCGCAGGACGCACTGATCCACGTCACAACTCAGGAAGCTTGGGACAGCGTTGGCGGCTCCGGCCGTTACTTCCCGCCAGGCTTCGACGCAGAGGGCTTCATCCACTGCTGCCATCGCTCCCAGCTTGAGCGTGTGCTTAGCGACCACTTCGCCGCGCAGGTCGAAGTGTTGCTCCTCGTGCTTGAGCCGTCGCAAATCACTGCGGATATCCGGTACGAGCGCGCGGCGAACGGGGACGACTACCCGCACATCTACGGGCCGATCGAGCCCCAAGCAGTCACGCAATCCATCTCAGCGCCAAAGGTAGATGGCGAGTGGCAGTTGCCCTAGGCCGTCCAATCAGCATCGCGGCCAAGGATGGACAGCAGGCGGGTTTGGCTGGGTGCGTCATCGCCAGGGTCCGCAACGCGCCCCTGACCGAATGCGGGGCTGGTGCGGAAGCGTTCCTCTCGCTCTTTGGCAAGATCGAAAGCTGTTGCCACCAGCGCAGGGTCGAGTGTTGCGTCCTGCCCGGTTGCCTTCGCCAAATCCCAGCCGTGGATGAACGAGTCCGTGAACATGCTTGTCAGGTAGTCGCGACCGGCCACATCGCCGCGACGCAGGTGACAGACCTGATCCATAGCGCCAGGTTTGGCGATGGCCGCCTTAGCGGAGGCAACGACCGCATCGTATGACGCCAGGGCGTCATCCCCAATCAGATCGCCGTCGTACTTGGTACCGACATCTTCGACGGTCTTGCCCGCAAAGACGTCTTCGATCCACGCCGTGCCATAGAGGACGTGTTGCAGCAGCTCTCGCACGTTCCAGTCACTGCACGGCGTTGCTGCGCCCCAATCTACGTTGCGCATGCCAGCGACAAACTCCCTGGTGGCATCAAGAGCATTGGCATAGGAGCCTGCCGGATCCGCGAGGCCCGTTGGTTTGTCAGTCGTCATATGAGTCCTCCAAGGTGGTCGTTTGACCGTACACCATCTGATGCGCGGCGTCCCTGAGCGGTTCAGATGCTACAATTCTCGGAACCCATCTGGAGGCGAAAGATGCAAGCGGCAGTCCGGCGTCCGAAGCGCCTCACCGGAACGATAACTCCTCCTGGTGACAAGTCGATCTCCCATCGCGCGGCCATCTTCAATGCCATCGCGGACGGCGAAGCCCGTATCGACAACTATGGACCCGGTGCCGATTGCCAGTCGACGTTACGCGTGCTACGGGCTCTGGGCACGCAGATCGACGGCAAGGGTAGTTCTTTCACCGTCCACGGCGGCATTCTGCAGGAGCCTGCAGACGTTCTGAATACGGGCAACAGCGGGACGACGACTCGCCTGATGGCGGGCGTGCTCGCTGGCCAGTCTTTCCTTTCGGTGATGACGGGAGACAAGTCGATCCGGTCTCGTCCGATGGGTCGCATCGTAGATCCACTGCGCTTGATGGGTGCCGAAGTGGACGGGCGCGCCGGAGGCAAGCTTGCACCGCTGACATTCAGAGGCGGGGCGTTACATGGCATCGAGTATCGACTACCGGTAGCGAGCGCCCAACTCAAGAGCGCGTTGCTGTTGGCTGGCTTATTCGCGGATGGCGAAACCGTGCTCACTCAACCTGCGCTATCGCGCGACCACACGGAGTTGATGTTCAGGGCCATGGGCGCTGAAGTCATCGAAGATGGGCTATCTGTCTCGGTCAAACCTGCACGCTTGCGGGCTGTGGATGTGAGCGTTCCCGCAGACATCTCGTCCGCAGCGTATTGGCTCGTTGCGGCAGTTTGCCACCCGGACGCCGAGCTTACCGTCATGGGAGTCGGAACCAATCCCACGCGCACAGGCATCCTCGACGTGCTCCAAGCGATGGGGGCTGATCTCAGCGTGGTCAACGAGCGCATCGAGGGCGGTGAGCAGGTCGCCGATCTGGTTGCGCGCTCATCGAAGCTGCACGCGACAGAGATCGCGGGCGACCTGATCCCACGGCTGGTGGACGAGGTGCCGGTGCTGGCACTGGCCGCCTGCTTCGCCGAGGGAACGACGGTGATCAGGGACGCATCAGAGTTACGGGTGAAAGAATCTGACCGGCTCCAGGCCACTTGCAAGGAGCTCAACCGGATGGGGGCGGCAGTCGAGGAACTCGACGACGGGCTGCGGATCACGGGAGGCCACGCCCTGACGGGTGCGGCCTGCCGGAGCTACGCTGACCACCGCATCGCTATGACGCTCGGGATTGCGGGATTGCTTGCGGCTGGTGAGACGACGATCGCTGCGGCGGAGACGGCGTCCATCTCCTATCCATCGTTCTGGGATGACTTGGCAGGGCTGGGAGATGGCGCGAAGTCGTGAGTCCAACCGAACAAGGGAACTCCCCGCTGCTGGTGGTGATATCGGGCCCTTCAGGCGTGGGTAAAGACGCGGTTATCGCGGAACTGCGCGAGACGCACCCGGAGATGTTCTTCGCAGTGACAGCAACCACCCGACCGATGAGGCCGGGGGAGGTAGACGGTCGCGATTACTTGTTCATCACCCCGGGTCGGTTCAAGCAATTGTTGGATCGCGGCGAATTCTTGGAGCACGCCGAAGTCTACGGTAGGCACTACGGGGTACCGAAGGGGCCACTGCGTGAGGCGTTAGCCGAAGGCCGGGATGCGGTTGTTAAAGTGGATGTCCAAGGCGCAGCAACGATACGGAGGCTGGCGCCAGAGGCGTTCCTTGTCTTTCTGGCTGCTCCTTCGTTCGAAGAGCTGGAGCGGCGTCTGACGAGCCGTAAGACTGAGTCACCTGCGCAGATGGCTATCCGCATCCAGACCGCGCGCACCGAGATGGCAGAGGCCAAACGGTTCGATGCTGTGATCGTCAACGAGAAGGACGCGCTGACACAGGCGGTCGAGGCAATCGTGGACGTGATCCGCGAGCAGCGAGCGGACGGCTCGCGCAAGCCCCTCGCTCTCTGATCTTCTGAAACGCCGGGCTTTCAATCGCTAGAGAGCGGCCCGGCCTGTTCAAAGCCGAACCGCTCCTCTAGGTCTGATCTCCTGTTCCTCTATCAGGCGAGCTTGACGCCTGCTTCTGCAGCGGCTGCTTGGTACGTCGTGCGTGCTCGCAGGCCGACCGGGGCATGCTTGCCCGTTGGGGCTACGGAGATGTCGCCGGTTGCGGGATCCCATTGGCCAGGCAGGGGCACAGTGTTCGGGGGCAGCTTCATGATGACGCCTGGTGCGCGCTCCTGGAACAGCTCGATGATCTCGTTGGAACCTGGGTCCCGGAAGACGTTGAGGGGTTCCATGCCTTCTTCAACTTTGGCCATTTCCTCTTGCAGCATTCGCCTGTAGAGGATGATGCCCTTGTCGGACTCTCCAAGCTTCTCAAGCTGACGTTGGGCGATGGGGCCTTGCGTGACCCAAGCCATGGTGTCCTGGCCGATGATGTAGTCGACGGCGAACGATCCGTCGTCCTGACGTAGCGGCGCCTCGTAGTAGGGCACGAAGTCCTGCTTGGGTGCGGGCACGCCAGCGGGTGGGGCGTAGACGTCGTAGTGCCAGTGGATGGTGTGGGTGTCATCGACCGGCGTGCGCATCTGGAAATTCGTACCTACTCGTAGCCAGTTGGGGAAGACTATCGGGTGGCCGTTCTTCCACTCTGGGTCGTCTTCGGTGGTGTCGGTGTAGGTGCGACGCTTGATGATGCCGTGCTCGAAGGGCTCGAAGCTGATCTTGGTGTGGCGGCGCCAAGGGGCGGTGGGGACGCCGTCAGTGCCGGATTCCTTGAGCATGTACTCGGACCAGTATCCGTGGAGCCACTCCAGGTGGACGGGGTCCAGGGAGTTCTCCATGCACTGGAGCCAGTTGCAGTTGAGTTCGGTCTTTCCTATGTCGCGGAGGACGTTGTCCCACACGAACAGGTCCCAGCGCGGTAGGAGCGGAACGGGCGTGGGGCCGAGGTATGTCCAGAGCATGCCGCCGAGTTCTTCGACGCGGTACGCGGCTATCTTGACCTTCTCCTTGAATCGACCGTCGGGGTGGACGGTCTCTTCGAAGGGCTGCTCAACGCATTGGCCGGTCTCGTCGAACATCCAGCCGTGGTACATGCAGCGCAGGCCTTCCTCCTCGGGGATGCCGTAGCTCATGTCGACGCGGCGGTGGGGGCAGAGGGCGTCGATCAAGCCGAAGGTGCCCTTGCGATCCTTGTAGAGAACGAGGTCTTCTCCCAGCAGGCGCACCGACTTGGTCGGTCGCTCGTCGAGTTCGGCAGTGGGGGCGATCGGGTGCCAGTAGCGGCGCATGAGCTCGCCCATAGGCGTGCCCTTCCCTACTTGGGTTAGTCGTTGGTTGGCTTCGGTGGTCAGCATCTCAATCCTCCTTGGATCCCTCAAACGTGATGCGCTCAGAAAATGGGCTGAGAGACGACGGGCCGGGGATGAATCCCCGGCCCGATGGTTAGTTGGGCTAGGCGGGAACCTCTTTGAGGTCTTTGACGACATCGACCATGCCGATCCGCGTTTCCTGGATACCTTCGTTGAATCCCTTGGGGTAACGGGCGTGCTCGATGGCGAGCGGGATGTACCCAGCGGCAGGCTGCTCGTACATCACGTTCATGGGGTCTCCGCCGTCTTCAACGACCCGCAACTGCTCTTCGAGCATCTTGCGGAACATGATGAGCCCGACATCGGTGGCGCCAAGCTTCTCGGTGGGCCGGTCGGTTCGGGGGCCTTGGATCACCCAAGCGAGTTGATCTTGGCCGACGACCCAGCGATCATCGATGCGGCCGTCGGGGCCGTTGAGCGGGCGGTACCAGTAAGGCACCTCAGTCTGTTCGGGGGCATCCTGCCCTTCAGGCGGGACATCGACGAGGTAGCACATGTGGTAGGTGGTTACGTCGTCGATGGGGACGCGGAATTGGAACTGGTGGAGGTCGCTTCCGCCGACGCGAAGCACGTTGGGGAAAAGGATGGGGTGCCCGGTCTTCCAGTACTCGTCGTCTTCGTTCTCGCCCTCGACCAAGCGGCGTTTGATGATGCCGTGTTCGAAGCGGTCGAAGCCAACCTTGATATGGTCGCGTCCTTTGCCCTGGGTGCGCTTGGCCCAGTCTTCGCGTTGCGCAGGGGGCATTTTGCGGGCCATCACCCAGTTGCCGTAGTAGCGGTGGAGCCACTCGAAGTGAACAGGGTCGAGGGAGTTCTCCTGGCACTGGAGCCAATTGCAGGGAAGCACGGTTGCTTCGATCCGGCGCCCGACGTTGGTCCAGGCGAAGAGATCCCACATAGGGAGAACGGGCATGGGCGACGGGCCCATGTAGACGAAGACGAGGCCACCGCGTTCTTCGACGGGGTAAGACTTCATCTTGACCTTGTCCTTGAAGCGGCTGCCTGCGGGCTCCGAGGGCTGGTCGACGCATGCGCCGGTCTCGTCGAAGAGCCAGCCATGGTACGGACATCGCAGGCCTTCGGGCTCAGGGATGCCGTAGGACATGTTGGCTTTGCGGTGGGGGCACGAGGGCTCTATGCAGCCCATGGTGCCCTTGGCGTCCCTGTAGAGGACTAGGTCCTCACCCAGAAGGCGAATCTCTTTGGTGGGGGTGTCGTCGTTGAGTTCGACGCTGGCTGCGATGGGGTGCCAGTAGCGCCGCATCATCTCGCCCATGGGGGTGCCTGGGCCGACTTGGGTTATCCGTTCGTTCTGTTCAGCGCTGAGCATGGGGTTATGCCTCCGGTCTGCTATCGCGCTCGTTGTTGAGCGCGGGTATTGCTGCGGATGCTAACCGTGGCCTCGTGGGCGAGGCGTGAATGCGTGCGGGGGTGTCGTGAACGTTCTGTGAACGGGATGGGGAGCGGGGACAGGGACGATCGTGGTCGATGGCGAGCCGGGAGTCCCCGGGCTCGTTGGTGGGCACATGGTGGAGCCAGTCGGGGCTCGCCCTCGGATCTCTTGGCTTCGCCGCTAGGACTAAAGGTCGCTCTGAGCTCCGGGACTGTCCGGGCTCGTTGGTGGGTTGGGTCGTGTAGCCAGTCGGGGCTCGCCCTCGGAACTCTTGGACTTCGTCCGCCGGACTAAAGGTCGCTCGGCGCTCCGGGACTGTCCGGGCTCGTTGGTGGGTTCGGTCGTGTAGCCAGTCGGGG
>ERZ890510.1422-NODE-1422-length-15601-cov-4.613598_pt1 | contig 15601 bp, 13 predicted proteins | sample MGYA00521265_ERZ890510 | MGnify/ENA primary metagenome ERZ890510 (study PRJEB32303, sample SAMEA104408624) | aquatic metagenome | biome: Brackish water; feature: Chemocline; material: water | place: Baltic Sea | collected 2014-10-26T21:54:00 | depth 110 m ...
TACTCAAAGGCACCAGTGCCGCAAGAACAAGGTACATAGGCGGGACAAAAGGTACTCACATTGTCGTTGATACTTTCCCAGGCGCACCCAAAGAATCGCTCTACTACGAATCAGATGATCACCGACCCATGATGGTTATTCCGTGGCTTGGGCGTTATCTGCTGGGAAGCACAGATGTTCGTTTTTCTGGCGATCTCGACGACGCACGTGCGAGCCAAGAAGACTTTGAATATATCCTCTATGAGACGAATAAGATCTTTCCCGGCGCTGACCTTACGACAGCAAATATCCTCTACTCATACACAGGGGTTCGACCATTACCCGCTATCGACGGTGAAAATACTGCTGACATCTCACGGCGTCACACGATTGTTAATCACGGCCCGGAAATCGAAGGCCTCTACTCCGTTATTGGCGGAAAATTGACAACCTTCAGAGCATTGTCAAAACATGTCTTAAACAATTTGGAAAAAAGACTCGGTATGTCAGTTGAGTCACTAGATAATCGAAAACTTCCGGGAACAACCACGGGCGCATTAACGTCATCGACATACTTGACAAGGCTAGACAAAATATATGGAGCACGGGCCAGTGAGTTGGAATCATTTATCAAATCGGAAAAAAAACGGGAACGCATCTTGGATTCTGCAAGTGGTCTGACCCTCGGAGAAGTCCTCTTCAGTCTCTACCAAGAAGAAGCCCAGACGGCGACAGATATCATTTGTCGCAGAACAATGTTGGGTTTCGAAGATGACTTAGGCGAAAGGGTCTTTGACCAAATTCTCAAAATCATGTCCGTCGAGCTTGACTGGGATCACACGAGAATAGAGGCCGAGAGAGATGCCTTCAATTTCTACAAAGAGCGTTCAACCACAATAGATCAGGATTATGGAATACCTACTCGGGATTGACGCAGGATCAACTGTCACCAAAACCGTCCTTTTTGATATCTCTGGGAACCAAGTCGCACAGGCGTCTCAACTGGTCGAGGTGTCTCAGCCGGAGCCCGGCTTCGTTGAACGCGATCAAGAAACCCTTTTGGAAGCCATAATTCTCGCCACCAAGACGACGCTAAAGCAAGTCCCTCAGCAAGTGCGCTTATCAATTTCCGGGATTAGCGTGACATCACATGGTGACGGCTTGTACTTTACGGACTCACTAGGAAGACCAACGCGTCCTGGCATTATGTCCTTTGACACACGCGCGTCTGGGATTGTCAACCGATGGCGGGAAAAAGGAGTGCTCGACCGCGCATTTGAAATCTCAGGACAACGGGCTTGGCCATCTTCACCAGCGGCAATTCTCGCTTGGATGAGCGAAAATGAGCCAGAAGTTCTGGAGCGAAGTTGTTGGGCACTTCCCGCGAAAGATGCTATCAAAGCTCAACTCACGGGCGTTTTTTCAACTGATCTAACAGAGGCTAGCCTCGCATTCACGGACTACCGAACCCAGCAATACTCGGACGAACTTATGGAGGTTTACGGCTTATCAAAATGGAAAGATCTGATCCCAAGGGCAACTCTTTCCACGGAAATCATCGGTCTCATAAAGCCCGCAATTGCTCGGGAATTATCTTTGGCTACCAATGTTCGAGTGGTTGCAGGCGCGCACGATGTCGATTGCTCGGCCATAGGATCCGGCGTATCCACCCCCGGAATCATTTCCGTTGTAGCAGGCTCGTTTAGCATTAACCAGACAATCTCTAATGCACCAGAGATAAACAGAAATTGGTACGCGAGAAATTTTATCCATCAGGGAACATGGATGAACATGTCCATCAGTCCAACAAGTTCCGCAAATTTTGATTGGCTCCGGAAGATTCTTGGCGTTGATGACCTCGACAGCATTCAATTGGAAATTGACTCCGTGTCAGAAGACCCAAGTGAACTAATCTTCACACCCTTACTCTTTGGATCCCCATTTGATCGGCACATTCCATCAAGTATTACTGGATTAAGGTCATGGCATACCCGCGGTCACATTCTCAGGGCAGCCATGGAGGGAGTTGCCATGATGCATCGAGTCCACATTGACTACTTGCGGTCGACATTCGAAAGCCGCGAAATACGACTAACAGGTGGAGCTAGCAACAATCCTCTCTGGTGTCAAATATTCGCAGACGTACTCAACCTCCCAGTAACGACAACAAAGTCCACAGAAAGCGGAGCACTCGGTGCTGCATTGCTAGCTGGCGTCGGTGTTGGTGTATATCCGGACGTCCAAAGCGCAATACAACAAACCGTCCATATTGATAGAACCTACATACCGCAGCCAGTTAGAGTAAAGGCTCTTCAGACGTTGTATCAACAATTCCTGGTCCACACACAGAGTGACTTATTCGATTCACCCGGAAATTCTCAAGCACACTGAAATGGAGTCAATTAATGAAATGGGTCGGCACTAGTTGGAAGATGAATAAGTCAATCGACGAATCAATTGACTACATTAACCAGATTAAGAATCTTGAAATACCGGCAGGAGTCCAACCTTTCATTATTCCTCCTATGTCGTCTTTGTCACGTGTACGGGAAGCGTTATCCGCAGCGAGTCCAATCAAGTTAGGAGCACAAAATGCACACTGGGCGATCGAGGGTGCATTTACCGGAGAAATAAGCATGCGGATGGCAAGGGACGCTGGAGCAACGATTATCGAGATGGGCCACTCCGAGCGACGACACATGTTCGGAGAAACCGACAATACTGTTTCACTTAAAGCCAGGGCAGCACTCGATGCGGAGCTCACTCCACTGATTTGCGTTGGCGAGCCATCTGACGTTCGAGAGTCAGGTGGTGCGCCTCAATTCATCCGAAATCAGGTGAACGAGGCCCTTAAGCGCATTAATGCAACTGAACTCGACAACATAGTAATTGCCTATGAGCCGATTTGGGCCATTGGTGAAACCGGGCGCGAACCTCTGCCTAATGAAATCGCTCCCATCATGGAGGAAATCGCCGAACTTCTGGCGCATAAGGCTTCAGGCTCCTCTAGGGGACCTTTGTTGTATGGCGGCAGCGTCAATTTGCAGAATGCACCAGGCCTACTTGAAGACCCCAATATCGATGGACTGTTTGTGGGCAGATCTGCCTGGGAGCCAAAGGGTCTCATGACCTTAGTAAAAATAACAGCTGAGTCTTTATAACATTTTCACTACATTAGGTACTTTTACCACACAAAAAACAAGATTATGTTAAATTGATGTCAGTTTCGCCCCTTTTATCGTTACAACATGATTATGAACGTGGATTTCACAAAAAACCGTAAGGAGGGAGCATTCGTGAGCGAAGAGAATCGACAATCGATTACGAAACACCCCTGGTTCAAACCCGTTAGCACGGTAGCCATCCTCCTTGGGTTAGTCGTTCTCCTTGCGACCAATACAACGGTAGTTAGTGCCGATAAATCTGAAACCGTGGCTAGCGGGCTCAATCCTTCCAGAGACTTTAATCCGGCCGATTTTGCCGCTGAACTGTTTCCTGGTTTGCAAGCAGGAATCGAGGCGGACGCCGTTGACCTACAAGCGTTGGACATTGCGGTTACGGCTGATCCCCAGAAAGCAGTTAGCCAGTATGGTCAGGACTTGGGGGCTGGGAGTTTCGTCTTTCCAGTCACCGCGCTGGCAACAGTCACTTCCGTAGATGACAAATTTATCTACCTTTCGGTGGAAGGAATATCTGACGAAAAAAATGTTTTAATTCCCATCGCAGGCGCACTTAACGGAGGTCCCGTGCGGGATGCAACGGGGGAAATGGAATTTGGTGACGTGCCCGACCAGATTGCCTATCAGACCGTCGCTCAAGAAATCAAGAAATTGATGATTTCGAGTGCACTTGATCCACTTGATCTGCCCACTTTGACAGACAAAAAGGTCACTTTCTTCGGAGCTTGGAAGAATGGTGGGCCCCAAGACACTTACATTTTGCAACCAACTGAGATCACGGTGCAATGATGACGACGGTACAGAGGACTGATTTGGGTGATGTCGTCCTAGAAGCACATAAAATGAGCAAAAACTACGGAGTTACAGAGGCCTTAAAATCGGTGGACTTTGAGGTCCGTGCGGGACGGGTAACTGTTCTCTTCGGCGAAAATGGTGCGGGTAAGTCGACGCTCATGAAGATCCTTTCCGGAGTTGAGCAACCGTCCTCAGGGAAAATGATCCTCAATGGGGAACCCATTGTTTTAACTAGTACTAGCGACGCACTTGACAAGGGAATTGCGATAATTCATCAAGAGTTAAACCTATGTCCAAATTTATCGGTCCGGGACAATGTTTTTCTGGGGCGCGAAATTTTCAGAGCGACGCGGGGAATCGATTTCCGTGAGGAAAAGAATCAGACGTCTCTGTTAATGGAACTACTGGAAGAGGAGATTAACCCAAACACACTTGTAGCAAATCTTCGTCTTGGGCAGCAACAAATTGTTGAAATCGCACGAGCACTCGCTTCAGACACCCGAATTCTCATTATGGATGAACCCACTTCGGCCCTGAGTTCCACCGAGGTGGCTGTCTTATTCAAAATCATCCGTGAACTTAAAGCCCAAAATGTAGCCATCGTATATATCTCGCACCACTTAGAGGAGGCACTCGAGATAGCCGACTTCGCCGTAGTTTTCAGGGACGGCGAACTGGTAGCCAACGCTCTCGCTTCAGAAATTGATCTGAAATGGGTCGTATCAAAAATGGTTGGCCGCGATGCAGAATACGATTTCAGAAATTCAGAGCGAGACTTTGGCGAGGTTGTCCTGGACATTAATCAGGTCTCCGTGATTAGCCCAGAAGATCCTGACCGGTTTGCTGTAAAAAACGTATCTATTCAAGTGCGGGCTGGTGAGATTGTCAGTGTCTACGGGCTCATGGGCGCAGGCCGGTCCGAGTTAATGGAGGCCCTTGCAGGCAAAAACCCGATCGCACAAGGTTTCGTGACCGTCAATGGAACTGACATTAAAGACATGAGTGTTCGCGAGCGCATTGCATTTGGGATAGGCCTTGTTCCAGAGGATCGCCAGCGCGATGGGCTGGTTCAATTGATGTCGGTTGGCTCCAATTTGACACTTTCGAGTTTGAAAACGTTTGTTAAACGGTTTATCGTGAGCAAGAGTGCGGAAACCAGCGCAGCGGAGCTAGAGATTCAAAACGTAAATGTAAAAACATCTGGAGTTGGTGCACTAATCACATCTTTAAGTGGAGGAAACCAACAAAAAGTAGTTATCGGCAAAGTCCTCATGACGACGCCGAAGGCCCTGCTTTTGGACGAACCCACGCGTGGAATTGATGTAGGAGCAAAGGGAGAAATTTTCTCTTTGTTATTCGAACAGGCCAAGGCCGGGCTTGCAGTTCTTTACGTCACCTCCGAAGTTGGAGAGGCGCTCAGTGCATCGCACCGGATCCTCGTTATGAATAAGGGCAGAATCGTCAGGGAATTTGATCCACTTACAGCCGTACGTGAAGAGGTAATGGCCGCTTCAGGTGAGACAACCAAGGACGGGCACCACCACAGGATTGATCAGAATGGAGCATTAAGTGTTAAGTAGTAGTCGGGTACCCGAAAGCTCCACGGGAAAAACAATCAACTGGGGCGGCCTTATGGTTGAAGGTCGAGCACTTTTCGCTCTCATCTTGATCATCGTCGTCTTTTCCTTGCTGTCCTCAAACTATTTATCTCCGGACAATTTGATCATTATGACTAGGCACGTAGCTATGAACGCGATACTCGCTCTAGGTATGTTGGTCGTAATTCTGAATGGTGGGATTGACCTCTCTGTCGGGTCAATCGTTGGCGTCTCAGGAGTTTTCGGAGGTTGGCTTTTGCAAGGTTGGGCGATCCCTTTCACGGACTTGGTTGCATTTCCGTCAGTCTTAATCGTAATTTTGCTGTCCCTAGTCGTCGGCGGAACATTTGGCCTAATTAATGGATATGTCATCACGAGATGGGGGGTGGCGCCCTTTATCGCAACATTAGGCATGTTGTACATGGCACGAGGTGTCGCGCTACTCATCACAGACGGACAAACATTTACGACGCTGACAGGTGACGCCGCACTCGGCAACACGGGCTTCCTTACCATCCTCTTCGCTTCACCCCTTGGGATCCCAATGCCCGTGTGGGTCATGATCGTGCTTGCTATCGCATTCTCAATCCTTCTCAATCGGACACCTTTCGGGCGTTGGCTTTATGCATCTGGAGGTAATGAAAGAGCATCAGTGCTTTCCGGCGTGCCAATCAATAAAGTAAAAATTTGGATTTACGTTGTGTCGGCCACGTGTGCGGCAATTGTAGGACTCCTTTTAACAGCGGACTTGAAAGCAGCTACCCCGCGAGCTGGTGAGTTTTATGAATTGAATGCAATTGCTGCCGTCGTCATCGGTGGCGCCGCACTCTCGGGTGGGCGTGGCACAGTCCGAGGCACCATCATTGGAGCATTTGTCATTGGATTCCTAGTTGACGGGCTTGTCATTGTTGGCGTCTCAGTCTTTTGGCAGCAGGTCATTAAGGGAGCAGTCATCGTGTTGGCCGTGGCACTTGATCAAGGCCAGCAGCGCCTTCAAAAGAGAGGCGAAATGAAGAAAACCGAGGCGCAGTTGTCTCAAATAGACCCCCAACCATTATCTCAAACTGCCGGGAAGGGGAAATTGAACGAGTAGAGGTAATTGAGGGAAATTTCCTCGATACCTTTTCAGGTTCTTTAATCAATCTATCGAAAGGAAATACATTGTTGCGATTAAAGTTTGGCCGCAAGATTAAGGCTGTTGCAGTCGGAACAGTCATAGTACTGACCATGGCTGCATGCAGTTCGTCAGATTCAGATACGGCATCAGGTGATTGCGAAAGCAATCTTATTGCTGTTATCACAGTTGACCCCTCAAACCCTTACTGGAAGGCAGAGGTCGACACCGCAGTCGCTGACGCGACTGCACTCGGATACGAAACTACAGTCAACGCTCACGGCAATGACGCCGATTTGCAGAATCAATTCATTGACGCTGCTATTTCGTCAAAGGCGTGTGCAATCATTCTCGACCCAGCCGGTGCTGACGAATCTGTCGGCGCAGTCCAGAAGGCAACTGATGCGGGCGTTCCTGTTTTCCAGGTAAATGCTGAAATCTCGAAGCAGGGTATTGCAAAAGCACAGATCGTCTCTAACAACGCTCAAGGCGCCGCACTAGGTGCCCAGGCATGGGTTGACGCAATGGGAGAAAACGGAACATACGTCGAACTCTTCGGAAACCCAACTGACAATAATGCGGGTATCCGTTCGACTTCTTACCATGAAGTGATCGACACCTATCCTGGTTTGGAAATGGTTCAGCAGGAAACTGCTAACTGGGATCGTCAAGAAGGCAAAGAGAAGATGGAAATTATGCTCACAGCCAATCCTGACATCGCAGGCGTCATTGCGGGCAACGACGAAATGGCACTCGGAGCGATTGAGGCCCTACGCGATGCAGGAAAACTCGACTCCGTCAAGGTGCTCGGATTTGATGGCAACGACGATGCCGTTGCAGCAGTGAGCAGTGGCGAGATGGTGGCAACCGTTCTCCAACCAATTGTGACCGCAACTCAGACCGCAGTTGCGCAAGCTCATAGTTACATCACGACAGGTGATTCAGGCGCCACTTCAGAGAAGCAGTCAATTGACTGCGTCTTGATCACAGTGGACAACGCTGGAACCGTGAAGGGCTTTGTAATCAGTTAATTCTGAGTACGAAGTTTTCTTGAATTACACGTCATGTTTCGGGGTTGGTCACATGGGCCAACCCCGGATACATGACTTTATCTTCGAAAATCAAATGATTCACACAGGAATTATCGACAGAAAGAATCAAAGTGACCGTTAACAATGTGAGTGCGGCACTTGATCCTGAATACCGGATCCGATCTCTGGAATCTCTCTCCCGGGATGAATTTGACTTCGTAGTTGTGGGTGGAGGGGTGACCGGAGCAGGAACAGCACTTGACGCTGCTAGCCGAGGATTCTCGGTTGCCCTGATTGAAATGCGCGACTGGGCAGCAGGGACTTCGAGCCGGTCAGGGAAGCTCATCCATGGTGGACTTCGCTATCTCGAACAATTTCAATTCGGGCTCGTACGCGAATCCCTCCGGGAGCGCCGACTTATTCTTGAGAAACTCAGCCCCCATTTAGCAACACCAATTCAGTTTATATATCCCTTTAAACACAGATTTTGGGAACGGCTTTATGTGGGTGCAGGGTTGATCCTGTACGACTCCATGGGAGGAGCAGGTGCAGTACCCAGACATCGACACATCAGTAAGCACGGTATTTCCAAACTCAGCACTGCTGTTGATCCAGAACTTGTTACAGGGGGTCTTACCTTCTATGACGTCCAAATGGACGATGCAAGGCACACACTCGAACTCGTGCGCACCGCAGCCGCACAAGGTGTGACCGTCATATCAGGTGCCAAAGTGATGGACCTCGACCGAATTGGATCAGTTTCCAACCTCGAGGTAGCGGATCTTCAATCAAACGGAGAACGATTCATGGTGAAGGCTCGACACGTCATTAACGCAACAGGCGTGTGGGCGGGTGACTTAGACGAGTTAGCAGGCGGTAAGCCAACCTTTGACGTGACCGCATCTAAGGGCGTGCACATATTAATCCCGCGCGCAAAAATTGAATCAGAAATATCACTATTTTTGCGGGCGGAAGATAGTGTTCTGTTTGTTAGAGCCTGGGGCAGGCACTGGCTTATTGGCACTACTGATACGCTTTGGGATGGGAACAGAGAGCACCCAACTGCCACTGCAGAAGATCTTGACTACCTACTACGAAACTTAAATTCGGTATTGAGAACGAAGTTGACTCGGGAAGATATTGACGGAGTTTTTGCGGGGCTGCGGCCTCTGGTGGCAGGTAAGGCCAATACAACAAGCAAACTCAGCCGCGAGCACGCGGTTGAGACAACTGCTGAGGGTTTCACAACGATCGTTGGTGGTAAATACACGACGTACCGCATCATGGCAAAAGATGCTATTGACACAGCCTTGAAAAGTATGGGCAATATGACCACGGAAACACGGACCGCGAACATCCCGACGCTGGGCGGAGCCGATTATCACACTCGAAAACGAGAAATCAGAGCGCGAGGGGCGGAATTGGGACTCTCCAAACCGCAAGTAGCTCATTTGCTCGGACGCTACGGATCGCTCACACCCGAACTTTATGCGCTGATACTACGTAAACCGGATCTTAGCAAACCAGTGAAAAACGGCGCAGGATATCTGCGGGTGGAAATCGTTTATGCAGCGTCAAATGAAGGTGCGCTGCACGTTGATGACACACTAACGCGACGGACGCACATTTCTATCCTTAGAAAGGATAGAGGAACTGAGTGTGTTGTTGAGGTAGTTGACTTAATGGCTCAAGTCCTTGGGTGGTCTGATTCTGATAAAGACGATCAAGTCGAACACTACTGCCAACGAGTCGCCGCGGAAATTGACGCAGACGCCGTGGCGAGTGATTCGGAAGCTTTGGCGTTGCGTGAAAGAGTTTTGGATCCGAGAGTAGCTTTGGCTCGTGCACTAGAACATACGATCCAAGAGTCATCATGACTCTGCAGCCAGGATCTACAGGGGTCTCCCAGCGCGAACGTAAAGCTGAAGGTCGTCAAAGATTGATTACCGAAAGAGTTGTGGCACAGGGATCATGCACAGCACAGGATTTAGCAAGTGAATTTGGCGTCTCGATTATGACCGTACACCGCGATCTTGACGCACTCCAGCGCAGGGGAATTGTGAGAAAATTCCATGGCGGAGTCACGGCTGAACCGTCAGGCGTATTCGAAGCTCGAATTTCCTACCGACTTGAATCACAGATTCGGGAAAAGAGTGTCATCGCGCGGGCAGCTCTTCAATACGTCGAGCCTGGGATGTCAGTATTGCTCGATGACTCCACATCAATCCTTCAAATGATTCCTGGCCTAGCTGATCGAGGCCCACTTCACGTATCCACGACTTTCCTCGCAGGTCTGCGCAGACTTGCAGAAATCCAGGAAGCTTCTAACTTAACTGTTATCGGTATTGGCGGTAGATACGACTCGTTACATGATTCATTTGTTGGAACACAGGCAATTGATCAAATCGAATCTATGCGATGGGATGCAGTGTTTATGTCAACCTCCTCAATTGACGAACAGAATGCCTTCCACCAAGAAGAACACATAATGGCCATTAAGCGAGCCATGATGAAAGCTTCGAAGCGGCGCTATCTTCTAGCCGACCACTCAAAGGTTGGACGCGTGGCGTTACACCAAATTACCTCTCTCTCAGCATTCGACGCTGTAATCACAGATCAGTCCGCAGATCCTGCTGTACTTAAGGAATGGGAATCGCACGGTGTGAATCATGAGATTGCTCGATAGTAGAAGTCAATGACACATCTACTTAACGCTCCGGATCAGTTTCGCGCCGAGGCTATGTCGGGTTTAGCAAGCTGTTACCCCCAATATTTAACTAAATTGGAAGACGCATCTGGTTATGTGAGCACTGCGGCTTCTTCGAATCGAGTGCAGTTACTTGTTGGCGGAGGATCAGGTCACTATCCGTCATATGGTGGAATCCTAGGACCAGGGTTTGCAGACGGAGCGGTACTTGGTGAAGTATTTACATCGCCATCTAGTGAACAGATATACCGAGTAGCAATGGCACTTGAACCGTCTGGCGGATTGGTAATGGCATTCGGCAATTATTCTGGTGATCGGCTTAACTTTGCGGCGGCCCGGGAGCGACTACTCGAAAATGGCGTTGACACCCGTATCGTCTTTGTAACCGACGACATTGCATCTGCGACACCTGATGAAGCAGAACTGCGGCGAGGTGTTGCGGGGACGTTTATTGTTTACAAAATCGGTGCGGCGGCCGCTTCACGGGGTGCAGATCTCGACTTCGTTGAACAAGTGATGGTCAAAACAAATAAACAAACATTCAGTCTCGGGGTCGCATTTTCTGGTTGCACACTTCCAGGAGCAACAGAGCCTCTATTTCATGTAGAGCCGGGAATCTGCGAGATGGGTTTAGGTATCCACGGCGAACCGGGTATTAGTAGTCAACCGCTGGCGACCTCAAGTGATCTGGCTGAGCAATTACTGGATGCCCTATTGGTGGAGCGCCCAACTCACTCTGGTGACCGTGTGGCCCTACTGGTAAACGGCCTAGGTTCAACAAAATACGAAGAATTGGCGGTCTTTTTCAATGACGTGGCGCAATTATTAGCAGTCGCTGGACTTGAAATGGTTCTTCCCGAGATTGGAGAAATGGTGACCAGTCTTGACATGTCTGGGGCTTCAATTTCTATTTGTTGGCTCGATGACGAGTTAGAAGAACTGTGGGCGGCGCCGGCTGACACGATCTCATTTAAACGTACGGAACTTCATTTAAGTAAGGAACGCTTCATTCCAAAGGACCGGCAAGACACAAACGCTCAGGAACTCGACAGATTAGGGCAGGTAAACCTTAGTTTGGTTGACCAAAAAAAGCATGATGCATTCGTCCGTATTACCGAAAATGTACTGAAGGAATTAGCCCATCGGCAGGCTGAACTGGGCAGACTCGATGCTGTGGCAGGTGATGGAGATCACGGAACTGGAATGGCCCGAGGTGTGAAAGCGGCTTACTCTGTTGTAGAGAAGCTACCCTGGGCCAACCCAGCGCAACTGCTAATAAGTATGGGACCAGTCTTCAGTGATCAGGCGGGTGGCACTAGCGGAATCTTGTGGGGAATTTTTTTAGAAGATATCGGAAATGAATTAGAAGCTTCAAAGTCGGATTTACCAGTTGATATCGCTAATTCAATATCACACGCAGTGGATCTACTACAACGAGTCGGTGGCGCCAACATTGGAGATAAGACCCTTCTTGACTCAATGATTCCTTTTAGTAATTCGTTTACCAAATCAAGCGAATCAGGGATTGGATTCGTCGAAAGCTGGTGCGTTGCTGCTGATATTGCATCCAAAGCAGCGGCAGCAACTTCCGACCTCATCCCTCGAATCGGCAGGGCGCGGGTACTTGCAGGACGCAGTCGAGGGAGTCCAGATCCTGGCGCGACTTCATTCGCGCTGATAGTTACTTGTATCGCAAATTCACTGATTGACAACAAAACGATGGAGGAATAATGACTGGTTTACGCATCGTTGTGGCAGCAGATGTCGCTGGATTCGATTACAAAGAGATCATTAAGGCCGATCTTGAAAAAGACGATCGGGTAAAAGAAGTTTTCGACATTGGGGTAAACGCTGATGGACTTCTGGATTCGGAGTACCCCACCGTGGCAATTGCAGGCGCACGATTAATTCAAGATGGTTCGGCCGACAGAGGCATCTTTATCTGCGGGACTGGAATCGGAGTGGCAATTGCAGCCAATAAAGTTCAAGGAATACGGGCGACGGTTGCACATGATTCGTACAGTGTTGAGCGCTCCATTCTCTCGAATAACTGCCAAGTATTAACAATGGGGCAACGGGTCGTAGGAGTGGAATTAGCGCGCCGGTTAGTGAAAGAGTGGCTCGGCTATGAGTTTGATTCAACGAGTGCTTCGGCGGACAAAATAAAACTTATTGATGAATTTGAGGACTGTTAAGGACGAAAAGATGGCGCTGCTCTGTATTGACGTTGGTACGACCATGGTGAAGGCCGTCATCTTTGACGAAGAAGGACACGAGGTCAAGATTGCTCGCCAAGGAACTGTTGTCATTCGCACACTACCCGGACATAGTGAACAGGATATGTACGCCGTCTGGGACGCGGTCGTATTTGCCGTACAAACGGCAGTGCACCAATTCCAAGACATCATTTCGAGTGTTTCGATAACGGGACAGGGAGATGGGTGTTGGTTGGTGGACGAAGAAGGCAAACCGACTGGGCCAGCAGTTCTCTGGAATGACGCACGCGCAAAATCGATCGTTGAAGAGTGGGACTCGGGCGGTTTACTTGAAGCGCTCTACAAGATCAACGGTAATCAGGCTTTTCCGGGCACAAGTTCTGCCATTTTGCAATGGTTTCACGACAATGACCAAGAAAGATTGGAACGCTCGTACAAAGCCCTATATTGCACTGGATGGATCTACTTGCGCCTAACTGGCCAATTTTCCGTCGACGAAACAGATGCCGCGTCGCCCTACTTAGATCTGGAGGCTGGAGAATATTCTACCAAAATCCAAGAACTCCTAAATCAGAACTGGGTTTTCCGTCTTCTTCCTAAAGTGAAGCGTGACGGTTCACGAGTTGAGCCCCTACTCGAAAATGTTGCCGCAGAAATGCGACTCAGTCCAGGCATCCCAGTTGTGCTGGGACCATTTGATATACCTATTACTGCAATCGGAATCGGTGCTACGGAGCCGAACCAAGCATGCACAATTCTTGGAACAACACTTTCCACAGACATCATTCTCGACCGATTTAACCCACAGAGTCCAGTCGCAGGAATGACTTTACCGTCAGGTGTCCCTGGCACATTTACTAAATCGCTGGCGGCAATGGCCGGAGTCGAAATAGTGACCTGGTGCATGAATCTCATGAATCTCACTGAGCCTGACGAACTTTCAATAGTCGCAAACGAAGCTGATCCAGGCTCAAAAGGTTTATTGTTCTTCCCATTCATGTCGCCTGCAGGTGAGAGAGCACCGTTTCTCGATGTGCAAGCGCGCGGTTCGCTTCATGGGTTAACTTTTGAACACGGCAGACCTGAAATCGCTCGAGCAATTCTGGAAGGAATGAGCTATTCAATCCGGCATTGCTTGAACTTTGGATCGATAAAAATTACGGAACTGCGGCTTTCCGGGGGCGGCGCAAATAGTGAATTTTGGTGTCAATTGCTCGCAGACATAACCGAGGTTCCAACTATGCGATCAGTTGATTCGGAGTTAGGAGCTAAGGGCGCATTTCTTGTAGCGCAGGTTGAACTGGGTCGGTCTCTCAATATGACTCAGGCAGTGGAAAAATTTGTCCACGTTCGAGATGTTTTTCAGCCAATTCCAGAAAACGTGGTTAAGTATCAAAGCTTCTTTTCCACTTACCTTGCGTTGCTTGAGCGACAACGAGAGCAATGGCCCATTTTATCAGCCATCGAACATCAACCAATAAGAGAAGGCAGGTAATTTCAATGACACGCTATTCCCTAAGTCTGAGTTTCTTCTTCACGGATCAACCTCTTGAGAACAGAATTGCTCGAGCTGCTCAAGCAGGTTTTAAGGCTGTGGAATTTTTCTGGCCTCAAGAGACAAGTTTTTCCTCCATCAAGAACGCTCTGAATAGACATGAGGTTGAATTGGCTCTCTTCAACATGAACGAGGGTAACTACCTCAGAGGAGAGCGGGGATTTGCTTCGGACCCCGACCAGGTGGGGCGCTGGAGAAGTTCCCTAGATCAAGCACTTGAACTAGCAGCCCTAACTTCTTGTCCAAATGTCAATGTACTCACTGGAGATTGGATCAATGGGGTTCCAAAGATGAAACAAATGGAAACCCTCACGGAGAATTTGGCCTGGGCGGCGCCGCGGGCATTTGAGGCAGGGACGCGCCTGCTGATCGAACCATTGAACGTTGTTACGCACCCAAATTTCGTCTGCACCACCACTCATAAATCCGTCGAGATAATTGAGGCGGTGCGCAATCATGGCCAGAATCTAGAAAATATCCTCTTACAATTTGACGTTTATCAGGTTGCAAGGGGTGAAGGAAATATAGTCGCTTCATTGAAAGATCTTATGCCGAGAATTGGTCATATTCAAATTGCAGACTCCCCTGATCGTGGAGAGCCGGGAACGGGTGAACTAAATTATGAATATATTCTGACCGAAATCGACCGAGCTGGATATCAAGGCTTCGTTGGCCTTGAATACAAGCCACCCACAGCCACGAGCGATCACGACCTATTCGAATGGATTCGACATATGACTCCAGATTTCGGGGTGACGAAGTCCGATGCTTAAAGGTATTAATCCACTTTTGTCCGGAGATCTTTTACGGACCTTGGATCAAATGGGCCACGGAGACCAATTACTCCTCGTCGATCGAAACTATCCAGCAATAGCAAGTGGAAAACAAGTGATCCACATTGCCCAAACCTCAATCTTGGATGTCACCAACGCAATCCTGTCGGTATTCCCACTGGATACATTTATCTCGGCCCCAGTTGAGCGAATGGAAGTTGAAGACGACCCCCAAAAGATAACCAAAGTCCAGGAAAGCTTTGTTGAGCTTGTTAGGGACCATCAGCCAACGGTGACAGAGTTTGGAGTAATTCCACGCTCAGCCTTCTATCAACGTGCTCGGTCTGCCTTTGCGGTGGTTCACACGCTCGAAACGGCCCCGTATAGCTGCTTTATCCTTCATAAAGGTGTAGTAAACGTCCCAGTAAATTAATTGTGGTCACATCAAAGCGGACCGAATAATGGGGTCCGTCGCAATGAAGCCACTTAATTCACACTGGTCAACACAAGGACAGATATTGCCTTTGGTTGTACTGAGTCGAAATCATCCCTTACAGGGCCTATAGTTAATTAAAAATGTGAGCCGCATAGGAGCGTTCTTAGTGTCGATCCAGACTAAGTCCGCCCGCGCGTGGCTGCCGTCGTATTTGGTCC
>ERZ890510.1423-NODE-1423-length-15586-cov-4.363338_pt1 | contig 15586 bp, 14 predicted proteins | sample MGYA00521265_ERZ890510 | MGnify/ENA primary metagenome ERZ890510 (study PRJEB32303, sample SAMEA104408624) | aquatic metagenome | biome: Brackish water; feature: Chemocline; material: water | place: Baltic Sea | collected 2014-10-26T21:54:00 | depth 110 m ...
CCAGGCGAACTATGCCGCGGCGAAGGCCGGGATGATCGGCATGTCAAAGGCCCTGGCGCAGGAAGTCGCGTCTCGCGGCATTACGGTCAACTGCGTCGCGCCGGGCTTCGTTGAATCGCCGATGACTGACGGGCTGACAGAGGACCAGAGAACTAAGTTGGCTGGGGCCATCCCCGCCGGTCGATTTGGGACACCTCAAGATATCGCCGCATCGGTGGTCTATCTGGCGAGCGAGGAAGCCGCATATGTTACCGGTCAGACGCTCCACATTAACGGCGGGATGGCAATGATTTAGGGCCCAAAACTGGCCTGGCGGACCGCTAGTCAACCAATCTAAAGTGTGTTACGAACCCTTCAATGTAGTGCCGTCACGAGGACGTTTTGGTTGCTACAATGCGTACTTATTTTTGGAAAATCGTCCACCGCTGGAGCCTGGTCTCGGCGCAAATCCAAGGGAATATGTGAATGAGTGACATCGCCGACCGTGTGAAGAAAATCGTCGTAGAACATCTGGGCGTTGACGAGGAAAAAGTCACCGATTCGGCGAGTTTCATCGACGACCTTGGTGCGGACAGCCTCGACACAGTTGAACTCGTGATGGCGTTCGAAGAAGAGTTCGGTTGCGAGATCCCGGACGACGCCGCGGAAAAAATCGTCACGGTCAAAGACGCGGTCGCCTTCCTTCAGACGGCTGCTTCCTGAACGAAGTGACGCAACCCGGCCGCGGGAGCGTAAGTCTTGGAACTTAGACGCGTCGTCGTAACCGGCCTCGGCTTGGTGACGCCGATTGGCACTGGTGTCGAGCTAACCTGGAAACGTCTCCTCGAGGGACGCTCCGGTATTACGCCCATCCAAAAATTTGATGTTTCCGACCTGCCGGCCAAAATCGCCGCCCAGGTCGTCCGCGGCGAGGGTGAGGGCGACTTCAACTTCGACGATTGGGTGACGCCGAAAGATCGCCGGAAGATGGCCGATTTCATCATCTTCGGCCTCGCTGCAGCACAACAGGCGATAGAAGACGCCGGTTGGAAGCCCGAGACCGAAGAAGATCGGTGCCGCACTGGCGTTCTGATCGGCTCAGGCATTGGCGGGTTGCAGGAAATTGTCGAGGGCGCCAAGACCCTGGATGAACGCGGTCCGCGTCGCCTCAGTCCATTCTTCATTCCCCAGGCTCTGATCAACCTGGTTGCCGGCCATACCTCGATTCGCTACGGCTTCAAAGGGCCGAACCATGCGGTCGTGACCGCGTGTTCGACCGGTGCGCATGCCATTGGTGATGCGGCGCGCTTTATCAGTATGAGCGATGCCGACGTCATGGTTGCCGGTGGCACCGAATCAGCGATCTGCCGGTTGGGTGTGGCCGGATTTGCTTCCGCTCGTGCGCTCTCGACCGACTTCAACGACACGCCGCAAAAGGCGTCACGCCCGTGGGACAAGGACCGCGATGGGTTCGTGATGGGCGAGGGGGCCGGGGTCGTCGTCCTCGAAGAACTCGAACATGCAAAGGCGCGTGGCGCCAAGGTTTACGCCGAGATTGTCGGCTACGGCCTGTCGGGCGACGCACATCATATTACCGCCCCGTCCGAGGATGGCGATGGTGCGTTCCGGGCCATGGGAATGGCGTTAAAACGTGCCGGTTTGGCGCCCGACCAGATCGACTATATCAACGCCCACGGCACCTCGACCCCACTTGGCGATGAGATCGAAATTCGGGCGGTGAAACGTCTCTTTGGCGATGCGGCGTACAAGCTGTCGATGTCATCGACGAAGTCGGCCGTCGGGCATCTCCTGGGCGCTGCTGGATCGGTCGAGGCCATCTTTAGCATTCTTGCGATGCGCGACAGTATGGTGCCGCCAACGTTAAACCTGGACAACCCGAGCGAGGGTTGTGATCTCGATCTCGTGCCGCACACGGCCAAGAAGAAAGAGATTCGTGCCACGTTGTCGAATTCGTTCGGCTTCGGCGGCACCAATGCGTCTTTGATTTTCGCCCAGCCAAGTTAGTCCCGCCGGCCATGAGCCGCAAAGCCATACGCGTTCTAACCCTGCTCCTGGTGGTCGCTGTAACTGCCGCCGCTGGCATGTTGGTCTGGGGCGCGGCGGCCTTTGACGCGGCGGGGCCGACCACCGAGGACGCTACAATCGTCCTGCCGCGCGGATCGTCCGTGGCCCAGATTTCCGAAATCCTCGAGGCCCGCGGGATTCTGAGCGAGCCCGGCCTATTTCAGTTCGTCGTGCGCGCGTCGGGTCAAAGCAAATCGCTGCGTGCCGGCGAATACTTGGTGCCCGCTCGGAGTTCAATGCGTGCGGTTCTCGATCTAATAGTGCGTGGCGATCCCGTCATTCGCCGGTTGACGCTGCCCGAAGGATTGACGACGGCCGAGGTGCTGCGATTAGTCGCCAGCGCCGACGGGCTCGATGGCGCACCGCCAACCGACATCTCCGAAGGCGCCTTGTTGCCCGAGACCTATCACTACGCCTACGGGGACGCCCGCGCTGACGTGGTTGCCCGAATGCAACGCGCGATGAACGACCTAGTTGATGATCTGTGGCCGGCGCGCGCGCCAGACTTGCCGTTCACCACGCCCGGCCAAGCCTTGGTTTTGGCCTCGATCGTCGAAAAGGAAACCGCCATTGCCGAGGAGCGCCCGCGCATTGCCGGCGTCTTCATCAATCGGCTGCGCCGGGGGATGCGGTTGCAGTCAGATCCGACGGTGGTCTATGCGCTGACCGGCGGCAAAGGACCGTTAGGACGGCGGTTGACGCGGGACGACCTCGCCGTCGACTCGCCGTTCAACACCTACAAGACGCGCGGACTTCCACCCACCGCCATCGCCAACCCTGGCCGCGCTGCGCTTGAGGCGGTACTCCACCCGGCTCCGACCGACGACCTCTATTTTGTTGCCGACGGAAACGGCGGCCATGCCTTTGCCCGGACCTTGGAAGAACACCAACGGAATGTCCGGCGATGGCGGAAAATTCGGTCGCAGCAGAACTGAACGCTTGTTGGCAACGGGGCCGGACACTATAGATTGGGCTGTGTCGTTCCCCACTCACCGACCGGCTTTTTAACGTGCCCATTTCCAGTATGACCGGTTTTTCCCGCCAAGAAGGGCGGAGCGGCGCATTCGATTGGGCTTGGGAAATGCGCAGTGTCAATGGCCGCGGCCTCGACATTCGGCTCCGTCTTCCGAACGGGCTCGAAGACCTTGAGGGCCACATCCGTGCAGCGGCGCCACTACGCTTCAATCGCGGCAACATTCAGGTCTCGCTCCAGTTCGACCAGCGCGCCCAACAGGAATTGCGGGTGAACCAAGACGTTTTGGCGCAAGTGTTGCGTGAACTCGCCGCGTTGCGCGGGACGCCCGGCACCGCTGACGCAACGTTGGACGGGGTGTTAGCGCTTCGCGGCGTCCTTGAGATGCAGGAGCAGGAGATTCCAGAAAGCGATATCGAGGTCCGCGACATCGCGCTGCGGTCGACTTTTGACCAAGCGCTGGAAGCACTTGACGCCGCTCGGCGCGACGAGGGCGCACGGATTGACGCGACACTGCGCGGCCATCTCGACTTGATTTCACAACTGGTCGCCCGCGCCGAGGCGATCGCGGCTGCCCGTCCGGACTCGGTGCGCGATCGGTTGCGACTTCAGATTGATGAGTTGCTCGCCGATCGACCCGGGCTGCCCGAGGAACGATTGGCCCAGGAGTTGGCGCTGCTTATGGTCAAATCCGACGTATCCGAGGAAATTCAGCGGTTGCGCGCGCATGTCGAGTCGGCCAATGACTCGCTCAATAGTGGCGAAGCAGTCGGCCGCCGCCTCGACTTTCTATGCCAAGAATTCAATCGAGAGGCCAACACGCTCTGTTCCAAAGCGAGCGACGTCACCCTGACAGCGGTCGGGCTTGACTTGAAGGTCGAGGTCGATCGCCTTCGTGAGCAGGTGCAAAACGTTGAGTAACGTTGCAGAGACATCTATTCAGCGTCGCGGTTTCCTGTTGGTTCTCTCGTCGCCCTCGGGGGCCGGAAAAACCACACTGTCGCGCCGCCTGCTTGAAGACAATACGGATTTTGTCATGTCGGTTTCCGCAACCACGCGTGCGGCGCGAGAAAACGAATTGGAAGGTCGCGACTACTACTTCGTTAAGGGCGCAGAATTCGACGCGATGGTTGATCGGCGAGAGTTTCTAGAACACGCCGTCGTCTTCGATCACCGCTATGGGACACCGTCGAAGCCTGTCTTCGATGCGTTGGAGGGGGGGCACTGCGTTCTTTTCGATATCGACTGGCAAGGAACGCAGCAGCTCACCGAAAACGTCCGGGAAGATGTTGTGACCGTGTTTCTGCTCCCGCCATCGCTTAACGAACTGGCACGGCGGCTCAAGGCTCGCGGCCTCGACAGCGAAGACGTCGTCCAGGCACGCATGGCCAAAGCAGTTGACGAAATCAGCCACTGGCGCGAATACGATTACATTCTGGTAAATCACGATCTCGAGGAGACGGCGGCCCAGCTCCAGATGATCGTCGGTGCCGAACGATTGCGCCTAGAACGACAAACCGGTCTCAGCGATTTTGTTCGTACGTTAACCTGAGGTCGCCATTTCGGTCGGGATCCGTGCCGCGATCGCACAGAATTGCGCCACCGTTAAATCTTCGGCGCGATCTGTCGGCGCGATCTCAAGGTCTTTCAAGAACGTTACCGGACTCTCAACAAGGCTCTTGAGGCTGGAGCGCAGCATTTTGCGGCGTTGACCAAAAGCCGCAGCGGTCACGCGCTCCAATGCGGCCGGATCGATCGCGATCGGATCGTCGCGCGCCGTCAAACGTAGAACCGTCGATTCGACCTTGGGCGGTGGCACAAAGGCTTGCGCCGGGAGATCGAACGCGCGCGCTACGGCGCACCGCCATTGGGCCAACACGCTGAGTCGCCCATACGTCTTATTGCCGGGAGCGGCAAGAATGCGGTTGGCGACTTCCTTCTGGAACATCAGTGTCATATCGGCAAAAGGAACAGGATTGGTCGTCAACCACTTAGCGAGCAGCACCGTCGAAATGTTGTACGGCAGATTAGCGATCACAAGAGAATCAGGCGCCACCAAACTCGCTTCGTCGCACGCGATGGCATCGGCCTCGACGACCTTCAATCGACCAGGATAATGCACGCCGAGTTCTGCCAGTGCGTCAAGGCACCGGGCGTCGGTCTCAACCGCCACGACGACTGCGCCCGCCTCTAAAAGCGCGCGCGTAAGGCCGCCGGGGCCGGGCCCAACTTCATAGACCGTCTTGCCCTCAATATCGCCCGCCGCGCGCACAATCCGCCGAGTCAGATTGAGGTCCAAAAGAAAATGTTGCCCCAAGGATCGTCGCGCGTCCAATCCGTGACGCCTAATAACGTCGCGGATCGGCGGCAAGTCCGGCGGCACGGTCAAGCGCCCCCGGACCGCGTGCGCGAGACGGATTGCGCGAGCAGAATGGCCTGCACGAGGCTCCCCGGATTGGCCACGTTCTTGCCGGCGATGTCGAACGCGGTCCCGTGGTCGGGCGAGGTCCGCACAAACGGCAGTCCCAAAGTGATATTGACCGCGCGATCGAAATCCAGAGTCTTGATCGGGATTAACGCCTGGTCGTGGTACATGCATATGGCGGCGTCGTATGTCGTTCGCGCCCCAACATGAAACAAGCTATCGGCGGCCAAGGGCCCGCGTACATCGACGCCGCGCTGGCGTAGCGCTTCAACCGCCGGCGCGATCACCATGGTTTCCTCGAATCCGAACATCCCGCCCTCGCCGGCATGAGGGTTCAGTCCGGCAAAAACCAGGCGCGGTACGGCAATAGAAAAATCGTCGCGCAATGCTGCCGCGGTGATTTCGGCGCACCTAATGAGCAAATCCGGGGTGAGCGATGCAATGGCCTCGCGCAGTCCGACATGGACCGTCGCCGGCACGACCTTGAGGCTGTCGCCAACCAACATCATCACAGTCGGTACATCGCCTGCGAGGTGCCCGAGGTAATCGGTGTGCCCGCTGAAGGGAAAACCGGCCTTCGCGAGTGTTTCCTTGTGAATCGGGTTCGTGACGACGCCATTGACGGTGCCGGCGATTGCGAACGTCGCAGCACGCTCAATTGCCGCCAAAACAGCGGCAGCATTTGCAGGATTCGGCGCGCCGGCCGCGACCGCGCTCGGTAGATCTTGGCGCAACACCGGTAGTGCGGTCTTGAAGACGTTCGGCGCATCTTCGGGGGCGCTAATTTCGGAAACCGTGACCCCCAGATTCAGCGCCGCGCTCGCAACGCCAACATCCCCTGGGTCGGCAATAAGGAAAAACGGCTCGAGCCCGTTTTTTGCCCGCTCGATCCAGGCCTTCAGGGTGACTTCGGTCCCGATCCCTGCGGGCTCACCCATCGTAACGGCCGTCGCCGCAGCGAAGGCCGGCGCCATTAACGCACGTCCACGACGGCGTCTCGCCGGAGATCGCGTAGATAACGGCGGGCGAGCATCGACAAGCGCGCTTGGCCGATCGAATTCTCAATTGCCTTGCGGTCTGGCTCGGGGACCTCGGGTTGCTCGCGGTCGCACACCATGAGGACGTGGATACCGTCCTCGGTGCGCACCGGCACACTGGCCACACCGACATCAAGGGTAAGAATGGCTTCGCGAAACTGGGTCGGCGTATCGGACACTTTCACTCTGCCTAAATCGCCGGATTCGGGCGATCCCATTTCGGTCGACAGCGTGTCAAAATCCTCGCAACCGCGGACGGTGCCGCCGATCGTCCGGGCGAGCGCCATCTGACTTTCGATGGCCCCGTCGTCCGCATCCGCTTTGAGCGGGATGAAAATTTGTTTGAGCGTCACGGTGACCTGCTCGGGATCGATCGCTGCGAACCGGCGCCGGTCTCGGACCTGTAAGATGTAGACGCCGTCGCGTGTGACAATTGGGTCGCTGATTTGATTGATATCGAGCGTCTCCAGCGCCGGTCCAGCTGCATCGGGCAATTCTGCGCCGCTGATCCAGCCCAAATCGCCACCCTCGGCGGCAGAAACCGCCTGAGAGAACTGTTGGGCGAGGATCGGAAACGATGCACCCCCGCGGAGCTGGACAATCAGCGTCTCGGCGTTGGCGGTGACATCCCGGCGGATCGCCGCGTTCTGGTCGGAGAAGGCGAGGAATATCTCGCTCGTCAGATGTTCGATCCGCCCACCGGATTTGAGGCGTTCCACGAGCGTCTCGATTTCATCGGGGCCGACAACAACCCGGGGACGCAGACGCTGACCGACGACTTTGCTCCATGCAATTTGCGCCCGCAGCTGATCTTGTAACGACGTAACCGAAACGCCCTGGGAATCGAGCAACTTGGCGAGGTTCCCCTCGGGCATCTTGTTCTGCTCTTCGATGAAGCGCACGGCGCCATCGACTTCTTGTTCTGTTATGGCGATGTTCAGGCGGAAAGCTTCCTGAATTTGCAGACGCTCGTCGATCAAGCTCTCCAGAATTTGGGACTTCAGCTGATCGGCAACTTGGCCCGAAGGATCGGCGCCAGAACTTGAGACAACGAGCCTAACCCGCTGTTGCAGGTCGTAATTGGAAATAATCTCGTCATTAACCACCGCCGCGATCGTCTGCACAGACTGAGCCGTCGCCACCCCTGCGAGATTTGCGAGGCTGACGAGGAGCGCCAGAATGAGTGAAACCGAGCGTGTCACGTGCCACCGTTTTTTTGGACGATACCCAAAGGGTTCGGGGTATCTACCCAAGATGCTTGAAGCGGACCCTGAACGACACTGTGGTCGCTGGTTCGACGTCGCGATCCCGGGTGAAGTCCCGATTGAGGTCCACGCTGACGTTGAAACACTCGTCTTCGTAGACCAAACCCACGCCTGAGTTAATCGTACCACCAGCTTGCGTCAAGTCGCGCCGCGTATTGGCCCTTAAGGTCCAAAATTGGGTCAGTGCGGCCAACCCCGCAATGTTGATTTCCTCGCGATCGGTCAGTTCATCTGCCGTCAATTCTCGGCGCAACCTGACGTAAGTCGCGTTGAACTTATAGCGTGGCGGACCCGCCTCGAGGGTGATTTCGTTGCGCCTTAAGGCCAGCGTATCGCGGTCCAGGCGGACCCGCTCATAGAAGCGAAACAGCGTCGAAGGCGAAATGTCGACCCGCCCGACAAAGTCTGAGTTGCTGGCCTCAAGACCGGTCTTGTCGGCAAAATTGTCGTCCGCCTTGGGCCGCAGAACCTGGCCCAGCAACGCGCTCACATAGCCCCCGTTGTCCCCGTAAATGCCATAGCGGAATCCGTAGTTGAGGCGGGGGCCGCCTTCGATCCGGTCAATTCCTGGAAACCTGTTGTCGCTGAAGACGTTGGTGTCGTCGAATTCAAAGTTGAGGCTGTCCTCGTTTGGGATCTCACTTGGATTACCGCCGTAAGGGCTGACTACAACGTTCACAATAGGTTCCAATACCTGTCGGGCGCCCTGTTCGCGGCGCACCAGCGGTAGCCGCCAATCGAACGCGAGTTGCGGTACCAGGCGCGCGGTTAGGCCGTCGTTGCTGGGCGTTAGCGGTTTTTGAGCATCGACGACGTCGCTTGTTAGATACCCGTCGGCTTTGACTTCTGCGATGAGCGTTCGCACATCGCCCAGCTTCCCAACCCGGGGCAACAGCCAGCGACCACGCACCGACAGCCGAGTGCTATTCGTGCCTTGCCTGCGGGTGAGCGACAGGAAATTGCTGTCGACCCGGAATGAACCGCCGAACTGGTCGGGCGCCGTGATCAGGTTGTACTCCAGCATCGGCAAGATCAGCGGTGTTTCTCCCGGGTCGTCCTCGGTCCGTAGGCCTTGGAAGAAGTACCCGTTTGCCGCCGCGTAGTTGCGGTCCGAAAAGCCCTCGACAAAGGCATTGGAGGTCAGGGTGTCGTTGTCGCTGATCTGATAACGCCGCAGATACGTGTCGTCGCTCGCGATGGCGCCGTTGAATCCCCATCGCCAGGTGTCATCCAAATCGAATGCGCCTTGTGCAAACAGGTGGCTTCTCGTGACTCGCTGGCCGGTCTTCACATTGAGATCGTTGCGTGCTTGCGGTCGCGTGACGCTGCCCTCAAATCTGTACTGGCCGGTGTCCAGCCGCTCGCGAAACTCGCCGCCCAGAACGACACCCTCTTTCGAGGTGAAGATCGGGCTGAAAGTCGCGTCAATGTTGGGGGCGATGTTAAAGAAATACGGCACCTCGACGAGGACGCCGAGCTGGGTGGTCTGGGCTTGGGTCGGCACCAGGAAGCCGCTCTTACGCTCCACCGTGGGGTCTGGATGCGAGAAGTAGGGGGTGTAGAGCACCGGCACCCCGAACATCTCGAGGCGCGCATTGGTGTACGAGACTTGTTGCTTGGTTTGGTCGTGCGTGACGCGGGCCGCGCGGATGCGCCACAACGGCGTCGGGTCCTCCGCGCAAACGCGACAGGGTGAGTAAACCGCGCGCTGCATGACCGTACGGTTGCCGTCGGATCGCGTTGCGCTGGCCGCGGCAAACCTTGAGTCATCCGCCAGCAGGGCGCGAAACCCTTGAATCGAACCGTTCTTAAGCTGATCGCTCAGTTCGACTTGACTGGCAAATAAGACAGTGCCGTCACTTTCCAGAACACTCACATTGCCGGTTGCCGTGACGGTGTCAGCGTTCTGGTCGTAGGTTACGGAATCGGCCTTGAGGATTCGCTCGCCGGCGACAATTTCGACATTGCCTTGGGCCGCAACGACACCGCCTTCGGCGTTGTAAGAAATGTCGTCAGCCTCGAGGAGGATCTCGTCAGCGCCTTGGGATTGTTGGGCGCGCGTCGGGCCACCCACCAACACCAACCCCAAAACTGCGAGCGCCGCGAGCAACGGCAGGATGGCGCGCACCCGCCGGTGAGCCATCTCCAAGATGGAATCAGCCATCTTCAAGATGGAACATGAGCGAGAGCCCAATCAATGTACTGACGCCTGCCGGCGTCCAGGCAGCCAGGATTGCCGGGATTTTCCCCGACAGCCCAAAAGCTTGAACAACATCCGCCAGAACAAAGAAAACGAACCCCGCCAGGATGCCACCGGTGATAAGAAGGCCCGTTCCCCCGCGCCGGGTAAGGCGTAGCGAGAACGTCGCCGCAATCAGCACCATGGCCAGGAGCAGCAGCGGCACGGAAAGAATCGAGTGCCAATGAAGCCGATGCTTGATGGCCGCAAATCCAGAGTCCTTCAACAGCGCAATAAATCGCGGCAATGACCAGAATGATATTGTCTCTGGTGACGCGAAGCTCTCTTGCATTTGGCCCAGGGTCAGCGTGGTTGGCAACCGGTACGTCGCGTGTTTCTCGGGCCGTCCGTCGCCAGGGCTGATCGTCGCGCCGGTGAGGTCCCAATAGCCGTCTCGAAGAATGGCGCTGCGCGCATCAATGCGCCCGACATACCGATCGTTCGCGCCCGCTTGCTGGATAATGATGACGTCTTGCAGCTCGACCCCTTGTTGCGACACCGCGCGGGCATGAAGCACTTCGTGCCCGCCTTCGGTGGCATGGCGGAACCAAAGACCGGTGCGCGATACCGACAGCAGGGTGGGCTGCCCTTGAAAATAGCGGGCCTCGAGAAGTTCGTGTCGGTTGGCCATCAGTGCCGCCAACGGATTGAACACGGTGACCACGAACGCCCCCAAGGCGAATGTGATGAGGAACGCTGGCATCATGAATTGCCAGACTGAAACGCCGGCGGCGCGGGCGACAATCAATTCGTGGGTTCGGGTCAGTCGCGCAAAGGCGAACATGCCGCCGAACAGCGCAGCAAACGGCAGGATCTTTTGCAGCAATGTCGGGAGCTGCAGCAACGACATACCGATGATGGTCCCGAAACCGATGTTTTCGCCCGAGGCGCGGCGCAACAACTCAACGATGTCAAAGAGGAAAATCAGGATGCCGAGGCCAAGGAGTGCAATGCCCACGCTCGTCAAGAACTGACGGCCCAAGTACACCGACAGCGTCCAGGACAATCTCATGCGATGCCGTCCGGCATTGGATGCGCCGCCCTAGCGCTGAATCGCGGATTGAAGAAAATGAACCATCCGGCGATCGCGATCGCGGCGATGACGTGGAGGTAAAGCAGCGGCGTCAATGCTGGCAGGGCAGTGACCAGTGGTCCGAGTGCGAGGGCGACAAACTCGAAAAGGATCGCACCCGCGCCGGCCGCCGCCAGACGCGTCCACCGACTCCGACGCTGGAACTCGCCGGAGATCACTCCAGCGAGTGCGATCAACGTCAGGGCTAAGGCATAGAATGGCGTGACCAACCGGCGGTGGCCTTCGGCGCGCAGCTTGTAGAAATTGTCGACATCGTCCGGTGTCGTTCCAGGGTCAAACAACTCGGCGACGTAACGCTCGCCGGCCTCGCGCCACCGAACCTCGGGGGCCGCCGCGATCTCCCCGAGATCGAGCGTGTACTGATCGAAATACAGGAGCGAGACTTGGCCGCCGGCGCGATCGATCTCCTGGCGGTTGCCGTTGACCATGACAAAGCGCGGGCCATCTGCGGTCATGACCAACTTGCCGCGCTCGGCCATCATGGTAACGGGCCGCGTACCCTCGCGGCTGTCGTGGATCAGCAGGCCAAGCAGCTCACCGTTCGTTAGGCGCTGTCGAACGTAAACAGTGACCCCACTGACAAAGTTGTTGAACACGCCCTCTTGGACGAGCACCGGTGCAAAATTGTGTCGCACCTCGAACTGCACATCTTTGAAGGTGCGAAACCCGAGGGGTTGCAGGTAAAGGGTCAGGCTGAATAGCACGAGGGCGAGGATCCCTGACATCCAAATTGCCGGGGCCACAAGCCTGCCCTGGCTCAGCCCGGCGGCCCGCATGACCACGAGTTCGCTATCGGTGTCGAGGCGGTAGAAGACGAACAGGGCTGCGCAAAACGCCGCGATCGGCAGGATCAGCGTGAGAAAACCAGGGAGCAAAAGAAGGGTGAGGTAGACAAACCCCGAAGTGGACAGACCACGATTGATGATCAAATCGAGAAACCGAAGGCTCTGGGTAAGCCAGACCACCCCCGTCAGCGTCACGGTGACCACGAACAGCGGACCCGCCAACTGACGGAAGATATAGCGGGTAAGGCTGTTCATAGACCCATTATAGCTTATCGTCGGCTTGGTTGAACCGCGTCGATGCGATCCCAGCACTTTCCGAGCCGACGGCTTTTCTTGGCGTCGCCGCTGACTATGATGACCGCCACATAATCAACGATCCCCAGGACCACCCAAGACGCGAGGAGCGCACACGATGAGAGTCGGGTTTACCAAGGTTTCAATGCCGCCACATGGGGTTCTTGTGGTTCCGGTTCTGGATGGTCGCAAGCTGACGGCAACCGGTGCAACCATCGACAAACGCATGGGCGGCGCGTTGATGCGGGCCATCCGCGCGGGTCATTTCAAAGGTGCCGCCGGGCAGCTTCTTGAGATCGTGGCGCCGTCGGGCCTCAAGGTAAGCCGGATTATCGCGGTTGGTTTGGGCAAGCCTGCCGATATTGGCGCGCTGACCCTTGAGGCTGCCGGTGGCTTGGCGGTCGCAAAGGTGTTGCGCTCGGGCGAGGCAACGATTGCCTTCGTCGTCGATCCGATCAAAGGCTGCAAGGTGACCGCCGGCGAACTTGCCGCGCGGATCGCCAATGGCGCGGTCCTTGGCAGCTATACCTTCGATCACTACCGCACCACGCTCAAAGCCGAGCAAAAACCCTCGCTAAAGACCGTCAACGTGATGGTGGCCAACCAGGCTGCCGCGCGCAAAGCCTATGCGCCGCTCGCCAAGGTCGCAGAGGGTGTGTTCTTCACCCGCGATCTCGTGACCCAACCGGCCAACATCATCTATCCCAAAACACTGGCGCAAGAGGCGCGCAAACTCAGCAAGCTCGGCGTCAAGGTCGAGGTCCTCGGTCGCGCCCGGATGGAACAACTGGGGATGGGTGCGCTCCTGGGCGTCGCGCAAGGCAGCGTCCGTGAGCCGCAAATGGTGGTCATGCGCTACGACGGCGGCAAGCGCGGGCAGGCGCCGCTCGCTTTCGTTGGCAAAGGTGTCACCTTCGACACCGGCGGCATCTCGATCAAACCGGCCCAAGGCATGGAAGACATGAAGTGGGACATGGGCGGCTCTGCGGTGGTCATAGGGCTGATGCGCGCGCTGGCCGGCCGCAAGGCAAAGTGCAACGTGATCGGCGTCGTCGGGTTGGTCGAGAACATGCCGGACGGCAATGCGCAACGCCCGGGCGACGTCGTGACGTCGATGTCGGGTCAGACAATCGAAGTGATTAATACCGACGCCGAAGGCCGCTTGGTCCTGGCCGACGCCCTTTGGTATACGCAAAAACGCTTCAAACCGAAGTTGATGATCGATCTGGCGACACTGACCGGCGCGATCATCGTCGCTCTGGGGAACGACCAGGCGGGCATGTTTGCCAGCGACGACAAATTGGCTGAACGCTTACACGCCGCTGGGCAAGGTGTCGGGGAACTGCTGTGGCGGCTGCCGATGTCGGCCGACTACGACAAGCTCATCAATAGCGATATTGCCGACATGAAAAATGTTGGCGGGCGCGGCGCGGGCAGCATTACGGCAGCGCAGTTCTTGCAACGCTTCACCAACAATGTGCCGTGGGTTCATTTAGATATTGCCGGCGTAACCTGGAGCAGCAAGTCCAAGCCAACGGTACCTAAGGGCGGTACTGGTTTTGGCGTGCGGCTGCTCGACGAATTCGTCGCGGCGAACTACGAAAAGTAACCGGCCATGACGGAGGTGAGCTTCTACCACCTTCAGCGCATGCCGCTAGACCAGGCGTTGCCGAAACTGCTCGAGCGTGCGCTAGAGCGTGGCATGCATGCGGTGGTGTTGGCGGGGTCCAAAGAACGGATCGACCATCTGAACGATGTGCTGTGGACCTACGATCCTGGGTCCTTTCTGCCGCATGGCGTGGCCGACGACGGCACGCCGAACCGGCAACCGATATTCCTCACCACCGAGGAAGAGAACCCCAACGGCGCCGGGATCTTGTGCCTGGTCGATGGTGGTCAACCGGCTTTTCTCGGATCGTTCCAGCGGGTCCTCGATTTGTTTGACGGCAACGACGAGGCCGCGGTGTTGGCGGCGCGGGAACGCTGGAAGGCGGCGCGTACGGCGGGCTTCGAGGTGACCTACTGGAAACAAAGTGATGCCGGCCGGTGGGAGAAAGCCAACTAAGTTGCTCGTCCCGCCGTCAACCCCTATAAGCGGCGCAAATCCTGACCGATGGAGCTGTAAATGGCGGTTGAACGCACACTTTCGATCATCAAACCCGATGCCACACGGCGCAATCTGACCGGCAAGGTCAATGCTAAATTCGAGGATGCCGGCCTGCGCATCGTTGCCCAGCGGCGCGTTCAGTTGACCCGTGGCCAGGCGGAAGCGTTCTACGCGGTTCATCGCGAGCGGCCGTTTTTTGACAGCCTGTGTTCGTCGATGACCACTGGACCGGTCGTGGTTCAGGTGCTCGAGGGCGACGGGGCTGTCGCCAAAAACCGCGAAGTCATGGGCGCGACAAACCCTGAACAGGCTGACCCCGGCACCATCCGCAAAGACTTTGCCGAGTCGATCGAAGCCAATTCGGTCCACGGCTCGGATTCGCCCGAGAATGCAGCGATTGAGATCGGCTTCTTCTTCAGTCAGGTCGATATCGTCGGCTGACCCTAGGCGGTAACGCGTTTAGAGCGTCCGGACCACTGGGGCGTCCGCGCGCCGTGGCTCAACTGTGCCGATCCCAAAGACGCTCTCGCCGCTCGCGCGCAGCATTGTGGTAACCGCCTCGACTTGATTTGCGGCAACGACCAGCACCATGCCGACGCCGCAATTAAAGGTGCGCTGCATCTCGGCCTCGGCGACGCCGCCGGTTTGAGCCAACCAAGAAAACACCGGCGGGCGTTGCCAGTTGGCCACGTTAATGGCGGCGCCCAGGTCGGCCGGCAACACCCGCGGTATGTTTTCCAACAACCCGCCGCCGGTGATATGCGCCGCGCCTTTGATCAGCCCGGCCTGCATCGCGGGTAGGCAACTGCGGACGTAAATCCGCGTCGGGGTCAGTAGCACATCGCCTAACGAACGGTTCGGCTCAAACGGTGCTGCGTCGCCATAAGATAAGCCGGCCATCTCGACGATCTTGCGGACCAACGAATAGCCGTTCGAATGGACCCCCGATGACGCCAATCCAATAAGGACGTCACCCGCAACAATGGTCTCGCCCGTGATCAACTGATCGCGCTCGACGATGCCAACGGCAAAACCGGCGAGGTCATAGTCGCCGGGCGCATAGAGCCCGGGCAGCTCGGCCGTCTCGCCGCCGGCCAACGCGCACCCGGCTTCCCGGCATCCGGCAGCGATCCCGGAGACGACATCTGCCGCGGCGTCGACGCTCAGATTGGCGCTGGCAAAGTAGTCCAGGAAAAACACCGGCTCGGCGCCCTGGACGATCAAATCGTTGACGCACATCGCGACCAGATCGATCCCGACGGTGTCGTGGCGCCCCACGGCATTGGCGACCAGCAATTTGGTGC
>ERZ890510.1424-NODE-1424-length-15570-cov-25.392459_pt1 | contig 15570 bp, 10 predicted proteins | sample MGYA00521265_ERZ890510 | MGnify/ENA primary metagenome ERZ890510 (study PRJEB32303, sample SAMEA104408624) | aquatic metagenome | biome: Brackish water; feature: Chemocline; material: water | place: Baltic Sea | collected 2014-10-26T21:54:00 | depth 110 m ...
TGAAAGTTTATTGGATTTTGAATCTGATGATGATGAATCTTCTGATATCGAACCTACAGAGGTAGTATCCAATTCATTTGAGCAACCAACTGTTGAGGCCCCCGAAGGCCAACAAACTCTATTCGGAGGTGGTAATTGATGGTAAAAAGACACTCGCCAGAAGAAACAAAGGTTGCAATGCACGGAGTTGTTGCAGAAATGTACGATAAAATGGTCAAGGGCGACCCTCCTTCTATGACCCTCCCGGTTAGAACAAAGAATAATATTGGATTTGATCCTAAATTGGGTGTTTACAAATATGGTAAAAAACGCTCAATTAGAGATGCTACAAGTTTGGGCTCTGCTAAGCAATTGCTTAGAACACTGCACGTAGTTGAATTTATTGAACAGATGATAGATGCTGGGAAATCCTCAACTCTGAGAGAAATGTACTATATTTCTGAAAGTTGGGGCATGGGTAAATTTGGTACCCAAAACGATTCTAACAATCTTGCAGAAGATTTGGAAATCGTGACAAAATGTCTGCGTGAAGACTTCAAGTTGAGGCCTGAAGAAGATGGGGCCAGAATGATTGGAAATCTAACACTGCGTGAAAGAAACCGTCGCGGTGAATGGATGGTAATTAATGCAAGAGATGATGTCGGCGATTCAGGGTATGGTCTTCCATACAATGTTGAAGAAGAAAAGATAGAATTGTTAGAACATGATATTGATTTCATTATGGCTATTGAGACTGGTGGTATGTTTGACCGTCTTGTTGAGAATGGTTTTGATGAGAACTATCGTTGTGGACTATTGCACCTAAAGGGGCAACCCGCTCGCTCTACTCGAAGAATCATGAAGCGCATGAGTGAAGAGTGGGATGTGCCTATAATCGTCTTCCTCGATGGTGATCCTTGGTCATTCAGAATCTTTGCATCAATTGCTTATGGTGCGATTAAAACTGCACATATCTCTGAATACTTGGCAACTCCAAGTGCTAGTTATCTTGGAATAACATCAGATGACATAGTAGCATATGAATTGCCTAGTGATGAATTATCAAATAAAGATATTGAGGCTCTAAATGCTGAATTAACCGATCCACGATTTGCTGATACTTGGTGGCAAGATCAAATCAATATGATGCTGGAACTCGGAGTGAAGGCTGAGCAGCAATCCTTGGCCAAATATGGTCTTGATTTCGTTACTGATACCTACCTTCCAGAGAAATTGAAAGATCTTGGATTAGCTTAATTATACACACAAGCCTTGAATTGGGAAGAGGTTAGAGGGGATAATATGCAGCAGCAAGCAAGCAGTCGTTGGCCACAGCGATTACTGGTCGTTGCCTTGGCTATTACACTACTTGGTTCTCTATTACTTGCTATGAATTCAGAGGAATTAGATTCAATTTTTGACCCTCGCTCGAACAATGAGGTCGAATTTCAAGGTGCTGATACTCATGTTGTCAACATTAGCAGTGGTTGCTACCGCGCTATTTCAATCAACGGAAATAGTGATTTTGAAATTACAATGACAAAGTTGGATGGTTCTGCGAGAGTCGGTGGAGCGCTTGAAAATAAAAATTGTTTAATGGACTTTCAAGCGATGGCAAGTGATAGCACGGATTTCAAAACAGTAGCATCGTGGCAAATTAATGGATCTGCAGAGTACGCCTTAGATATCGAATGTAGTGCATCTACTGATTGTCAGGAACAGGTTGGTTGGTTGATTTCTGTTGATGATATGCAATATGGAATGTTTGAATCAAAAGGCTTGCTGACTGGTGGTTTGATGTGCGTTCTGGGAATTTTACTATTACCGTTATCTGTAATCCTGATGGCAGCAACTAAATCAAAAGGAAAGTCAAAAATGATGATAGTTCAAGCCGATGGTACACTAACCCCCGTAACAAATCTAAATCCAGCAATGATTCAACGAATAAACAATGGAGAAGAATTACAACAGGTCGTCGCTAACGAAGTTACTGGACCCTTTGCTGATTCACCACCCTCCTTGGGAAATAGCCAATCTGTTTCTGGCCCATTCGCAGATTCTGGTATCGGTCAACAAGATGGTTCGTTTGTTGATGGAAGTGGAGATGTTCAAAGCGGGATAATGATGACTACCGATCAGGTTTATGCCTTGATGCGTGGCGATGTTGAAGGGGCTGGGGAATTAGTTCAGGATCCTTTTGTGACTGCAAAATTACAACCGACGCCCTCTGAAAAGCAACAAAAGATTCAGCAGAAAGAAAATGATGTTTTGATTTCTTCTTGGGACGAAGGTGGTTCCGATTCTGTCAAAGTCACCCCACCTATCACATCGATTAATCCGAGCAAAAAAACACCAGTAGTACCAATCAAAAACGATAGTGCATCCAAAGAGGATGGAAACACTTGGAAACAATGGGATGAAATGTAATTTTGCGACGCATTGAAAGGGGTCGGCCATCTACATAACCATGAGTTGAGCAGTTATGGACGATATTGACCTCGCGTTATACCTACTGCAAAACCGCGTTAGAAGGCAAATATTAGAGCGGTTGGTTAGAGAACCGCACTACCCAATGCAACTGGCTGAAATTATCGGCGTCAGTCAACAAGCAATAATGAAACATTTGAAGGAATTAGAGAAAGGCAGTTTTGTGAAAAGTGAAAAGGTTCCTAGTGAAAGGGGTGGGCCACCGAAAACAATTTTCAGTGTTCAGAAGGCTTTGTCATTACGGATTGATTTAGGTCCTGATCTATTCAATTGTGAACATCGTAAACTACCTCGCGGAGGACCGATGCGATTGTCTAACCGATTGCCTGTGGCAAGTTTGGCAGTTGTCGAAATGGTTAGTGGGAGGAAGAAAATCGCAGTCGGCGAAGGTGTGGGGCACCTATCTCACCTCAATGAAATTCTTGAACAATTAGACCAACAAAGAGACGCTGTCATCGCTCTACATCAACACATTCGTAATCGTATTTCGGCCGCAGTGGACAGTGACTTTGACAAATACGAGCAAAGGGCGATGGTGCACACTATCATTGAAGCTCCACAACAAAGATTGGACCTCACTAAGCTATCCAAGGAATTGCAACTTGGGCAGACGCAAATGAATGCTTTACTCGAAGAGGTCCAGCAACGCCTTGAAAGACAAATATCTGACAGGGCAGGGCACATCATCGCAACTCACAATAATAGTGAACTGAGATGGTGGTTACCACCAAAGTCAAACCGATAGGCCTGTCTAAGCAGAATCAAATCACTTTTCTTCGTTTAGAACTGTTATCAGTGAAGATTGTTCAGCGATTCTTCGATTGACATCATCTCTACGTCCCTTACCAACTAGGTAAACGACTCCAAGAAGGGCGAAGGTTAGCAGAATGACCATGAGTGGTAGAGCGGTCTTACCGACAACATCGCCTGCAACATCCATGAATGGGTTGGAGGATGAAATTTCCTTTCCGACTCTCTTTACATTGTCACCTTCATTACTCTCAACGATTTCATTCATTGGATCAACTACTATGTAGACTCCGTGGGAGCCTGCAGTAACTGGATAGAGTAAGAACAGTTCAATCTCTTTCGCTTCTTCAGAAGCATCAGGTGATAGTAAGGCTCCAACGAGTTGGCGCATTACGATGTTCTCTTCAGCACAGCCGTTCTTTTCGATCTCTCTTTGGATAGCCATACTTGATTCATCGTATTCACAAAGAACGATTTCAATATCAGTTGCATGCACATTTCCTGTGTTTTGTAAAGTTATTTGAATCAGGATAGTTGTGTCAACATCGCCACTATAATCTGCTACAATGACTTCTTTGATGACTAAGTTAGGGGCGCGTAGTCTTAGAGTAAGAATAAGCTCGTTACTATCCAAGTCCTCTCCTTCCCAGGCTGGTGAATCATCATGGTCGCCGTCTTCAGTCATATCGCCAAAGCGAGAATAAACCTTCAGACCAATGTACCGTGTGTCTAGAGTTGCTGTTGTTGCAATCTTTACGATAGCGACTACGGTGTATGTTGTATAAGGGTCCATCTCTGGCAATCTGAATTCATTGATATCAGTTAGATATACGCATTGATCTTCTGGGAATGCTGAAGCGGTTGAAATTTCTTCCAAACATGATTCCTCTGAAGTAACATCTACCCCAATTTGCTTGAGCATCTTCCATTCAACTGACCAGCCGTCGAGAGCACCCATTCCAGGTAGTTCTCCCCAAAGTAGAGCATCTCCATCACGAGTTGCTGTGTGGTTATTCAAAGAAGGTACATCAGGTACGTTACCATTGTTGGTAATGTTGACTATGTATCTTACAACTCTTCCCGGTGCAGAGGTCTTAACAGCGTTCTCCACTGTTTCGTCTATGCTAATCTGCATGTCATGGAATTCACTTACTTCAACATTGAAAACCAATTGATCACGTAGTCGTGTATCGCGCCCAGATGAATCAGGGTACGCTTCTTCTGAGAATGCTTGCAATATAACGGTGTAAGTTCCTGCCTGAACTTGGTCAGGGACATTCATCATTACATCGAAATTCTGGTATGTTCCTCTGCTCAATTCTTGTAAATATTGGCGAGGTACAGTAATATCCCATAGAACATCAACACCATAGGCATCGGTTACACGTGTAAGTCTGAAGTCAAATCTATCAGGTCCGTTTCCTTCATTTTCAACAGTAATCGGCAGAATTAGATTGTCACCAGGGTTTACAACAAGGTTGGTTCCTACTTCTGGATCAACTCCTGCATCCAAGTCATAAACATGGATTACATTGGTTGAAAGAATTATTGAATCAGAAATTCTTGGGTATCCATCGAGATAGGCCTTGATAGTTACTGCTGGACCTAGGCCTGCACTTGCGTTGGTCGGGGCACAAATATCAGCTCTTACTTCATATGTGACAAATTCAGCATTTGCTGGAATATTCCATGCACGAGGTTCGCTCATTTCGACTAAGTTACCACCTGGAGCATCTGAGAAGTCCATGTTGACTACCCAATTATCCTTGCGCCATGTGTCCAAATCCATCCCTTCTGGTTTGACATCAGGAGCGCCCGGTGTCACGAAGACAAGGTCGCCTGAATCGAAGTTCTTTGTTACATCAATAGGATATGTTGCACAATCACCTGGTAAGATGTATTCATTGGTATCAAATATCTCAAAGACGATATTACCTGTGGAACGAATTGAAACATATACTCCTAGTTCGAGAACATCGTAAGTTCCTTTGGCGATAGACTTGATCGGTTCGCCTTCGCTCCAACCCTTAACAAAGATGACGAATGCACCTGGGTCTTCAGACGTTGGTACACTGATTTCCAAATTCTTGGTCACAGATTGACCCGGGTCTAATTCGACGCGGGTCGGGAAGTTTATTTGCCAGCCGAACGGTAATTGCCATTCTTGTTGCCCCTCAAGACTTGCCGGGTCCCAGAATACAAATGCATCATGAACGTTACCCGTATTGGTAATAGTGATTGAGAATATCGCTGTTTGCCCTTGCTCAATATCTGCCATGCTGTGCGATGTATCAAGGTTAATTCCGTGAACAACATCCATCAGAGTCAGTGTAACCAATTCATTTTGAATTGCTGGGTCCTTGTAGGACTTTGCGATAACTGTAATTTGTGCTAACTGATCTTCATTGGCTTGATACACCGATGGTGCGCGTACACGCATATAGAAGCGGATATTTTCTCCACCTTCTAAGTAAATTGGTGTTTCACCGAAAATTGCTGTATGGTTATCACTGAAATGCAATGAAGCGGTCCAGTTTTGCGGCACACCGGTAAGATTCAATCCATAGGTATCTGCAACCAAATCTTTCGGACCTGGTGTAGAATTGTTCATAGTGAGATTGTATATGGTTTGTTGGCTCGGTTCAATAACATGATAGAATGTTTCATCTTCATCGAATTCAACATCGACTTGACCGGTTAAAACGTGTGAATAGCAAACAGTGAACCTGTTTTGGTTTCCATCCTCGCCACACTTATTGGTATCTGACCAAGCAATGTGTGCTCCACTTCCCAAATCATTTGAGAATGCTGGGGGCATACCAAGACTCGGTTGTCTTCCAGAGTTTGGTCCGAGTTTGTTGGAGTCCCACTTTGTAACTGGGATAATTTCCCACTCATCTAGTGCTCCATCGAATCCGCCTGTAGGTCCTAATCCATCGCCTGTGTTCTCTGTTGAGTTTAACCTAACATAGACTACTTCCTCGGTAGCAGATATATTGCCCCAATCGCTCCAAGCGATGTGGATATTGCTTTGATCATCGGTCAGTAATACTGGGTACATTGAGTTTCCACCATATGGATTGTTACCAGATATTCCGGTCTTCCCTTCTACATTGGAGATAGGTGTATCGTTAATCTTCTTGATAGCGTATGTGGAGAGTCCGTCTTCAGCACCGTCCCAAGCACCTGCACCTTGTAGGCGCAACTTGGTGTAGTAAATTTCGTAGTTAACATCCTTTTCAAATCCGTAATCACGGCCATCCATCCAAGCGATATGTGTGTTTCCTTGCATGTCAACTCCGATTGAAGGGTGGAATGAATAGGCGTCATCAATGGTAACACGGGTATCGTTTACAACCACTAGGTGTCCTTCAGAAGCAGGTCCGACATCTTCTACATATCCGCCACCACTAATGGAGTGACCTGTAGAACCCGGTGTCCAAGATGGATCATTGTTCATCTTTGCATATGGGTCGAGAACTGTCATGTATATTTCACGAGAGTTGTTGGTTGAGATGTAAACCATTGCTTCAACAAGAAGAGCCATTGCATTGTTTCCACCAGAGCCTGATGGGAACTCGTATGCTTGACCGCCTGCATCGGTGCTTGCCAAGGTATTACCAGGGCAGTTTCTAGTTGCAGTTGAAACAACACCGTTCGGGCATTGTACCAAGTCTTTGAAATGGGATTCGACGTTACCAGCCCCGCCCCATGATTGCCCATACAAACCTACTGGAATTACTCCAGCGTTAAGGCAACTGTCGTGTGCTTCCTGAATAGAAGTGATGTCATCAGCTTGTTGTGCTGGGTCGCCGTCTTTAGGGCCTTCGTCAGAAACTGGAATGACAATCTTTGTTGCATTCGGGTTCCAGCGGTGATCATCGGTTGTTGGAGGATTACCTGGGACATTGCCCAATGTGTCTTTCCATGATAAGCATGCCCAGTTACTTCCTGGACCCCAGTCTTCTCCAGAGTATCCAGAGTAAGTGTTCCCATTGTATACTGTGCCTGGTAACTTACGCAGTCCACCGGAATCATCGCCTGGGCTAAGTCCAAGTGGAGTGGTTCTAATGCCGCTTGCTGCATTGTTATGTGCAGCACAGTTACCTGAGCTTGCAGCACCTGGTAGTGTGTTTCCGAGACCGTAAATTGTCTCATACACAGTCATGTTAGCAGTCTCTAGCATAGGTTTCAATCCTTGGAAACTGCCACCACTTGCGAATGAACCGCCATAGATAACAGTACATACATCGGCCCACTCAGAATACATAGAACCTGAAGTATCGACGATGAAGGCTAATTCCACTTTACCACCGCGGGTGTCGTCCCAAGCGATTTGTACGAAATCGTTTGCATCGACTACGATGTCAGGGTGGCCTTTATGTCCAATAATTGGAGTAAGTAAAGTGTCATCGAATAGCGTGATGATGCTGCCTGATGCCATGTCAGGTTGTATCATTGAATAGTAAATTTGGGGTTGGTTGTAGAAGCGACCTAATTCATCATAGTTGTCTTCCCAAGCAATGTGAACGTTGTTTTGGCTATCTAGTGCTATAGAAGGCCAGTCACGGTTTTGTGCGCGCATAGAAATGGCGATGTCATCGATTGCGGTGATTGTTCCGTCATCGCTTGCTTGGCCATCCATTGGCGCATTCCATGGAGCTAATGCAGTATACATGATCTTGTGTTGTCCTGCCCTATCAGCCCACACGATGTGCACTTTGTCATTGGTATCAATAACCATGTCTGGGTGCCAAATCTTATGCAAACCTGGACTAGAAATTTGAGTCGCATCAATCAGCGTCTCGCCTCTAGGAGATAGCATTGAATAGTACAAATGTAAATTGTTTCTTACCCAAATAACGTGAACATTGCCTTCACTGTCAGACGAGACTGCAACCTGTGAATCAGTTGATGTTCCGCCATCAACGATTTGGATTGCTTCGGTTATTACCACTGTTCCTGCGGATACAGTGATGCTTGCTATTAGCAATGTCGAAAGAACCGACATTACCATAATTGATACTAGGCTGATTGATTTTATTTTTTGCTGCATAGGACATTCCTCGGACTTACTACATATTTTGTATTAACTCTTCATACTTAACCGCGCCTCACTTATGTCAAAAATGAGGCTTTGGCCCCATCACCAATGATTAATGGTTTTTAGCCTCTCGGTGATGCGTTTTCATAAATAAATAGGCGGCCAATTTGCCTATGCCCATTCAGATGGGTCGAAGCACGAACCAAATGACATTTCATCATTGAATTCAATCTCTTGGCCTTCATTTTGCGCAGGGTTATTTTCCTTGCCGGATTGGGTTTTCAATCGGTCTGTCCAGTCATCTACTGGGCCGGGAGTTCCACTTCCTGGGCCATATGCGTATTTTATTTCGTGAATAATTCCGAGTTTGGCCAACCATAATTTTCGTAATGTTTGCATTAATTCGTTTTTTGTTAAACCATCGAACCAAATTGGTAAACTGACATTGAATGCTTGTAATGGGCCTGGTTTTTTATCACCTACATGCCCCATATGCATTCCCCAATCTACTGAAGTCCTAATCAGTTGAAGACGACTATCATGAACCCATTCATCCCATTCAATGTCGTCTTCTCGCATGTGTTTTTTCATCTCTCCTTGTTGACCTAAATCAACCCGAGTCATACTTGAACATGCAACTAAATCTCTCCCCTTAGGAATGACCACTGCGAACATGTGCCCTTGTGGTCCGTGAGGGTATTTGATGAGGAAATGTGCTTCTGCCTTTTCGTCATCTTGTTTTTTGACAATCAGCCGTTCTGAAGTTAACCAATTCTCTACTTGTTGGACAATGTCGGCGCTTGGCATAGTTGGGCCAAACGCTGCTCATGTTTGAACCGTGCCATTACTCTCATCACCAAGATTGTTGGAAATTGTTAGTAAATAACCTCGCAAATTCTGCCTGGTGACGGTTGATATTCTCAATCTAGTAATCGCCTTCTTGAAGTCCGTCCAATCATCCCAAGTACGCGCGCAAATGTGCCCGGAAAGGAAAAAAGAAAGTATAATTGAAATCCATATTATGGCCATTGTAATTACCAGATCTAGTTGAGTTGCTCCAATCCAAGTGAAAATATCCAAGTTGATAATATTACTAATTTCAATAGAATTTGAATACATTGCTACCAAGATGGCAGAGGCTATTATTGGCCATCCAAAGGCTGAGCCAAATAATGCTGCAAGGAATTGATATGAGGTCCGTGCGTCTACTCCCTCATCAGTTAAGTCGCCCAGTAATCTACCCACGACCACTTGGAATCCAAGCCCAACTATTGATATCGGCAATACTGCCAAAAAGATACAGAGTCTAACTAAAGCAAGGGGTATCTTTAGGATATTGGCCCTTCGCAAATCAAGGCCTTTGGAATTCAAATCCCGTCCATCTAAATTGTGCTCGGAGAGTATTTTTCCCGCATTGACTGCAGCCTTATGCTTGATGCTGGTTAATTTGTTAGTAATGTATTTTGTTTCATCTGTTAAACCTTCATCGTTTTGGCTGACTTTAATCGATTGATTAATGGCTCTTGCAGCGATAACTTCTTCCTTCCAACTACGTATCGGTTTACCAATATGTTTTGACTCTATGTGAGCCAATAATTTGATGCCACCATAATCATCCCAATCACTTGTATTTGGAGTTAGTTCCATCAACTTTGGACGTAACTTATCGCGTAGCGATAAGACCTGTTCTGCGGGCGGTTCAATCCATCTTCCTTGTTTGACAGCATCGACCAATTGCTGGGGGATATCGGATTTCTGAATCTCTATTGGCTTACCAAATTCTATCCACTGATCAGTCCTAAAATGGTGCCTCACTCTGAAATGCAATCCCACTGGAACCATTACGGGTAATGGTCTATCTTCCGCGATTGATATTGCTGCAGCGGCGAGAACTGTGCGCATTGGCCCTGTTCTAAAACGAAGCATATGTGATTCACTGTGGCTAGTTCCTTCTGGAAATAACACGCATCCAAAACCGCGTGATATTCCTTTTGATAGTGCGAGAAGGGTTTTGCCGTTTAGGTGTATGGCTTCTTCTTCGGTGCATCCCCCCCGTAATAATTCAGCCTTGCGGATTACCGGTTGCATTGCTAATTTACGAGTCCACCAGCCCAACACCGGCCTTGTCACCAAATCATGGCGACCCCCTATGACGAAATGTTTTGGATTGGGCAACATGATTCCTAGCGCGTCGACAAGGCCATTGGTATGCCATGCCGAAAATAACACTCCGTTGTCTTTGGGAATATTTTCATAACCAGAAATTTGAGAGGTTCTGAATTGAATTGCCCTAACCCTTCTCCCCAATGTAAAAGCCACCCATGTCCAAAAGCGGGAGCCTGGAATTTTTCCAGTAAAGGAGGGAGTAGGAGTTTTCAACAAACGAATCATTTTCATATTCTTGGAGGACTTTGAAAGTTCTGGCAATAAATCTCCGTTAGAATCAACTGCGCCGTCAGTGGTTATTTTTGACATTATTGCCCCCCTCCAAGCTGAGTTGCCAATTGTGCCAATGCTGAGTGATTCGCTTGGCCACCCATAGCAGGTGCATTGGGCCACATCGACTGCAATGTTCCGCCACCATCGCCGGTGATTCTTGGTATTACGTGGATGTGGACATGTGGTACTTCTTGGCCGGATAATGGGCCATCATGAATACATATTGTGAAATCAGTGGTGTTAAAATGGGTGCCGAGAATTGTTTCTACTTGACAAACTCCGTCAAATAATTCATTTCTTTGGCTCGTTGAAAGGTTTCTTAGGTGTTGTATTCCTTGCTTTGGAATAACCAGTGTATGACCTGGTGAACGCGGGAATATATCTAAGAAAGCAAGCCAGTTTTCACCTTCAGCAACACGATGGCACGGGATTTCTCCGGCAACGATTTTTTCAAACAATGTTGCGCCCCCCATTGACTTAGGCGAAGAAGTTCAGCCTTTTGAGGTTCACACCGGTAATGCCAATGATTTGATGATTCACATAGGTGGTAATAACCAGGTTCCGGAAGAAGTCTTGCGGATTGCCAGTTGCCCTACATTGCCCTCTTGGTCTACTGTGATATGGTGTAACAATTCATCATTGGAATCTGGGAAATCGCTTCTTTGGTGAACTCCCCTGCTTTCTTGGCGGGCTTTTGCTGATATCATTGCCGCTGTTACCAAACGCACACATGCAGCAGCTCTAGCATTTTCTACTAAATTGGTATTGGCAATCAATGATGTATGGTCAAGATGTATTTGCAACAAATCGATGCGATTCTTAATCGATTCCATTTTTCCTAATCCAGCATCTAGTGAAGATGAATTTCTGGAAGTGCCTAATGCATCATTTGCTGCTGCCTTGATATTACTGAAAACAGCACCTGAGCGAAGAACTTCTTGGTCTTGCTTTAGTTCATTCTCTTGCGATAGAGAGGTTTGGTGTTGTTCGAATGCTTCTTGCAGTGCTGAACTGCCACTGAATTCTGTGGTTTTGATCCATTTACCAGCATCTTGACCGGCAGCGGCCGCTAGACACATTGCATCTAGTAGTCGATTACCAACGATGCTTCCTGCGCCATGTAATCCTGAACAAGCCGCATCTCCTGCTGCATATAAACCGGTGAACCAACGTGACCAACTGCCGACTACTGCACGTCCATTTTCATTGACTGCAATTCCACCGATAGTCATATCAGCACGGCATTCGATAGCGATTGTTTGTTTACTCATATCAATACCTGTGCGGCTTTTGACAATGCGCATTGTAGCATCCCACCATACTACATTGTCGTTGAGTTCTCTAGCATCTAGAACTGGTTGTGAAGCCGCTGCAACCGCTGAGCAAAGTGAATTTAAATCACCTTCTCCAACATCTAATTCGCTTCCGCTTGCTTCATGAAGAATCGCCCCTGCATCGAGAATACCCATAGGAATTACTAGATTTGTATCTTTAATTGCTAATGGAGTTGATGTGATAAATTCCATATTGCGTAGTGGAAGACCTGCCTGTAAAGCCAAGTCCAATCCTAAACCAACAACACCATTGCTGAATGCCCCTTCAAAGCCACCGTCTGCAATAATAATTGCTTTTGCTGAAAGCGATAGTAATTTGCCGTTTATCATATCAACAGCGATCAATCCATTGATTTTCTGATTGGAATGTACTAGAGATAGTGGTAGTTGGTCGCCTCGGCGAGTTACTCCGAATCTCATGCATTGCTCTTCCAGAACTTGTTGGACTTCTCTGCTAGTAGCATCGCCACAGTTTGCATTTCGTGGCTTGCCATGTCCTGCTCCTTTACTGACCAATGGTGTGCCTTTAGAATCACGGCGGAAGTTTACGCCCCAGCGTTCTAACAAATCCATTTGACGATTTGCTGCGGATGTTGTTGAATTGACAATATCTTGGTCACACAAGTAAGCTCCTGCGTGAATTGTGTCTTCTCTATGCCCGCGATTATTAGTTTCTTGAAGTGGTGCTGCAATGCCATCAGCAGCGCTTCTTCCACTCTTTCCTAAGCCATCTGCTGTCATCATCAAAGTTGATGCTCCAGTCTTTGCAGATTCTGCAGCTGCACGTAGTGCTGCAGGTCCGTCTCCTAATACGATGATATCCCATGCTTCCATGACTCTACAACCCTTGAGTCGGGCGAAGTGAAGCCCCGCCATAAGTAGCGCGCTTGGAGGTTTTGCAAAATATCAGTCTTTGAATGGGTTTAAAAATTGCCATACAATAACAATTTACACCTTTGGGTGCGGGTTAAATGTCATTCCTTTAAGGCCTACTGCGGATTATTTTCTTCAATTATAATTTAACCCAAAGAAACTTCTGGCAAGGCTGAATCTCCCCACTTTCTTGCCAGTTCTAGATTTTTCTTTCTTTCTTTAACCAAACCACTTTCTCCAACCCCAACATGAGTTGAAACTACGATGGACTCGAGAACTACCCCGTCATCATCACGCAGAATAACTTGAACATTGGCTGGACCTTTGAAACGGTCAGTCCATGCAACGCCAATCCATAGCACCACTCCTTTTTCTAAATAACGAGGAATCCAATCCAATCCATCATCTTCAACTGTATCGGTTAATGAAATCGCTGCACGTGGAGGAGGGCAGGATGCTAACTCAAAGCGATGTGTTCGTAATTCTGGCTCTCCGCCTGGACATAATACTTCAACGCGAACATGCCGTGGAGAGAAGGTTTGATTATTCAGCACAATGAACAGGCTCCCAGTACCTTGGTCACATTCAGGATCAAGTGATACATCCATTCTCCATTTTGCACGTAATACCGATGATGAACCCGATAAGAGGTCATCTTGTAATCTATCTAATAATCGGAAAGCGCCTGGTTGCCATGCTCTTGCGTGAGAGATTAATCTCTGAAGACTACGCCAATTGAAGATTATATCTTCATCAAAGAGCAAATATGGAATTGTATCTCTTTTCAAGAACTCACACAGTTCTGTAATCGATAATTCGGTTGGTATTTCTTCTTGCTGTTGCAGGTGCAATATGTAAAGAAGCCTTTCCAAACATTGGCGTAAGTCATTGCCAGGGATTATTGATTCAGCCAATAATTTGTTCCACTTTTTCCATTCAAGTAAACTATCTGGGTCTAAATGAGCGGTGATCAAATTTCCAAGAATCGTATTCACTTGTGTAGGGTGGTGCGTTGGGGCGTGGAATGATAAAAATGGAATTTTATCGCCTTGTTGGCTCATTAGATGTTGAGTGAATTGTGTATGGAATATCAACGCTATACCGCTGGTCATCGCCACCAATAATGACAAGTTCCAAGCTATACTTCCTTGCTCTATTATCGCAGCAGAACACAATAATATGAATGCCATAACTGTAAAAAACACTCCCAGCATATTATGCCGGCGATTATCTTTGATTCCTTCTATGATACGATCCATACCCGGTTGCGACCTCATAGGATGTTTTTTGTCATCATCGAATCCACCCATTTCTCGTAGGGAGATTCTTGTTTGCATTGCTCGCCAAGAATATTCGGTTGCAAGTAATTGTGGTAAGGTCGCTATTAGTATTGGGATGGTCCAAATTAAAACAACAGATCCGACGCTGGTGGATGCACTGAGAGGAAATAAAACATTGAACAGTGCTGCGACTGCAAAACCAAATCCGACCAAGGTCTTAGCAAATAAGATTATTCGCTTTCCCGCGATTTTACCATACAATAACCTGTTTGAATCTTGTGATTCCCAGATTGCTTTAGTCCTTACTAAAGGGTCTTCATTTCTCGAGAACCCTCGCCCATATGGGTCTGGTAATAAGGTCTTAATTTGAGGGCGTTTTGCCTCATCGACTTCCTCACCACCCATGCCAATCGGTTACCGATGTGGGCTTTTGGTTTTGGTTGTTACCTATTTCACGCAGTATAGATTCTAAAACAGAAGTAACCTAGAACTCCCGGTGTTATTATTGAAGTAAGGTTAGTGCATTTATTTGATTGGCAGAGAAATATTACAATGCTTGAAAAGGATGGCGCTCCGCCCATTGAGTATGTCGAGTGACAATCCCTCATCAAACCCTGCTGCACCATACCAATTGTACTATTTTCCAATTCCTGGAAGAGCTGAGGGTGTTCGTGTAACACTCTCACTTGCTAATTTGGATTGGAACGATAATGAGATAATGGGAGCGCAATATGCTCAAATGAAAAAAGATGGAGAATTGCCTTGGGGATTAGTGCCTATTTTACAGACTCCTAATGGAACACTTGGTGAATCAACAGCGATTATGCGATACATCGGTGAAATGGCAGGATTAACCCCTACCGACTCATTTCAGGCGGCTAAGGTTGACGAGTTTCTCGATGCAATGGAGCCGTTTTCAAGAGTCCTCAGTGGTACATTTTCAATGGATGATGTAGATGAAAGAACTAAGGCGAGACAAGCGGTTTTCAACGAAGATGGAGATGGCACAAAGAGTCTCAAGTTATTGCAAACAAAGATCGCAGAATCAACAACAGGATGGGCTGCTAACACCGACAATATGTCTATTGCAGATATCAGAGCATTCTGTGGAATTTTTGGATTGTTTTCTGGAAATTTTGATGGCATTGACAAGTCGATTCTCGCTGCTTATCCTGGTCTATTAGAGTATCATGATAGAGTTGCTAACGAACCAAGAATATTGCAACATTATGCAAATATTACTGAAGGTTCACTACGATGGACTTACCAGCCTAATGCATTTGCTGACTTGATTTAAAGTCAAATCCAAACATCATTAGAAGCGGTCAATTCGCTTTGCACGTCGCCTGTATTAACCACTCCACGCGGCTCGACCAGCATCACT
>ERZ890510.1425-NODE-1425-length-15570-cov-7.932130_pt1 | contig 15570 bp, 13 predicted proteins | sample MGYA00521265_ERZ890510 | MGnify/ENA primary metagenome ERZ890510 (study PRJEB32303, sample SAMEA104408624) | aquatic metagenome | biome: Brackish water; feature: Chemocline; material: water | place: Baltic Sea | collected 2014-10-26T21:54:00 | depth 110 m ...
CATGTGTTAAGCACGCCGCCAGCGTTCGTCCTGAGCCAGGATCAAACTCTCCGTTATGAAAAGACTTGAAACAGCTCTAAGCGAACACCGACCTAAATTTACTGATTTGATCGAGCGTTCGGAATCTACGTTGTTATTTGACCCACCCTAGCCCGAAGGCTAAGCCCCGACCGGACGTAGTGCCCGTCGGTAGTGGGCCCGCTCAATACACTTGAAACCTCGGTTTTCAATCAGCTTTGGTCGCTCGAACGTGGGAGTGTTCTCGCGCCGCCTAAGCGGCTATCGGGGAACTCCCTTTCGAACGATACGCAGCGTCGGCGACTCAGTCACCGTTCACTTGCGAGCCAAGATTATACACAGTGTCTGCCAGGTGGTCAACACCCCAGAACACCTTTCTTTTCAGGGTGGATGAGCGGAATTGAACCGCCGACCTCCGGAACCACAATCCGGCGCTCTAACCAACTGAGCTACACCCACCAGGGCTCCCCCACCGAGTACTTCTCGTCTACTCCTGGAGGGACTTGGGCCCAATCGTTCTTGAATCCAAGCTGGAAAAACTACTCAATCGAATAACAGGCGTAAAGCCGCGCTGTAGGGGCTTTCGTGCAGGTCCGAACCAACGGATCTGACCGGCTCCTGCGGGGCGTTCGGTGAACCAGGATAAACACTGTGACTGAGCCACGAATTGGGGCTCACCTGAGGAAGTGAGCGCCCTCGGCACCCTGCGGACTCTTCCGAGAACTACCCCCGCTGCACGCACTCGTAGACGAAGGCCGGCGGGAAGTTGCGCAGTGTGAAGCCAAGCCGGACACCTCCGTAGCGCGCCGTGAGCCTGCTCAGGTAGGTCAGGCTGTACTGGTATTGGAGAAATTTGCCGCCTGGGCGCAGGCACGACTGAGCCACCTCTAGAATGTCGTCCGCTAGGTCGTCATCCAAGATAGAGAGCGGGACGCTAGAGACGATGTAGTCCACCGCACCGACGCCCCCAGCGCTCAAGACACTCTTCAAATCCGTCGCACAAGCTTGGTGAACCGAGAGTCTGTCGTCACCTATAGAGGCACAGGCTTGGACGAACTCTTCATCCACTTCCACACACGTCAAACTACAATCTGGAGACATGCGTTCGAGTAGCGTGCGGGTGATACAACCCGTGCCGACCCCCAACTCCACAATCGAGGTGGCGCTGTTGAAATCGATGGGTCGCAGCAAGCGATCGATCAAGAATCGCGAACTCGGCATGATTGTCCCGGACGTTCGTATGTTTCGGGCGAGTCTGATCAAATAGGATCTCTGTGGGCCTTGCCGTTGACTACTCTAGCAGGCCATGGACGCGCTGAGTGAGCAACAAATAACCAAGAACAAGCGGAACTTCTCCCAGAATCATCGCCAGGATCATGCGTCGGTAGGACATTCTGACCAATCCCGCCACATAACAGATCACATCAGTCGGGACAAAGGGGAAGAAGGACCACCCCGCCACCACCCAAAACGCATGTGGCTTCACCAAATGCACTTTGAGCCGGGCGATCTTGTCAGGGTACTTCCGTTCCAACAAGGCGTCGTAACCTCCCATCCCCGGCAAAAGATAGATCACCGTGGCCGACAGCACGATGCCAGCCATGGAAAACACGAACACCGCTAAGGGAATGTCGGGAAAAAGGACGCCGCCAGCTAAGACGACCGGCGTGCTGGGGACCAGGAATAGCCCACGGCCCAGGGCCACGACCACAAACCCCCAGAACGCCCACTCGCCCCACCCGAGCATCCACTCGGCCATCGACTCCTGGGTGAAGACGCTCGGATCACGAATCCAGATGACGAGCGCCACCGTAGCCGCGAGGAACCACAGGTAGGTCGCGACCCTGCCTACGCGTTCGGGTACGCTCAAGGGCTACGGGGGGCAATGGGAAACATAGGCCTCGTACGCGCCTGGCGGGGATGAGTTCAATACCAACGAGAAGAGAGTAACGCGCCTGGAAGGACTCGAACCTTCGACATTCGGCTTAGAAGGCCGATGCTCTATCCAGCTGAGCTACAGGCGCTGAACGGCCGTGGCCGCGGTCAAAGCTATCGTCGCAGACGCCGAGCCTCAACGCGGGGGAGCGTCTTCCCTCGCACGCGGCATGAACTGCTGCTGCGTTGTGGGCCCCGCACCGCGCAAGCGCTCGAAGACACCATCGGGTCGGAGTTCCCATGCCCGGGGTTCGACCAGTTGCGCGTCGAGCACAGAGCGAAGCACCGCCCGCGCCTGCGGATCGTCCACTTGGGTCACGACTTCTACCCGCCGCCTCAAGTTACGCGCACGCCAGTCCGCCGACCCGATGTAGTACTCACTCTGACCGGCATTTTCGAAGTAGATAATGCGTGAGTGCTCGAGGAGTTGGCCCAAGATACTCCGCACCCGAATCCCGTCGGATAAGCCTGGGACTCCTGGACGCAGGGTGCAGATAGACCGCACGATGAGATCGATCTTCACCCCGGCCTGCGATGCCTTGTACAGCTTCTTCACCACCTTCGCGTCCGCAAGCCCGTTCAGCTTGGCTTGGATCCTCGCGGGCCGCCCTGCCTTCGCGTGCTCCATTTCGCGAGCGATCATGCGCTCGATGCCCTGCGCGAGCGAATGCGGGGCAACCAGAAGCCGACGGAATTTCTTCTCAGGAGGTCAGTCCGAGCCGGTGATCTCATTGAAGAAGTCGTTCAGGTCCGCACCGAGGTCCGGATCGGACGACATGAGCCCGAAGTCGGTATAGAATCGGGCGGTCGCCGCATTGTAGTTGCCTGTGCCAATGTGGACGTACCTGCGCACACCGTCAGCCTCTTTGCGCACCACCAACGCTGTCTTCGCGTGGGTCTTGTAACCGACCACGCCGTAGACCACGTGAGCGCCGGCCTCCGTCAGTCGGTGTGTCCACTCGATGTTGCTCTCTTCGTCGAACCGGGCGGTCAGTTCGACGAACACCGACACATCCTTGCCTGCCTCGAGCGCCTTGAGCAACGCGTCCATGATCGGAGAGTCCTTACCCGTCCGGTACAGCGTCAGTTTTATGGCCATCACCAACGGGTCTGCGGCCGATTCCTCAAGGAAACGACCCACAGTGCTCTGGAACGACTCAAACGGATGGTGCAGAAGCACGTCCCGCTTGGAGAGCACATCGAAGATCGATACATCGTCGCGAAGGGGTCGCTGGGCTCAAACGTTTGAAAGCGCCCCCCCGGGACGTCTAGTGAGGTGAATTCGGCCAGGGCGCGCAGGTCGATAGGACCGTCGACCTCGTAGACGTCCGCCCGAGTCAGGATCGCTGAATCCATGCCCCGCTCGGCTCTGAGCTCTCTCAAGAGATGGGCCCGCACCTCGCGGGGCATCGAATTGTGGACCTCGATGCGGATGACTGGCTTGAAGCGACGCTCCTCCACCTCGTCGGCGACCGCAGGCAGCAGTGAGGCCGACCCGTCGTCGTCAAGTTCCACGTCACTCCAACGACTGACTCGAAACGCGTGAACGCCCTGAATGTCGAAAGACGGGAAAAGGTCACCGGCATTGGCGATGATCACCTCCGTCGTTTGAATGAGGTCTCTGCTACCGGGCACGGACATGACTCGCGGCAAACTGGCGGGTACAGGTACGTATCCGAACCCGTGTTTGCCGTCCTCCGAGCGTCGCATCACAGCGGCCAAGGACAGCCCCAAGCTGGGTAGCCTCGGGAACGACCTCCCAGCGGAGGCGGTCATGGACAGCGGTGTGAGAAGCGGAAATACCTCTGTCGTAAACTGATCAGACAGGGAGCGCTTTTGCCTCGCGTCCAGTTCCTCCCAACGCCTCATGTTGATGCCGTGCTCAGCCAACTCAGGAAGCAACTTATTCGCGAGCAGCGAGTACTGGCGCGCCATTCCCCAAGAACAACCGCGTGTACTTGGCGGTCGAACTTTGGGAAGGAGATGCGGAAGCCATCCAGTCATGGACCCCATCCTATCAAGCGCTTGAAGTACCGTCCGGGGATGTCCCGCGCTTTCTGGTGTTGCCGTCGCGAGGCGAGCACCATGAGGTGATGTTCCTCGATGACCTCATCCGGTACAACATGGATGAGCTCTTCCCTGACCATGAAGTGGGCCGAACCTACGCCTTCAAACTGACCCGAGACGCCGAACTCTACGTCGAGGACGAGTTCGAGGTCGGCCTAGTAGACGCGATCCGTCAGAGCCTGGGCAAGCGGGACACGGGGCTCCCCAGTCGCTTCCTCTGCGACATGCAGACTCCCTACGTGCTCGTGCATCGCCTGCAGCATGAACTCGGGCTGGAAGAAGAAGATCTCGTGCTCGGCGGCCGCTACCACAACCTTAGCGACCTGATGGGCTTCCCCCGCTTCGGGCGAGACGACCTCTCGTATCCCAAGCGCCCACCCCTACCGCATCCGGCGCTGGACAGCGCGGAATCTGTACTCGACTTGGTGCGTGGCGGGGATCAAGTCATTTACACGCCTTATCAGTCGTTCGCACACTTCGTCCGCTTTCTGAACGAGGCTGCGGAAGACCCCAACGTCGAAGCCATGTCGCTCACCGTGTACCGGGTGGCGAACGACTCCGACGTCCTGACGGCACTGTTGAAGGCCGCAAAAAACGGCAAGAAGGTCACTGTGTTTGTCGAGGTTCAGGCGCGATTCGACCAGCAGACCAACCTGAAGTGGGGGACTCGGCTCGAGGAGGCGGACGTGAAGACGCTCTACTCCATTCGTGGGCTCAAGGTGCACGCAAAGATCTGCCTGATCGCCCGGCGCGAAGAAGACGGAGTGCGGCGTTACGGCTATGTGGGGACGGGCAACTTCAACGAGAAGACCGCGGGTATCTACACCGACCACGGGATCTTCACGGCCGATGAGCGCATCACGGCGGACCTCGATCAAGTATTCCAATTCTTGGCCGGGGAGATTGAGGAGCCGGAGATCCACCACCTCCTAGTAGCCCCGTTCACGCTGCGGTCTGGATTCAACGCGCTCATCGAAGCAGAGGGTGCCGCTGCCGCCGAGGGGAAGGCGAGCGGCATCACCTTGAAGATGAATGCGCTTGAAGACGCGCAGATCATTCCGCTCCTGTATGACGCCTCAGTCGCAGGCGTCCCCATCGACATCATTGTGAGAGGCATTTGCCGACTGGTTCAAGGTGTGCCGGGGCAGAGCGAAACGATCCGGGTGCGCAGCATCGTCGACCGATATCTCGAGCACCCCCGCATGTACATGTTCCACGCCGGGGGCGAAGAACGTCTGTACTTGGCGTCCGCAGATTGGATGAAACGAAACCTCTCCAGCCGGGTCGAGGTCGCGGTTCCTGTGTACGACCCGGAAGTCAAACGACAACTGCGCGCGCTCATCGACATTCAGATGAGTGACAATCAAAAGGCCAGGTCGGTGCAGGCGGATGGCTCCAACCCCTACCTACGTGACGACGGTGCCCCGGTCCGTTCGCAAGAGGCCTTCCGAGCGTACCTGGCCGGACTCACCTGAGCGGGATTCTAGCACGGGCTGCTACGTCACAGGTCTCGGCAGGAAAATTTCGGGCAGACCGGCCGCACGCAACACACGATTGAAGGCCGGGATGTCCTGGCCCTTGATAACCTGAAGTTCAGCTGCAATGCCTTCCCACTCCTCCAGATAGTCACCCGTGACTTCTTTCACGCCATCGGTCACGGGGATATTCGCGCCGCCGATGCGCGCCAGCAGGTCCTTGAACTTCATGAGGAGCCGCGCCTCGTGCTGATAGGCATTCTGGAAAGTCTTCAGTTCACTTTGTAGAAGCTTGGCGATCCATGTATCGACCGTTTCCCCTAGGGCTTCGCCCTGTGCTGTGACCTCGGATGAGGCCGACACCTCAATACGGAATGCGAGCTGTTCCTGCACCTGGCGCATCTCTTGGATACCCTGGGCCATGTCCCCCGCCGCAGCCAATAGCGAGGCCGACAGCCGATCGAGTTCCGCGTACTCAGCGACCGGGTCCGCGGCGAAGCCAGCGAGCCGCGGGTCAATGAGGATCTCGAAGTCTTGGGTCTGAGAGAAGTCGCCCACGGTGAGACGGGCCTGGTAACGGCCCGGGGCCGCCGGATACGCGCTCATGCCTGGCGAGGTCGCGTTGATCTCAGGGATGCAGGCGAAGCGCCCCACTTCCATGTCCCAACTCCATCGGTTGGCTCCCTGCTTGCGGCTGGGTCCGCTCCCGGCCGGTGAGCGGCCGCACGCAGGTGCGGGGGCCTCGGAGTCATCTACGAACACGACCCGACCTCGGACGTCGAGGATCTCCACCGCGATGCGCATGTCCGCATCTACTGTGTCACTTAACACGTAGTGGAGTTGCAGGCCTTCCGGTGGATTTTGCCCGGGGCCACCCTCGGCATAGTAGCCGCGGGCGATGCTTCGGTACGGATCGCGCGGAGCGTACAGGTGATGACCGGCCGCAGCGACCGCATTCGCGATCTGATGCAGCGGCGTGAGATCGTCCAAGATCCACAAGGAGCGACCCTGCGTCGCCACGACGAGGTCCTTCTGACGAATCCGTAGGTCCGTGATCGGGACCTCGGGCATGTCAAGCGCGAGTTCTTGCCACACAGCGCCGTCATTGAAGGAGACGTAAACTCCGGTCTCCGTCCCTGCATACAGAAGGCCGCGGTGATCTGGGTCCTCCCGAACAGAGCGGGCGAATGTGTTTGACGGGATGCCGTTGACGATCTGCTGCCAGGTCACGCCATAGTCCGTCGTTCTATAAATGTGCGGCGCGAAGTCGTTCATCTTGAACCCAGCGGCCGCGAAGTAGGCCTTCGCAGGGTCGTGGGGAGACGGCTCGACCACGTTGATGATGCTCTCGGTGAGGCCCGGCGGTGTGACGTTGGTCCAGCTCTGCCCGCCATCTCTCGTCACATGCACGAGGCCATCGTCCGAACCGACCCAGACGACGCCTTCCTGGAGCGGAGATTCTTCAATGTTGAAGACGTTGTTGTAGCTCTCCGCCGTGATCTGCTCGTTGGAAATCGGGAAACCACCCGGACCCTGATGGTCCTTGTCGTTGCGGGTGAGGTCCTCACTGATGACGTCCCAACTATTGCCCCGGTTCGATGACTTCATGACATACTGGGACCCGTAATAAATCACGTTCGGGTCGTGCGGTGACACCATGACAGGGCCGTTCCAGTTCGCCCTGTACTTGAGGTTGCGGGGCTCCTCGCCGGTAACGCGTTCAGGGTACGGCCGCACCATCCGGTAGTTGTGCGTGTCCCTGTCCCATTCGCCTAGGAAGCTGGCAAAAAAGGTCGAGTACACGAATCGCGGATTTTCGGGGTCCAGGCCGACTGTGGCAGACTCCCCGGAGCGGATGGTCGTCCAGTGCGTGACACCGATGCCGTCCCCTAGCGTGCGACTGTCGATGACGATGCCGCTCGCGTCCTGCTGACCGGAGTACACCCGATACGGGTACTGATTGTCCGTGATGACCCTGTACATCTGAGCGGTGGGCTGATTCATGACGGACGACCAAGTTTCGCCGCCGTTCAGGGTCACCGCTGCACCCCCATCGTTCCCGTTGATCATAATGTCGCTGTTGTCCGGGTTGATCCACAGCGCGTGGTGATCGACGTGACTGTCGGGGATGTTGGTATAGGTCTGCCCCCCGTCGATGGACCTCATGGCGGCGCTGTTGAGCACCCAAGCCTCATCCTCGTCGCTGGGATCGGCGATGATGTGCATGTAGTACCAGGCTCGAGCCCACGTGCGCGGGTCGTCGCTGACCTGACGGAAGTTCTCGCCCGCGTCGTCGGAGCGGTAAACGCCACCCTCGCCGTCCTTGGCTTCAATCGCCATGTACACAACGCGCGAATTCGCCGGCGAAATGGCGATGCCCATCTTGCCCTTGAGCTCAGGAAGCCCCGACGTGATCTCACGCCAGGTGGCCCCGGCATCCGTCGTCTTGTAGACCCGACTCCCCGGTCCCCCGCTCTGCACAACCCAGGGTCGGCGTCGGAAGTCCCAGGACGTGGCCATCATGAAGTTCGCATTTCGGCTATCCACGGTGAGATCGACGATGCCCGAGTCATCGTTGACGAAGAGGATTTTGGCCCAAGTGCCACCACCGTCTTCGGAGAGATAGACGCCACGATCTGGATTCGGGCCCCAGGGGTTCCCCTGAGCCGCAACGTAGACGCGATCGGGATCACTCGGGTGTACGAAGATCTTGCTGATATGTCGCGTGGGCTCGAGACCCACGTGGGTCCACGTGGCTCCGGCGTCGGTCGACTTATAAACGCCGTCTCCGTGCGAGGTCTTCACCCCGCGCACGGGAGACTCCCCCGTGCCCACGTAAATCACGTTGTGGTCAGAGGGGGCGACCGAGATCGCCCCGATCCCTGTCGTCTTGAAATAACCGTCTGAAATATTCTGCCAAGTGGTCCCAGCGTCGGTCGTTTTCCAGACCCCTCCGCCTGTCGCGCCCATGTAGTAGGTGAAGGTCTCGCCGGGCACGCCGGTTACCGCGGTGACGCGCCCCCCACGGAAGGGGCCGATGTTCCGATAACTCATCGACTGGAACAGGGCTGGATCCACTTGGGCGTCCAAATTCGGGGCAGGAGCCACGAGAACGGCCAGTGCAGCGACGAAAACGGCGAACCAAGTGGTGCGTGGCGTAATCACGAGCGGTACACGTCCTTCTAGGGGTCACGGCAGATGCTGTGTGGGCCTAGGGTAGATGCCTTGATCAGCCACGACAAGGGGGGATTACACGCAGGAAGTCAGTAACAGCAACACGATCTGGGGACGAGCCGGCGATCGTGACGTCCTTGATAAGACACCGGGCAACTTCGCCGATTGCAGCGGTCAGGCGCCCTGCGACCCTGCCCATTCGCGGCAGAAATACGCTATTTGAGAACCAGAATCATCCGGCGGGTATTCTCGTTCTGGCTGGGGCTAGTATTGTTGTAGGCGCCGAATTGAATCTGGCGCCGTCAATAGCATCGCCGCCGTGACCCCGGAGCACCTTGAATGGCCAGTAAGAAGACCAAACCGTTGACCCTTACGGCCATGTTGACCGCCGCACCCGAACTCAAAGATGTGTCGAAGGACTTGGCTTCGATGGCGCTCGCGCACGTCAAGCAAGATGGTGACCTAGGTGTCCGCCAGGGGGAGCAACTCCGGCGAGCCTTGGCCTCAATCGGCGACGCGATGGGGTGGACCGCGACGGTCCTCGAAAACGAGAAGGCCATGGTTGCTGTGCACCATGACCTCCTAACGCTGGCCAAGGGCGGGGCGAAGTTCCTTGCGAAAGACCTGGTCGACGAACTCGCACTCAAGCGGACCGAGGTCGAGCGGCTTCAGGCCAGCTCCGATGAGGCTCGCGCCCGCGCTGAGAACGAAAAGGCCACCTATCCGTGGCATATCCCGTACTCGTACACCGTTCGGGCCGCCGTCGGCGATCTCGTGACTAAGAGCGACGTCCTCATCATAAATGACGTCGCCGAATGCCTCAGCGCAGCCGATAGTGTCGTGAAGAACATCGCAGGCCGCACGAAACTGAGGGATCTGATGATCATCGCCCTTCAAGAGAAGCAGGTGCGAGTCGAGGCGATGTCGAAGATACTTCCCGAGTTCTTGGAGGACTGCGACCGGGTACTGCGCGAGGTATTGGCCAACCTGCAGTAACGGGCTGGGCTGGGCGCGCTCATCCCAGGGCGCTCACCCTCCAAGTGCGATTCTGCCCGCGCTACAGCTCTCCTCTGTCCATCAGATCTACCGCGTGGTTCACCGCTCGAGCGGTGAGTGCCATGTAGGTGATGCTAGGGTTCTGATTCGCACTGGATGCCATACAGGCCCCGTCCGTCATGAACAGATTCGGCACGTCCCATGCCTGGTTCCAGCCGTTGAGCACCGAGGTTTCGCTGTCACTAGCCATCCGGGCCGTGCCCATTTCGTGAATCGTGAGGCCTGGCGGATTGTCCTCCACAAAGCTGACCACGTCCCGCGCGCCCACGGCGTCGAGCATCTCGGCGGCCTGCACCGACATCTCTTGAAGCATCTTGCGCTCGTTGTCACTCCACTCGCAGTGGATACGGAGCGCCGGGATGCCCCATTTGTCTACGACCGCAGGGAGCGTCGCCGCTAGCGAGCTGAAGTAGGAGTGCGTCGAGCAACCACGTTCGCACGTACCGCAGTAGTGGCACGCCGCCCGACCGTTGTGGGGCTGGGTGAGCACGGCGCAGCGCCCGATGGTGATGAGTCGCTCGCCGCCGTAGGCCTGCGTCAGTCGGTCGCGAGCGACCTGCTCCTGGCAGTTGAGCGTCATGGGTGGGAGGAACTGCATGTCGGGCAGCTGAGCGAGACCCTCGGCTTGCCCTGTCACGCCGATGAAACGCTCCACGTGGTCGTACCAAGGCTCGATGTCGGCGTAGCGAATGGGCCAGTCGACGCCATGCCCGTCTTTGAGGCTGGCCTCAAAATCGAGGTCGCTCCAACGGTAGACGTGCCTCCCCCACATGATCGAGCGACCGCCGACCTGCCGTCCCCTGATCCAGGAGAAGTCGGTTCCCTCGGCGGTCGTGTAGGGGTTCTCATCGTCCCGGACGAAGAACTTCTCGCTCCAGGCGTCGCACGCGTAGCAGGTACTCTGGATCGGACGCTGCAGCGACTGCACGGCGCGCTCACGCCGACCCCGGTACTTCAGGTCCCACGGATAGACATCCATCACGTAGTCGTCTGGTGTCACAAGCCCACCCGCTTCCAAGACAATCGTGCGCAGCCCCCGCTCCGTGATTTCCTTGGCGGCCCATCCACCGCTCATGCCCGATCCGACAACGATCGCGTCGTACTCCTCGCGCTTACCCATCAGCGGTCCCCTCCCGTACGGATCAGCTCGATGAGGGGCACATCGCCCTCGTAGAACATCGGTCTCTCGATGAACATCTGCTCGTCCTTCATGCCCACCTCAGAGGTGTAGTAGCCGTGGAGCACCAAGCCGCGGGCCTGATGAAAGAATTCCTCCTCTGCATCGGGATCGGCATCCCGCAGAGAATTGGCTTCGGCCTCGAGCCCCTTAAGGATGGCGACCTGTCGGACTTCGGGCGCCAGGGCGAAGCTCGTGCCGGTCATCGATTGTGTGTGCTCCTCGAAATGGGTGAGGCCGCGCATGAAGCGCTCACGCTCTCCGTCGTCGAACCATTCTGACACCATCAACTCGATGTACTCGACAACGCCCGTTTCGACCGCGCCGGGTGTGTCCGTAGTGGGAATGATCAGGTCACAGAATGCGGTGACGGCCTCACGCTGGGCGTCGGTAAAGAAGGCGACGTCGATCGATCGGGTGCCGCCCGGCTTCAAGAGCGCCTCAAGCTGGAGCGGGGTCCATCCGGCGAAGGCGGTCGCCGTGCCGAGCAGCTTGAGGAGGTGGCGCCGATCCATGGGATCTCGGATGCGAGGAGGAGCGAATGTAGGGAGCGGCGAGACAGGTTGGTCAGCCCGGGAGGGCACCTTCTGCGATCGCATCTCTATAGAAGATCTCGCGCGCCAACAACATCGGCGCTTCGATTGTCGGGTAGTTCGTGCAACGCGGTCGACCGTGGCCTCCCCAGGCCTCCTCCTCAACCTCAAGCTCCATTCAGGCATATGCGTCTCTCTTCACTTCTTGTCGCGGCCGTGCTGGCGTCCCCCACCGCCACGGTGGCGCAACAAGCCCCGACGACCTCAGCGGCGCTGATCTCGGCCGCACCCGTGATCGACGGCCACCTGGATGACGCCGCTTGGTCTGGCGTCATGCCCATCACAGGCTTCACCCAGAGCGAGCCGGGCGAAGGCCAGCCGGTCTCGCAACGCACTGAAGTGCGGATCGCGCAGGATGGGGAGGCGCTCTATGTGGCTGCGTGGCTGTACGACTCAGATGCGTCGGGCATCGTGTTCGGACAGACGCTCCGGGACGCGTCGCTCAATGAGTCGGACGCTTTTGTGGTCCTCCTCGACACCTACCGCGACCATCAGAACGCGTTCGTTTTCGGGACCAGCCCCGCGGGCATCGAGTACGACGGACAGGTGGCCGGAGAGGGCCAGGCCGGCGGACCGGGAAACGGCCGTCAGCAGCGCGGCTCGACAGGAGGCTTCAACCTCAATTGGGACGGTAGTTGGGAGGTAGCGACATCGACCGACGCTGAGGGGTGGTACGCCGAGATGCGCATCCCCTTCTCTACCCTGCGATACGGGAGCAGCGGCACCCAGGAGTGGGGCCTCAACTTCGAACGAAAGATCCGCAGGAATAGCGAAGAGGCGATGTGGGCTCAGATCCCCCGTCAGTTCGACCTATATCGGATTTCGATGGCAGGGACGCTCGCGCTCGATGCTCCTGCCAGGCGGGCCTTCACGGTGAGTCCGTACCTACTCGCGGATGGATTCAAGAACTACGAGGTCGCAAACCCGGAGGTCGACTATGGGCGCCAAGTGGGTGGCGACGCGAAGATCGGATTGAACCAGAGCCTGACTTTGGACCTCACGGTGAACACGGACTTCGCGCAGGTCGAAGTGGACGACCAACAGGTCAACTTGACCCGCTTCAGCCTCTTTTTCCCCGAGAAACGCGCATTTTTCTTGGAGAACGCCGGCACTTTTGCGGTGGGGACGAGTCAGAACGCGGAGCTGTTCTTCAGTCGCCGGATAGGGCTGTCCGGGGGCCAAGAGGTTCCGATTCAGGCAGGTGCTCGCCTCTCCGGCAAGGTCGGAGACTTCCAGATTGGCCTGCTCAACATCCAGACCGATGATGTTGTCGGAATCGACGAAGACACAGGACTCAGCGACGTGGTCGCCCCGGCGAACAACTTCGGCGTGCTTCGCGCCTACAAGGAGATGGGGAACCGGACCCAGCTAGGCGGGATCCTCGTATCCCGATTCAACACTGCCGATACCGACGACTACAACATCACGTACGGCGTCGACGGGCGCTTGGGCATCGGCGAGGCGCTGACGCTCGACGGGTGGATTGGGCTGACCACCACTCCCATGGAGACCGGCGAAGTCGATACCCGCGAAGGGTTCAACAACGGGGAGTACGGCTTCGAGGGCACGGGGACGTACATCACCCGAGACTGGCAAATCACTACCGGTTACAGGCAGATCGGAGAGGACTTCAACCCCGAAGTCGGCTTCGTAAACCGGCGGGCGTACCGACACGTAAACGCGCGCATCATGCGCCACCTGAGGACAGAGGGTACACCCTGGTTCCGTGAATTCCGACCGCACATCTCCTACAACCAGTTCTTCTCTTTGGACGGCTTCAGCGAGTCGTACCTGATTCACACGGACTCTCACTTCGCGTTTGAGAACGGCGCCTTCTTCCAGTTCCCGGGATTCAACCTCACGGGGGAAGGCCTGCAAGAGCCGTTCGAGATCCGTGAAGGCATTGTGATTCCTGCCGGGTCGTACAACAACGCCGAGTGGTCCTTCCGCTACAACACCAATAAGGGCGCGCCTTTGTCCGTCAGCGGCGGATGGACATTGGGCGGATTTTACTCGGGAACTCAGTTCCGGCCGAACGCAGACATTGTATACCGCCATGGAGACAAACTCGCGGCCACGCTGAAGCTCAACTACTTCGATGTGCGACTCGACGAAGGGAGCTTTAAGACGGCGGTCGTCGGGTTAAACGCCTCCTATTCGTTTACCCCACGCATCTACCTACAAGCGAACTTGCAGTACAATGACGACACGGAAGACGTGGGGACCAACGTCCGCCTTGGCTGGCTTGATACCGCGGGGACGGGGCTGTTTATCGTATGGAACGATACGAATCATCACGGGATGTTCGAGCGGACCGGGATCTTGGCGGGTCCGAGGCAGCGGCAGTTGGTGATCAAGTACAGCCGGCTGTTCGATTTGGGGGGATGAGGTTGGGTCGATGAGTGTGGCCGCCTCGATCTACCGACGATCGCAGTCCTCAGGGTAAAGTTCCCGGTATCCACTGCGCTCGCATAACAGATCGTCTTGGAGATGATCTAGGCCGGTCTTGACCCACCCTGCCCGCATTCGCTCGAATTCGAGGAGTTCCTCGCTGCGCCACCTTTCGGCCTTCTTTTTGATCACCGTCACGTGGTCCGAAAGAAAGCCCCAGATAGGCCCGATCGCCCCGGTGCACATGGGGCAAGGCTCTAAGGACGTCACCAGGAACAACTTTTCTTTCGGAAACTAACTGAGTTGCTCCGCAGATCCGAGGTACTCGATCACGCGCTGAATCGCGTTGATCTCCGCGTGGCCGGAAGCCGACCCCAGGTGATTCACCGTGTTGTATGCGGTCAAGATCACCTGCCCGGTGTCCGTCTGGAGGATCGCAGCCGCCCCTACTGGGACCTCGCCTCGTGCGTCGGCCTGCCGCATCGCCCCGGTGACTGAGTCGACGATGGCGTCTGTGAGCCATGCGGGTCTCCCTCCCGCGCCTAGGGGCTGAGCATCGAGTGCTGCTCCGGTCGAGTCCGGCGCTGAGTCAGAGCACCCGGCGAAGAGCGTGAGGGCGATCGCGACCCTTCGAAGGGCGACGTATTTCAAAGTCGTCGTTTCTTGGCGCTCAGCTCGCTGCACGTTGGTCCCCTCGGGCCTCAAGTGTTCGAAAATACGGAGCAATAGCGACCCCGGACGAGCCGGGCCGCTTCCACAGGGATAGGCCACCCGAGTTCAGCGCGACAGCCGCAGGTTGGGCACGAGCGTGAGAACCCCGGCATAGAAACTACCCCTCCATTCTGCTCGCGCTCTCGCACTTCGAGTTGCGCCCAAGGGGCAGAATCGGCGAAGGTGCACACCTCCGTTGTTGCACCCAGACACTGTAGCCTGAGACGGCCAACCCACATGAGCGCTTCTAATCTCGAAATCCTCGCCTACGAACACACAACTCTGGGCGATCTGTGCCTGCGCCGCCGCGAACTCCTTTCTACACCTGGCACTGTAATTACAGAGATCACGCTCGATCACCAGTTACTGATGAGCAGCTACAACACCGTCTCCGAGCGAGCACTCGCAGATGAGGCCCTCGCAAGACACCCTGGGACGGAGCTGTCGGTTCTCGTGGCTGGGCTTGGGCTTGGATATACGGCCGCCGCCGCGCTCCATTCGGATCGAGTTCAGCGGGTCGAGGTGATCGAGATCTTCCCCGCTGTGGTCGGCTTTCTGAAGGATGGTCTCATTCCACTCTCCGCCGAGCTTCTTGAGGACGTACGCTTTGGCGTGCGACAAGGTGACGCCTACGCTGCGCTGCGCGGTCCGGCCGATGAACTTTGGGACCTCGTACTCATCGACGTCGATCACGCCCCGGACGATCACCTTGGAGCGGGCAACGAATCGTTCTACACGGAGTCAGGGCTCGCCAAAGCCAAGGCTCACCTGGCACCGGGCGGAGTCCTCGCGGTGTGGTCCTACGCGGAGAGTTCTCCGTTCGTGGACGCGTTGCGGGCAGCATTCGTGGTCGTCGAGGCAGTGCCTGTGGTCTATATGAACGACCTCGTGGACGAGGAGCATACGGACTGGTTGTTTGTTGCGCGGGACGAAGTGGGCGCCGGCGTGAGCGTGGAGGGTGCTCTGAATGTCT
>ERZ890510.1426-NODE-1426-length-15547-cov-4.297186_pt1 | contig 15547 bp, 12 predicted proteins | sample MGYA00521265_ERZ890510 | MGnify/ENA primary metagenome ERZ890510 (study PRJEB32303, sample SAMEA104408624) | aquatic metagenome | biome: Brackish water; feature: Chemocline; material: water | place: Baltic Sea | collected 2014-10-26T21:54:00 | depth 110 m ...
CCGGGTCGATCTAATAAAGCGTTGGGTCGTCGCGATCCTCCGCCATGGGAAACACGCCGCTTGCGTAGGCCCGCAGCAAAATCTCGGGGGTCAGTTTCATCCGTTAGCGGATTGGATGTACTTCTCCAGCCAATGGATGTTGTACGTCCCATCGATGAAATCTTTGTTGTCGATTAGATCGAGATGCAGGGGGATCGTCGTGTCGACGCCGCCGACAACGAATTCCATCAGCGAGCGGCGCAACCGCATCAGGCATTCGTTTCGGTTGGCGCCGTGCACGATAAGCTTGGCGACCAGGCTGTCGTAATACGGCGGAATCGTATAGCCGTCGTAAAGCGCGGAATCGATACGCACGCCAAACCCGCCGGGCGCATGAAAGTCGGTCACCTTGCCTGGGTTGGGCGCGAACGTCTTGGCGTTTTCGGCATTGATGCGGCACTCGATTGCATGCCCGTTGATGTGAACATCTTCTTGGCGAAAGCTTAGCGGCGCCCCCGATGCAATCCGCAATTGCTCGCGCACCAGATCGATGCCCGTGATCATCTCGGTGACCGGATGTTCGACCTGAATACGCGTGTTCATTTCGATAAAAAAGAATTCACCGTTCTCGTAAAGAAATTCGACCGTCCCGACGCCGCGATAGCCAAGTTCGCGAATGGCGTTCGCAACTCGCTCGCCGATTTCCGCGCGCGATTTCGCGTTGAGCGCGGGCGAGGGGGCCTCTTCGAGAATCTTCTGGTGACGTCGTTGCATCGAGCAGTCTCGCTCGCCCAAATGGACGGCGTTACCGTGCGAATCGCCGATCACCTGAATTTCGATATGGCGCGGCGTTTCGAGATACTTTTCCATGTAAAGCGTGTCGTTGCCGAACGCGGATTTTGCTTCGGCACGGGCGGTCGAGAGTACCTCGGACATCTGTTCGGGTGTGTGGGCAACCTTCATGCCCCGTCCACCGCCGCCCGCCGACGCCTTGACGATCACCGGAAAGCCAATGTCGTGTGCCGTCTGCAATGCCTCGACGTCGTTGGTGATGGCGCCGGCCGAACCGGGCACGACCGGAATTCCGAGGCGTTTGGCGGTCTCCTTGGCGACAACCTTATCGCCCATCAGCCGAATATGTTCCGACGTGGGCCCGACAAAGGTAATGCCGTGCTCTTCAACGATCGAAGCGAAATTCGCATTCTCCGAAAGAAAGCCATAGCCCGGATGAATAGCGTCGGCGTCGGTGATCTCCGCGGCCGAAATAATTGCCGGAATATTGAGATAACTTTCCGCGGCGCTTGGTGGACCGATGCACACGGTTTCATCGGCAAGGCGCACATGCATCGCGTCTTCGTCAGCCGTCGAATGGACGGCGACCGTCCTGATACCCATCTCGCGGCAAGCACGCAGAATTCTCAGCGCGATCTCGCCGCGGTTGGCGATCAGAACCTTCTCAAGCATCTATTCGACGATCATCAAGGGTTCGCCGAACTCGACCGGCGTCGAGCCGTCGATGAGAATTTGTGTGACAGTCCCGGCGCGTGGCGCGGCGATCGGGTTCATCGTTTTCATCGCTTCGACAATCAACAGCGTCTGTCCCAGCGAAACACGGTCGCCGACCGAGACGAACGAGGGCGCGCTGGGCTCTGGCGACAGATACGCCGTGCCCACCATGGGCGATTTCACCGCGCCCGGATGCCCGGCCGGATCGTCCGCCGTCGGCGCGGGGTCGCTGACCGGCCCAGCCGCAATTGCCGCGGCAGGGCTTGGCACGGCGACGACATGGGTGCCACCACCGCCACCGCGCGAAACGCGGACGCGTTGATCGTCTTCTTCCCACTCAATCTCAGTGAGATTGGTCTCATCCAGCAGCGCTGCGAGGTCGCGTATGACATCCGGATCGATCGTGAATTTTCCCATGCGGTGCTGCCTATGCTTTTGCGATGAGCTTGGTGAGCGCGTCGACGGCCAGTTCGTACCCGTGCGAACCGAAGCCAGCGATCATACCGGTCGCGGCCTGACTGACGTAGGAATGGTGCCGGAATTCCTCGCGGCGGAAAATGTTGGACAGATGGACCTCGACGATCGGCATATCGACCATCCGTAGCGCATCCAGCAGCGCGACGGAGGTATGGGTGTAGGCCCCCGCGTTGACGATCAGCCCGGCGGCACGGTCGCGGGCACTTTGCACCCAATCAACCAACTGCGACTCGCTGTTGGTCTGAAGGAACTCAACCGCCAGCCCGGCAGCCACGGCACGTTGGGTCACCGCAGCCTCGATATCGGCCAACGACTGGGTGCCATAGATGTCGGTTTCCCGGGTGCCCAGCAGGTTCAAGTTGGGCCCGTTCAGGACCAGAATTAGCGGCGATTGAGGCATGACCAAAATACGTCGTGCAGGAAAATGTCCCGCCTTATAGCATGGCCGACCGGTGAGACAATTGCGCGGATGATCGGCACGCCCCGTCGCGGCGCTGGTTGAAGCGGTCGGCCCGCGGCCCCATACTCGGATACGTGTGACGGACAACGCCCCCATGGAATTGACGATAAACGGCGAACCGCGGCGCTTCGACGGCCCGCTTTCGGTCGCCCAACTGCTGTCCGACCTCGACCTCGACGCGCGCAAAATCGCGCTCGAACGCAATTTGGAGATCGTGCCGCGTAGCGCCTTTGACGCGACGACCCTGGGCGACGGCGACCGGATCGAGATCGTCCACTTCATCGGGGGCGGCGATGCGGCCAAGGACTCTGCGCCCGAAGACACCTGGACTGTCGCCGGGCGCACGATGCATTCGCGATTGATTATCGGCACCGGGAAGTACAAGGACTACGAAGAGAACCGGCGGGCGGCCGAGGCAGCCGAGTGCGAAATGATCACGGTGGCCGTGCGCCGGGTAAATCTCACCGACCGCTCGCAGCCGCTGTTGGTCGATTCGCTCGATCCCAAGAAGTACATCTTCCTGCCCAACACCGCCGGATGCTTTAGCGGCGAAGACGCCGTGCGCACGTTGCGGCTGGCGCGCGAGGCTGGCGGCTGGGATTTGGTCAAGCTCGAGGTCCTCGGCGACCAGAAAACGCTCTACCCCGATATGCCCGAAACCTTGCGCGCCGCCGAGATGCTCATCAAGGACGGCTTCCAAGTCATGGTCTATTGCAGCGACGATCCGATCCAGGCCAAACGGCTCGAGGAAATCGGGTGCTGCGCCATCATGCCGCTGGGTGCGCCGATCGGATCTGGCTTAGGGATTCAAAATCCGGTCAACATTCGCATCATTGTCGAAAATGCGACCGTGCCGGTCGTCGTGGATGCCGGCGTCGGCACCGCCTCCGAGGCCGCCGTCGCGATGGAACTGGGCTGCGACGCCGTCATGACGAATACCGCGATCGCCGAAGCCAAATACCCCGTTCAAATGGCCGCGGCCATGAAGCACGCGGTCAAGGCAGGCCGGCTCGCCTATCTCGCCGGCCGCATGCCACGCAAGCGTTACGCCGACCCATCCTCGCCGCTTGCGGGGCTGATCTAAGGTTCAGCGCTCGCAGGTGGAGCAGGCGTCGCGCGCCTGGGCGATCAGTTGTTTTAACTGATCGGCTTGGATGAGGCCGGGCACGATTGTATCGCCGATCAGGAAGCCGGGCGTACCGTTAACGCCGATCGCTTCCGCAAGTCGTACGTTCTTGGCAATCAACGCGCTGACTTCTTCTGAATTGATCGCGTCAAGCAGCCTGACGCGATCGACCCCGACTTCGACGGCGGTTTGCACCGCCAGCTCAACACTTAACCGGCCGCGCGCCTGAAACATCGCGGCGTGGAAGGCCTCGTAGCGCGCGGGCGCCAACAGGTGGACGGCAACGCCGACGCGGGCGGCAGCGACTGAGGCTTCGCCCAGCACCGGGAACTCCTTGTAAACAATCCGTACGTTCGGATCGTCTTTGGCCAATTGCGCTAGAATCGGATGGGCGTTGCGGCAATACGGACAGGCGTAGTCGAAAAATTCGACAATCGTCACGTCGCCGTCGCGATTGCCGCCGACCGGCGTCGTCGGATCGTGCCGCAGCTCGGTGTTGTTGGCGGCCACGGCGTGAAGGGCGCGCTCGCCGACCGCGGCCTGTTCGCGGGCCTGAAGAATACGAATCGCCTCCAAGACAATCTCCGGGTTGCGCAATATGTAGTCGCGCACGATTTCTTCGGTGATCCGCCGCTGCGCCGGATCGACCGATCGCAGGGTCTCAGACTCAGGGAGCGGCCTACTTTGCTGGGCCATTACCGGCGTCATGGTGGCGAAGGCCGCGGCGGCGGCCAGAATTGCAATTTTAATCATGGCGCTAGTGATATCAGCGTCTTGGCTTGGCTGCGCTCAATATGTCTTGAGCGCGTAAATGACCCGGCGATCCCTCGGGAAGCAGGCGTTCGGCGCGAGTCGCGTGGCCCCGCGCGTCATCCACGCGTCCGGCGTGGATGGCCTGTTCGGCACTGGCCAGGCTCGACATGCCGAATTGCTGGGCGCGGCCATAGGCAATGGCCAGTTGTCCCCAAGCGCCGCCCATTTCGCGGTCGATCCGCACCGCCTCCTCAAGATGAATAATCGCCTCTCTATCGAGGGCGGGATCGTTCATCGCCACCAGCGCCTGCCCGAGCCCGAGGCGCAGCAACGGTTCGTGCGGTGCCAAGCGAACCGCTTCGGCGTTGGGCGGGATGGCGGCTTCGCGACCGCCGTTCTCGTAAATAATCTGGCCTTTCAGCTCGTGAAAGAACGGATCGTCGGGGAAGTCGGCAATCAGCGAGTCGATTTCCGCGATCGCGCGCTTAAGTTCGGTCGTGCGGTGATAGGCGATCGCCCGGGCATAGCGGGCCGGCACGCTGGTGTCGCTCTCGGGGTAGCGGCGCAACGCTTTCTTCGGATCGAGGAACCCGAGCACTTTGGCGCGGACGCGGTCGAATGCGGCAATCTGGTCGAGTGGATCGGGCACATCCGAGCTTGGTGACTGACTGATCATTTTCTCAAGGGCCAGGATTCGGTCACGCGACAACGGGTGGGTGCGGCCATAGGACGACTGGCTGCGGCGCAGCAACGCTTCTTGATCGCCGAGTTTTTCCAAGACTTCAACGAGGCCGCGGGCGCTTTGCCCGGTGTCGTTAAGGTAGCGTATGGCGGCCTGATCGGCCGCCGACTCCTGCACCCGCGAATACTGCAGAACCGACTGGCCGGCGACCTGCGCGCCGCCGCCGAATACGGCGGCACCGGCAGCGCCGCCACCGCCCACCGCCGCGGCCGCGACCCCCAAGACGGCGGCCACGATTGCGATCGCGTTGGCGCTGCGCAAGGCTTCTTGGGTGCGCGCCAGGTGCCCGCCCGAGATATGGCCGGTTTCGTGGGCCAGCACGCCGATGATTTGGCGCGGGTGTTCGGCCTCGACGAGTAGGCCGGTAAACAGGAAGATGCGCTGACCGCCCGCCACGAAGGCGTTTAGCGCACGGTCATTGACGATATGGACCGAGACGGAATCCGTGGTAAGACCAGCCGCGGCAAAGACCGGTTCGGCAAAGTTCCGAATCATGCGCTCGGTTTCGGCGTCGCTGATCAAACTGAGGTTTTGGGCGGTCGCCGGCCTAACGATTGAGGTAGCAAGAACGGTGAGAACGAGAAACCGGCTCAGAAAGCGTTTCACGACGAACTCCGTTGCGGGGACCTACCCGGAACCTAGGCAGAGGCGGCGGGCCCGTCAATTCGCGCTCGCGCTGACCTTCGTCGCCGCAGGTTGCGCGAGCGACACGCCCGAGCAGGAAGTGCCCACGGTCAGTTTCATCGGCGGTGTTGCCACGGATGAGCCGCGCGCGACCCTCGCCGGTCTTGCGGCGCTCGAGCTTGGTGGAACGGCGGCTGATGCCGCGGTCGCGACCTTTTTCACGCTGTCGGTCACCTATCCGCTGGCCGCCGGGCTGGCGGGCGGCGGCTCGTGTGTCGCCTACGACTCGGTATCGGGCACGGCGGAGAGCATCGACTTTTCGCCGGGCGTCCCGGCCCTGGGCGGTGCGGTCGCGATCCCCGGTGCGGTGCGTGGCATGGCCGCGCTGCATGCCCGATTTGGGCGGTTGCGGTGGGGTCAATTGGTGCTCAACGCCGAAGAAATGGCGCGGTTTGGCTTTCCCGCCTCGCGTGCCGCGGCGACGGCTGCACGCGACTACGCGGGAACGACTGGCGCCAGTGAGTTAGGGGCCTTTGTCGTCGGCGGCCGCCCGATTGCCGAGGGTGACAAAATCGAACAGCCGGCGCTCGCTGAAACCCTCAGCACGATTCGGGTGCGCGGCGGCGGCGACCTCTATTTCGGTGATGCCGCGCGAGATTTTGTCGCCCGCGCTCAAGAGGCCGGCGGTCGCCTCACCGTCGACGACCTCAAACAGTATTTGCCGGCGTGGGAGCGCAGCGGACGGATCGCCTTCGGTGACTTGAGCCTCTTTACGCCGGCCAGCGGGCCCGGTGGTGGCGCGATGACCGCTGCCATGTGGTCGATGCTGACCGATCAGCAGCGTTACGGACAGACCCCAGCAGCAACGCGCCCGCACCTGATCGCCGAGACCGCCTTCCGCGCCCTGGCCGAGCGGGCCGGTGGCGGTGCAACGGACACCACATCGTTCCGCGCGGCGGCGCTGATGACGTCCTACGACACGACGCGGCATACACCGGTCGAACCTGGCAATCAGCCTGATCTGGCGCCGTGGATTGGCGCGGGTCGGGACGGCACAACCGGCTTCGTTGTTTTGGATTCAGCTGGTTCCGCAGTCGCGTGTGTGTTGACGATGAATGCGCCGTTTGGCGACGGGCGTCTCGACGAACGGCTCGGCGTTTTCTTTGCGCCGACAGTGCCAACGGGCGTCGAAGGCTGGCTCCGCAGCGGTACCGATTTTATTGCGCCGGCGATTATTGCCAATGCGGTGACCGGCGAATTTGTAATCGGATTGACGGCGACCGGCGGGCCGGCGGCGCCGGCGGCGGCAGCGACGACGGCGGCGATCGCGGTGCTGGACGCGCGACCGCTACGCGAAGCGGTCAATGCCGCCCGGGTGTTCGCACTGCCACGTCCCGACGCAACGATCTACGAGCGCGGGTTGCCTGAATCGACGGTTCAGGCGCTGCGTGACGCGGGACACAGCGTCACCGAAGGCGCCGGGTTTGGCATCGTCAACGCGATTGCGTGCTTCGGCGGTGCGACGCTCGATCCGACTTCGTGCCAGTTTGTCACGGATGGTCGCGGCTTCGGCCTGGCCGACGGCGGCACACAATTCTAGGCACGCAGTGATGAAAATCTCGTCACGGGCAGACGTCGCTCCGTTCTATGCAATGGAAGTTTTGAAAGCGGCGAACGCCAAAGCAGCGCGCGGTGACTCAGTGCTTCACCTCGAAGTGGGGGAGCCCGGACGCGGCGCACCGGCTGGCGTTCTCGCCGCCGCCCACCGCGCCATCGACGCGGGTGGTATTGGCTACACCGAGGCCTTCGGGTTGCCCGAACTACGGGCACGCATCGCGCGGTATTACGACGAAACCCATGGACTAGACGTACAGGTCGAGCGCATTGCCATCACCACGGGCTCGTCTGGCGGTTTCGTTCTCTCGCTTATTGCGGCGTTCGATATTGGGGATCGCGTTGCCCTCGGGGTGCCGTGTTATCCGGCATACCGCAACATGTTCAAAGCATTGGGTATCGAGCCGGTCTATTTGCGCACAACGCTGGAAACGCGTTTTCAACCGACGCCCGAAATGCTGGCCGCCGCTGGCCCCGTCGATGGCCTTTTGATTGCCAGCCCGGCAAACCCGAGCGGCACCATGCTCGTCGGGCAACCGCTGCATGCGTTGGTCGACTACTGCAATGCCCATGACGTGCGGTTGATCTCGGATGAGGTCTATCACGGCATAACCTACGAGCGTGCCGCGGAAACGGTCCTAGGCAACTCGAAGGGCGGGATCGTCCTCAACGGGTTTTCCAAATATTACGGGATGACCGGTTGGCGGCTCGGGTGGATGGTATTGCCCGACGATATGACCGCGCCGATGGAGCGTTTGGCGCAGAACCTTTACATCAGTTCGAACGCCGTCTCGCAGCGTGCCGCGCTCGCCGCGTTTGATTGCCGCGATGAGTTAGAGCGCAACGTCGAGGTCTATCGGCGCAACCGCGACCTCCTTTTGGAGGCCTTGCCGCGGGCAGGCATTACCGAAATGGCGCCAGCCGACGGCGCGTTTTACATCTTTGCGAATGTCAGCCGTCTCACCAATGACAGTGCGGACTTTTGTGCGCGTCTCTTGGCCGAGACCGGCGTTGCCCTCACCCCGGGTATCGACTTCGATACCGAAGAGGGGCACGCCTATATCCGGATAAGTTTTGCCGGTGAAACCGATGCGATCCGCGACGCAGCGGATCGTATCGTTTCATGGCTTAGCTAAGGGCGCGGCTCCACCAGCCTCGTTTCTTGGGCTGACTGGGGTCTTCCGGCTCTGCGGCTGCCGGTTCGGCGGTTGGTTTGCGTGGTGCCGGTTCCGGCTCCTCGGTCGTTTCGGGTGCAGCTGCTAGCTTTACCGGCTCGACGTCGGGAACAGGTTCGCTCGCTCCCGGTTGGCTATCGCTAGGGGCTGGCGCCTGGGCCACGTCCGCGTCCGATTCGGGTGCGTTGGGTTCGGCTGCAGCCGTGCCTTCTGGCACAGTTTCAGTGTTGTCACCGTTCGTCTCGCCATCGGCCGCCGCCGTGCCCTCAGGCCGCTCGCTACGGCGCCCGCGCCCGCGCCCGCCGCGCCGTCGACGCGGTCGGGCCGGCTTGTCGCCGTCCTCGGAGACGCCGCTCTCGGCAGTCGCGGTGGTGGCCTCGCCGTCGCCGCCATTGCTACCCGCTTCGACCGGCGATTCCTCATCGTCGCTGCCATCTTCCTCCCGCGGTATGAGGTTGCCGTCGGCATCGCGCCGCCGCCCACGTCCACCGCGGCGGCCACGTCGACGCCGTTTGCGCGGCTGGTCCTCGTCGTCGCCTTCGCCACGGCTCGCGGCCTCCGCACGCTTTGTTGGCGCCGCCGACTGGGCTTCATCCTCGTCGTCGGGCACTTCGATATCGTCGTCCTCGTCGTCGGGGTCCGCCGCCATCGGTTCTGGTTGAGCGACAGGTTCACGACGGTCGCCGCCGCGTTCGACCCGGAAGTCAGGCGCGATCAGGGTATCGTCGGAACGAACCAAAATGGTCAGGCCGTAGCGCCCCTCGATTGAGGTGATCGAACTGCGCTTCTGGTTGAGGATGTAGAGGGCAACCAACGTCGGTACGAAAATAGACACTTCGGTTGACCGGCCGCGTAGCGCCTCGTCTTCAAGGGCGCGCAGCGCACGCATCGCAGCCGTCTCAACCGAGTAGACGATACCGCTACCGCCACACGTCGGGCAGGGGTCGCTGCTTGATTCGAGGAGGCTGGGGCGCAACCGTTGGCGCGACATTTCCATCAGGCCGAAATGACTAATGCGCCCGACCTGAATCCGCGCGCGGTCGGATTTGAGCCAATCCTTGATCTTACGTTCGACCGAGCGGTTGTTGCGATTGTCTTCCATGTCGATGAAATCGATCACGATGAGACCCGCGAGGTCGCGCAGCCTGAGTTGTCGCGCGATTTCTTGCGCGGCCTCGAGATTCGTCTTCACCGCCGTTTCTTCGATGTTGCGTTCCCGGGTCGAGCGGCCCGAGTTAACGTCGATGGCGACCAGCGCTTCGGTCGAATTGATAATGATGTAGCCGCCGGACTTCAGCGTGACCCGGGTGCTCATCATTGAGTCGAGTTGGGCATCGACGTCGTATTTTCGGAACAGCGGGATCGACTCTTTGTACGGCTGGACCCGCTTGGCATGACTGGGCATCAGCATGCGCATGAATTTCTTGGCCGACTTGTAGGCCTCGTCGCCCTCGACCAGCACTTCGTCCACGTCCTTGGAGTACAGGTCGCGGATCGCACGCTTGATAAGGTTGGCCTCTTCGTGGACCAGCGCCGGCGCGACCGATTGCAACGTCGTGTCGCGTACCTCAGTCCACAGCCGAGAGAGATAGTCGTAGTCGCGCTTGATCTCGGGCTTGCTACGTTGTGCCCCAGCCGTGCGCACGATCAGGGCCATCTCCTTGGGGATGCTGATTTCGCCGACAATTGACTTGAGCCGCTTGCGGTCGACCGCGCTGACGATCTTGCGACTGATGCCACCGCCACGCGCCGTGTTGGGCATTAGGACGCAATATCGGCCCGCGAGCGAAATATAGGTGGTTAGCGCCGCACCCTTGTTGCCGCGCTCCTCCTTGACGACTTGGACCAGCAAAATTTGGCGCCGCTTAATGACCTCTTGAATCTTGTAGGACCGTTGAGGTTGCTGCTTGCGCCGGGACTGTTGCTCCTCCTCGAATTCATCGCCGCCCAGCGCTTCGGGTTCGGGCGCGGCGGACGCTTCTTCACCGTTCTCACCGTTCTCGCCGTCACCATTTTCGTAGGCATCGGGGGCGTCGTCGCTGGCATCGCCGGAGTCGTCCTGTGGATCGGCTTCAGCTGCCGCTGCCGCATCAGCTTTCGCTTCGGCTGCGGCTTCTGCGACAGCTTGCTCTTTGGCTTCAGCGGCCAGCAGCGCTTGCCGGTCGGCAACCGGAATTTGGTAATAGTCGGGATGAATTTCGTTAAAGGAGAGGAACCCGTGACGGTTTCCGCCATACTCGATGAACGCCGCCTGTAGCGACGGTTCAACACGAGTAACCTTTGCGAGATAGATATTGCCCTTTAGTTGGGCGCGGTTCGTGGCCTCAAAATCAAATTCTTCGAGCTGTTGCCCTTTGACGACCACGACCCGGGTTTCCTCCGGGTGGACCGCCTCGATCAGCATTTTCATTGCCATTAGGTGTTGTAATCCTTGCGGGCGCTGACGCGCGGAATGCAAGATTCCGCCGCCGCGAGCCCCTGTTAAGGGCCGGCGCCACACCACTTCCCGCTGCATCGAGCAGTGAGACAGTGTTTATCGTGGTCAAGAAAGCCGGCATCTGGTTGAACTTTTCAGGTGGTCTTAATTGACGCGGCGATCTCGGTGTCTTCCGTGCGCGTGTCGTTATGGACACGCTGGCCGAGCCGCCGCGAGCGTTAGCCGTTGCGAAATAAACACACTTTAGGTAGCGGAACAAACCTATTTTTCGGTTAACCAGCAAAAGATATGCGCCACAGCACGTTTGAACAGGGGCCCCTGAGGGGGTTATATCTAGTATGAACACCATCAAAGAGCGCTAGATGTACCATAGACTGCGGCATCTGATCGGCTGGATGGCGATTGCGGCGGCATTGACCGCGGCCGACGCCGACGCGGCATCCGCCGTCGTTGGGGTCCGGGCCGGTGAGCAGGCCGAGGCCACCCGATTCGTCATGGATCTGTCCGATTCGGTGGATTTCGAGATATTCCTCCTCGATAACCCCTATCGCGTCGTGGTCGATTTTCCGGTCCTGGACTGGCGCGTGCCGGGCACCCCGGGGCTAAAGCGGGGACTGATCGACGGGTTTCGATTTGGCTTATTTGATCAGGCGACCTCGCGTCTGGTCCTCGACGTCAACCGGCCTGTCGAGGTCCGACGGTCGTTCATCCTGCCGCCGAGTGGCGCATTACCGTTCCGGTTTGTGATTGACCTGGCTGAGGTCGCGCAAGACCGGTTTCAGCGCGTCGCCGCCCTACCAACACAGCCGGCAGGGCCCGTCCAATTGATCGAACCAAGGACCCAGCCGGCGACGCCGCGGGTCGGCCCACGGGTCATCGTGTTGGACCCTGGGCACGGCGGAATCGATCCGGGCACCATTGGCCGCCGCGGCTCCCAAGAAAAAGCACTGACACTCCAAATTGCAATCCAAGCAAGGAAAGCGCTCGAAGCAACGGGGCGATACCGCGTTCTTCTTACCCGGGAGGATGACGTCTTTGTTCGACTGCGCGACCGTGTTGCATTTGCGCGGCGCCACAACGCGGATCTTTTCATTTCGCTGCACGCCGATGCGCTAAGCGATCGCGCGGTGCGTGGCGCGTCGGTCTACACACTGTCCGAGAAAGCCTCCGACCAGGAGGCCGACGCCTTGGCCCAACGCGAAAACAAGGCCGATCTAATTGCCGGGGTCGATCTCGAGAACGAGCCGAGCGAAATCGCCACCATCCTGATCGATTTGGCGCGGCGCGAAACCATGAATTTGTCCGCGACCTTCGCGACACTGGTTCTTCCTGAGTTTGAAAGGGCCGGCAAGACCTTGCGCAAAGGGCACAGATTCGCGGGATTTGCCGTGCTAAAGGCGCCCGACGTGCCGTCCGTCCTCATCGAACTCGGGTATTTGTCCAATCCCGCCGATGAACGCCAATTGACCGACCGCGCCTTCCAAAAGGTGATTGGCGCCTCGATCCAAAAAGCCGTGGATTCCTATTTCTCGGGCCTTTCACAATGATTCGATGATGATTCGGTCCCGAACGGCCAAATTCTGCCGCAATTCGGCCTATACTCTGATCGATCGGGGGAAGGGGTCCGCGAACTCCACATGATTAGATTCTTTGGGTTTTTGTTTGGGGCGGCGTTTCTGCTCGCGGTTGCGGGCGCAGGCGGTGGTCTGTTCGTGCTCTACCATTTCGGGCGCGACCTTCCAGACTTCGACCAGCTAGCGACCTACCAGCCGCCGGTGATGACGCGGGTCCATACCGCCGACGGCAGCTTGTTGACCGAATACGCAATCGAAAAACGGGTCTTCGTACCGGTGGCGGCAATGCCGCGACAGTTGATCGAAGCCTTTTTAGCCGCCGAGGACGATAGCTTTTTCGAACATCCTGGGGTGGATTTGCGCAGCGTTGTCGGCGCCGCCGTCACCAATCTGATGAATTACGGCGGGGATCGCCGGCCGGTCGGGGCTTCAACGATCACCCAGCAAGTCGCCAAAAACTTCCTTCTGACCAACGAAGTCTCGATCGATCGCAAAATCAAAGAAGCGATCCTGGCATTCCGGATCGAGCGGGCATTGTCGAAGGATCGCATTCTCGAGCTCTACCTCAATGAAATCTATTTGGGCCAAGGCTCCTACGGCGTTGCCGCGGCGGCCCTGAACTATTTTGACAAGTCCCTCGACAACCTCAGCCTCCAGGAAATGGCGTACCTCGCGGCCCTGCCCAAAGCGCCCAACAACTACCACCCGACCCGCCGGGCCGAAGCGGCGAAGGATCGGCGCGACTGGGTCCTGGGCCGCATGGCCGCGGAAGAGTTTATCGCGCCTTCCGAAGCGACCCTTGCCGCGCACACCGCGCTCATCGTGTCCCAGCCGCGCGGCGAGGAGTTTGTCGATGCGGCATACTTTACCGAAGAGGTTCGCCGGCAGCTGTACGACGCCTACGGCGAAAAAGGGCTCTACGAGGGTGGCTTGTCGGTACGCACCACGCTGGATTCGCGCCTCCAGGGAATAGCCCGGGCGGCGCTGCGTGACGGATTGGTGGCCTATGATCGGCGGCATGGCTGGCGCGGGCCAATCGCGACGATTCCAACCGACGGGTGGGAGACCGGCCTAAAAGCAGTCGTTGCGCCCAACGGCATGCGCCAGTGGCCGCTTGCCGTGGTGCTCGCGGTCGAAGAGGTGGGCGCGCAAGTCGGGCTTACCTCGGGCGAACGCGGGTTCATCCCGTTTGACGAACTAAAATGGGCACGCCCCCAGCGTGACGGACAACGCCTCGGTCCATCGGTCAAAAAAACCGCGGACGTTGTCTCCGTCGGTGATGTGGTCCCCGTGGAACAACTACAAACCGATAGCGGTATCGTTTTCGGATTGCGTCAGGTGCCCGAGCTTGAGGGCGCGCTCGTTGCGATGGACCCGCACACGGGTCGGGTATTGGCGATGATCGGCGGGTACGACTACACCCAAAGCCAATTCAACCGCGCAACTCAGGCCATGCGGCAACCAGGCTCTGCGTTCAAGCCATTCGTTTACGCGGCCGCCCTCGAGAACGGCTTCACGCCAGTAAGCCGCATCCTCGATGCACCTTTCGTCATCGATCAGGGCGCCGGTCTTGGTCGATGGAAGCCGGCTAACTACACCAACAAGTTTTACGGGCCATCCACGCTGCGTCTCGGCATCGAAAAATCGCGCAACCTGATGACGGTTCGTCTCGCCCAGTTTATCGGGATGGACGTCGTCTCCGACTATGCCGGCCGGTTCGGGATTGTCGACGATCTGCCGGTGTTTCTCTCGATGTCGTTGGGCGCCGGTGAAACCACGTTGATGCGGCTAACCACGGCCTACGCGATGCTGGTAAACGGCGGTAAGAAAATTTCGCCGACCCTAATAGACCGCGTACAGGACCGCCGCGGACTGACCATCCTCAAGCATGACAAGCGCGTTTGCGACGGCTGTCTCGCGGATCGCTGGCAGAGCCAGGCCGAGCCCGCCCTAAGCGACGACCGACCCAGCGTGATCCGTCCGGAAACCGCCTACCAGATGGTCTCCATGTTGGAGGGTGTGGTCGAACGCGGCACCGGCGTCGGCATCCGCCAGCTTGGCATGCACCTCGCTGGCAAGACCGGCACGACAAATGACAACAACGACGCCTGGTTCTTGGGTTTTTCGCCGGATCTCGTGGTCGGCGTCTACACCGGCTTCGATGAACCAAGGACGCTTGGACCGGACGAGCAGGGGGCCAGTGTTGCGGTGCCGATCTTCCGCGACTTCATGGGTAAGGCGCTCGAGGGACAGGCCGATATACCGTTCCGTATTCCCGCCGGCGTCCGCCTGGTTCGCATTGACGCGGCCTCTGGCGCGTTGGCAAACGACCGCAGCGATCAGACCATTCTTGAGGCGTTCCGTCCCGGCACCGAACCGACTGCGGCGGAATCGGCGGTCCTCGATACGCAATTTGGCACCGTGCAGTCCAATCGTGCATCGACAGGCTCGGGCGTCGGCGGTCTTTACTGAACGCCACCGGTCCGCTACCACACGGACCGACAGAGATCACGGCGTAAGGTCATGCGAGCGGAATTCGAAAAACTCCAAAACGACATCGAGCAGGCAGTCGGGCTGCTAAGGAGGCATCTTTGACTACGACAACGCTCTTGTTCGGCTGGAGGAACTGAACCGGCTATCCGAGGATCCGAAACTCTGGGAGGATGCCGACGCCGCGCGCAAGGTTATGCGCGAACGCACCCAGCTCGACAATGCGATTAGCCGCTTTCAGTCGCTGGAAACGGAATTCAAAGACACCCTCGAGCTGATCGAACTCGGCGAGGCCGAAGGCGACGACGCGATTGTCGACGAGGCGGGCGCTGCGCTGACGGCACTGGGCACCCGCGCGGCAAAGTTGGAAATAGAAACGCTGCTATCGGGCGAGGCCGACGCCAACAACTGCTTCCTCGAGGTCCACGCGGGGGCTGGCGGCACCGAGTCCCAGGACTGGGCCGAAATGCTCTTGCGCATGTATCTTCGTTGGATTGAGGCCAGCGGCTACAAGGTTGAATGGATCGAAGAAAGCCCGGGCGAAGAGGCCGGCATTAAGTCGACCACCATCCGGGTCATTGGGGTCAACG
>ERZ890510.1430-NODE-1430-length-15517-cov-5.408679_pt1 | contig 15517 bp, 13 predicted proteins | sample MGYA00521265_ERZ890510 | MGnify/ENA primary metagenome ERZ890510 (study PRJEB32303, sample SAMEA104408624) | aquatic metagenome | biome: Brackish water; feature: Chemocline; material: water | place: Baltic Sea | collected 2014-10-26T21:54:00 | depth 110 m ...
TGCCACGTTCATGCAACAGATCCTCAACATTGCGAAGGGAAAGTGGAAACCGGACGTACATCATCACCGCCAGGCGGATGATCTCGGGGCTGGTCTTGAAATACCTAAAAGGGGAGCGTTTTGTCATCCGGTGACGCTAGTCGGTCGCCTTGCCCGCCTCAAGCCGGTTTCTTCTGACAGGTCCCGACCCGACCACCGGGCGCTACATTCAGGCCGACCCACTGGGGCTGGTCGACGGGCCGAGTGTTTTGCGATTATTCAGATAGCTCGGTGTTTGGCTTAAGGCAGGTCAAGCCAGGTCTGCTGGTCGATCTCGGGTCGGAAATACAGGATCGCGCGGCCTTCTGGTGGGGCGATCGCGGCCGGTTGCCAAGCGGCTACGCCGTGCAGGGCCATGCGGTGCAGCACGTATGCCTCGCCGGGTTTTGCGTGTAATACCTTGCACGTGCAGGTTTCAAATACGTGTTTTCGCGCCGTTTGATAGGCTTGGGTCAGGTCAAGTTCCGGCCAGTTTTCGCGGGGAACCGGGGATAGCTGGTCGACAAACATCCGGGCCATGATCTTGTGTGATCCCTCCCAAACCACCAAAGGTGCTGCCCCGTCGCTAGTGTCGGTTATCGGGATGCCCAGCAGGAAACCCGAAAATTCCTCAAGCCGGCGCTGCCTTTGCGGCCCAACCGGATGCAACCCGTCGACATGTGCGGCGTCACGTTTAAGCCGGAACGCAAAGGCTGCATCGCTTTCGGATTGCATGCGTTTGGGAAAGCCGGGGTAGCAGATCGATACCTGGGCGCGATCAAGATCGCCTTGGCCGAATTTCAGCGCCCCGCGCGCGAAATCTATTGCCATGCCTTGCAGGGGGCCGGAATTGCCGACCACGCCCCGCCGGTCATTCGGCAAGGCGTTGACGCCGACAAACCACGTGCCTTGACCGCGCAGCCAGTCGCGGATCAGGGCCGGATCATGGCGTGTTGCAAGGGCGGCGGGTTTGACGTGGCGGATCCAGTCAGACAGCGCCGGATCATCGGGAAACTGCGCATAGCCAAGGTTGAAAAAGCTGTCGGCATTCATCGCAGGCTGGCCCTTTGCGGAAATTATAGGTCGGTTCTTGTGGTGTCTATTGGGCCACGAAGTTCAGGCATTTTGCAAGCTTTGGATGTCACCCATCGCTGTAAGAGCCGCCAAAATAGCCTCGGGCCCTGCCCCGTCTTTATGCACCGTTTCTGACAAAAGCCGCCGCCAGTGACGCGCCCCGGCCTGGCCGTGAAACAGGCCCAGCATGTGGCGGGTTATCTGGTTGAGGCGACCTCCGTGGGCCAAATGTGCCTCGATATAGGGCAGCATCGCGTGCACCGCCTGACGGGCTGTGATCGCGCGGTCATCGCCGAATATCCGCCGATCTGCATCAATCAGCACGCTGGCCGGATCGTGATAAGCGGCGCGCCCGATCATCACGCCGTCAAGGCCAAGTGCCAGAAACTCCTCGGCTTGATCAAGGCTCGAAATCCCGCCATTGATGGCGATTTCCAGATGTGGAAAGGCGGATTTCATTGCTATAACAAGTGGATAATCAAGAGGTGGGACATCGCGGTTTTGTTTTGGCGACAGCCCTTGCAGCCACGCTTTGCGGGCGTGAATGGCAAAGCTTTTGACACCTGCCGCGCTGACTTTGTCCAGAAAATCTGGCAAGACGTCCTGTGGGTTATGATCGTCAACGCCGATCCGGCATTTCACGGTGATTTCGGGACCATTCGAGGCCTCGATCATCGCGGATACGCAATCGGCCACCAGCGCCGGGCGCTCCATCAAGACAGCCCCAAAGCAGCCTGATTGAACGCGGTCCGACGGGCAGCCAATGTTGAGGTTGATCTCGTCATAGCCAAAATCACAGGCGATCCGCACCGCCGCGGCCAGTTGATCCGGATCAGAGCCGCCAAGTTGCAGGGCAACTGGATGTTCGGCTGCGTCAAAACCCAACAATCGTTCGGGATCGCCGTGCAACACCGCCGGGGCTGTGACCATTTCGGTGTAAAGCAATGTATGGCGGGACAGCACGCGGTGCAGATAACGGCAATGGCGATCGGTCCAATCCATCATCGGGGCCACCGACAATCTTTTATCATTCTTTTTCATCATCTTACATCATATACCAACAAGAGAAAAGGAGAACGGATTTGCCCCGAATTGCACGAATTTGCCGCAAGTGTGACTGCATTATGCGCGGAAACTGCATGGATTAGAAGGCGTCCGCGGAACTAAACCGTGACAAGACCAGTTTTCGCCACGAACGCAAAAGCGGAATAAATGCAGAATCCAGATCCACCGTGATCTGCCCTCTGTCCAAAACAAAACACGCATGTTAAGCCGCTGCACCACATACATGGTGCAGATATGATCGTCACACATCTCTTTGGCGGGCTGGGCAATCAGTTGTTCCAATTCGCGACGGGCAAAGCGCTTGCTGCCCGCCTTGGCGTGGAATTGCGCTTTGATGCGCGGTATTTCGATATTCCGCGACCTGATGAATTGTGCATCCACCATTTTGGCCACCAAACCAAAGATGTTGACCGCAGCGAAATGCCCGCCACACGGCAACAGGGGTTGGTGCCTTATATTGCCGGAAAACTACGCGGTATGCCTTACGCTTTGTTCAAGGAGACCGGTCTGGCCTATGACCCTGCCTTTGAGGGGCTGGGGGATAATACCTACCTCAAAGGGTATTGGCAGTCGGAACGCTATTTTCGCGATCACGCCGATCTGGTGCGCTCCAGCCTTGAGATCGTAACGCCGCCCACCCCTGAAAACGCCCGTCTTTTGGACGAGTTATCCGGCGTTCTTCCAATTTCATTACATGTGCGCCGGGGGGATTATGTTTCAAACCCAAAATTCAACGCGACCCACGGCACGTGTGATTTGGATTATTACCACCGCGCCGCTGATTTGATGGCCGAGCGTTGCAAACAGGACGTGGTGTTCTACACGTTTTCAGACGAGCCCGACTGGGTGCGCGAAAACCTAAAACTGCCCCACGAGATGCGCGTCGTCAGCCATAATGGGCCGCAACATAATTACGAGGATATCCGCCTGATGCGCCATTGCGCGCATCACATCATCGCCAATTCGTCGTTTTCATGGTGGGGCGCGTGGCTGAACCCGAATCCCGACAAAATAGTTGTGACCCCCAGCCGCTGGTTTGCCGATCCATTGATGCAAAAGCATGACCTTTTGCCGCCGGAATGGATCAAGCTATAGGCTGGCCTCGATCAACCAAGCCATATCGATGCCCTTACCGCCGCCATCACATCCAGCATACTGCCGAAGTTATGTAATTGGAAAAACCTGGAAGCACTATGTGTTTTGGGAGCTGGCGGATATGCGATTTCCGAGTCCACAGGCCCCCGACTGGCGCGGCCTGCGACCAATCGGTGTTGGTAAAGCAATATTCGATAATCCAGCGGAAGTTGCTAATGTCGATAGCGAGCGCGATTGGGCCGACACTGCGTAGTCTTCATAAAACGCAGCGGCTGTGTGACAGCGTGGGCGCAGGCACGTGCGTTCGCATTTGCCAGACCTAACATCGAGTTCCAACTGGTTGTTTGTAATTGTCAGCTTTTACCGATGGAGTCTTCGTCTTCCTCCAGAACCCCTGCAAGTCCGTTGTCAAAGTGTATACCAACACTTTTTCCGATCTTTTTAAGTACCGGCAATTGCACAGCTAAATCCATGATCGAATCCAGCGCTGCATTGACGGGGGCTGTACCGTCCGCTCCGCCGCTTTTTCCAAAGCCGCCACCCGATAGATGATTGATGTTGATCGAGCGGATTTTTTCGGCAGGGCGCACCATTTCAGCGATGATCCTGGGCAACGCTTCAAGGCGTGCTTTGTCGAGTTCTAACGAAGCACTCGCTTGGGAACGGGTGTTTTCAGCCTCGATCAGGGCGCGGTGGGTTTCAGCTTCGGACAGTCGGACCATTTTCGTGGCCTCGGCTTGCGTCCGTTGCGCTTCGGCGCGGTCTTTCGCGACGGCTTTGCCTGACTCGGCCTCGATTGCGGTGCGCAGGGCGATGACATCGGCCTCGGCACGGGCTGCGATAAGGGAAATCTGGCCTTCACGTTCGGCGCTGGCGCAAGCGCGCAGGGTTTCGACCGCTTCTGATGATTGCACGGCCTGGCCTCGCAGGACGTCGGCGGCGGCTTCGGCTCGATTGCGTTCTTCGCTTTTCGCCGCCAACGAGATGTGACGTTCCTGCTCGGCGATCGACAGGGCCAGGTCGCGTTCAATCTCGGCCGCCTGAATACGTCGTTCCATGTCGATCCGGGCCTCGGCGGCGATGCGTTCGCTGCCGGCCTTGCGTTGTGCAATCTCGGCGATCTGGGCCGCTGACAGAGTTTCAATTTCCTGCTGCTGCGCGATCTGGGCGCGACGTTCTTCAAGGTCAATATCCAGACGTTGCCGGGACGCCTCCATCGCCGAGCGGCGCACCGAGACTTCGGCTTCGGCGTCGATTTCGGCGCGCTCCTTGCGGCTTTTGGCGATCACTTCGGCCAACTTGCGCATCCCAACAGCGTTGAAGGCGTTGTTTTCATCGAGCGCACCAAAGGCCGTCTGGTCAAGCGCAGTCAACGACACAGAATCCAGCTCCAAGCCATAACGCGACAGCACGTCCTTTAAGGAGTTGCGCACTTCGGCCGCAAATGCGGCGCGGTTTTCGTGCAATTCGTCCATTGTCATGCGGGCCGCGACCGAACGCAGGGCGTCAACCATCATACCTTCGACAAGTTCCCGCAGTTGATCGGCCTGAAAGGTGCGCTTTCCCAAAGTCTGGGCAGCGCGGGTTATGGCGTCTTCGTTCGGGGCGACTGAAACATAGAATTCCGACCCGACATCCACCCGCATACGGTCTTTGGTGATCAGCGAGCTATCCCCTTTTCGGTGGATATCCAACCGCAGGGTCTGCATGTTCACCCGACTGATTTCGTGGAGATATGGGATCGCCAACGTGCCGCCGTCAATGATGACTTTGCGCCCGCCAATGCCGGTTTTTACCAGCGAAACCTCGTTGGTCGCACGTTGATAGAACCACGCGAAAACAACAACGATCACGGCGACGAGTATCAGGATCAGGATCAACCAGGCCAGGGAGCTCATTGGTAAGCCTTTCTTTTCTAGCCGCTCAGAGCGGCGTTTAGGTCAATGCGCGGCAACCGACCTTCCGGTGCCGCGCCGTATTCATCAAAATACCGGTGGATAATTTCGCCCGCCACGCTCCAGCGTGATCCAGCGGGTTTCGGTGAAGGTATCGACCGACCAGCGCCCGCCATGCCGCCCCAGACCCGAGGCTTTGGAGCCGCCAAACGGCACATGTGGTTCGTCGTTCACGCTGGAACAATTGATGTGGCACATGCCGGTTGCCAATTTGCGCGACATTGCCAGCGCGCGTTCTTCGTTGCGGCTGAATATCCCCGCCGACAGGCCATATTCGGTGTCATTGTTCAGCGCAATCGCCTCGGCATCGGTGCGGAACGGAATGACCGGCACGACAGGACCAAAGGTTTCATCGCGGTAGATATCCATGTCAGGGGTCACGCCGGTCAGGATGGTCGGATGCACGAACCGGCCTTCGATCTTGCCGCCCAGCGCGACCTTGGCGCCTTTGGCCAGCGCATCATCCAGCTGCGCCTTGACCCGCGCGACCTGCCGGTCATTGATCAGCGGGCCGATAATATTGCCTTTGTCAGACGTGTCCCCGACGGTCAGCTTTGCAGCCCGCGCGACGAATTTGCGCAGGAATTCGGGATAGATGCTTTCGTGGACCAGAACCTTTTCGACGCTCATGCAAATCTGTCCCTGATGCATGAAGCTGCCGAAATTCGCGGCTTGGGTGGCGCGCTCCATGTCGGCATCGTCCAGCACGATCAGGCTGTCTTTGCCGCCAAGTTCGACGCAGGCCTTTTTCAGGTGCGCCCCTGCCTTAGCCGCGATAGAACGGCCAACCGGGGTGGAACCGGTAAAGGAAATGCCCTTGACCGCGGGATTTTCGATCAGTTCGTCGCCGACGGCGGCGACATTGCCCCGGTCGCAGGTGATCACGTTGAAGACACCCGCAGGCAGGCCGACCTCGTCCATGATCTCGGCAAAGAACAATCCGCCGCAATAAGGCGTGTCCTCGGAAGGTTTCAACACGATTGTATTGCCAGCTGCCATTGGAAAGGCAAAGCCGCGCGACGACAGGATACCGGGGAAATTCCACGGACTGATGACACTGACAACCCCGATCGGCGCACGCACTGCCATCGAGAACTTGCCGGATTCCGAAGGCATGATTTCGCCGATACTGTCATAGCAGACGGCACTGGCGGCGCGGAAAACCTCGGGGACATAACCGGCCTCGAACATGCCTTTGCCAAACCAGCCACCGCCTTCGCGCTGCATCGCGGCGACGAAATCGGGGAGGCGGCGTTCCCAAGCATCAGCGATCTTCAGCATATAATGGGCGCGTTCGGTGAATTTGAGAGTGGACCAACTTTCAAAAGCCGCCTGCGCGGCCTCGATGGCGGCGCGGGCGTCGGCGCGCGAGCCGTCGGGAATATCAGCCCATTTTTTTCCGTCAGACGGGTTCATATCGGCAAAATTGGTCGCCGCCCTGACCCATTGGCCGTTGACGTACATGCCCTTGATGGCAGGTGAGTTTGGTGCAGTATCCAACACTTCAGTATCCTTTCCTGATGGACGTCGTTTCGGCGCGGCGCGTCTGGCCCTGACTTCTGGCCTGCGCTGCGGCATTTTCGATTTCATTGAGGACCGCGCGCAGGCGGTCGTCGTGGGATGCGACGCTGACGGGTTGCGTCGTCGCGGTCTTGGTGGCGGGTCGCGCGGATTGGCGTGCAGCGCGGGCGACAAGGTCAGCAACCGACATGCCGATCAGGGCATCGGCACTGGGAGCGCTGCTTGGGGCAGGACGGGCCAGCGGCACCGGCGGTACATCGGCGGTCGATTGTCTGGATGTTGCGGCAAAGCCTGCCAGAGCGGCGGCGGCGATAGCGGCGGCATCGGTTGCGGTGGCTGGCACAGACGGCAATGTAGACGACAGCGCAGCCGGTGCCGGAGCGGCGACTCCGAGGTAGGCTTTTTGAACCATCGGATCGCAGGCCAGATTGGCCGCGCTGTCCTGATGCATGATATGCGCGTTTTCCAACAAGTACCCACGGTCAGCTATTGCAAGGCTTTGTTTGGCGTTCTGTTCCACCAGCAGTATGCCGATGCCGGTTTTCTGCACCTGTGACAGGCTGCGAAACAGGTCCTTGCACAACAGCGGTGACAGGCCCAGCGATGGTTCATCCAACATCAGCACGCGCGGATTGGACATCATCGCACGTCCGATGGCGACCATCTGTTGTTCGCCGCCCGACATAGTGCGCGCGGTCTGGGACAACCGTTCTGCGAGCTTTGGGAAAAGGCCGATTACCCGATCGAAATTCACGCGTTCCTGATCGCGGGCGCGGTTGGCATAGGCCCCCAGCATCAGGTTTTCCCTGACGGTAAGATCGCCGAAAATTCCACGCCCCTCAGGCACCAGCGCGATGCCTTGTTCGACGATCCGGTCTGGGCTGAGTCCGAGGATCGGCGCTAGCGCCATTGTTACGTTGCCACTGCTGCGGCCGCTGCAAATCCCGGCGATGGCGCGCAACAAGGTGCTTTTGCCAGCCCCGTTTGCGCCGAGAATGGCCACAATTTCACCGGGTGCGACGGTCAACGACACTTGCGCCAGCGCCTGATGCTGACCGTAGTTGACCGAAAGGTTGCGCACCTCAAGCATCGTCGTCCCCCAGATAGGCACGGATGACTTCGCGGTCGGCCAAAACCTCGTCCGGGGTGCCTTCGGCGATTTTCTTGCCCGAGGACATCACGACGCAACGGTCACATAATGACCGGATGGCGTCCATTACATGTTCCACCATGATAATGGTGCGCCCGTCGGCCCGGAGGGCGTGGATCAGGGCGATGCCGGTGGCCAATTCGGTCGGGTTAAGACCGGCCAGCCATTCGTCAAGCAGCAGAACCTTGGGTTCGCCCGCCAGAACGCGCGCCAGTTCCAAACGCTTCTGGTCAATATAGGTCAGCGCCCCAACAGGTGAACCAGCCATATCCGCCAACCCGACCCGTTCCAGCATGGACATCGCGTGGTCTTCGCCCGAACGGCCCCAGTGACGGCGATGGCCAAAAACAGAACCAGCGCGAACATTGTCCAACACGGTCAGCGTCGGCAGGATGCGCACCAACTGAAAGGTCCGCCCGACGCCCAGCCGGGTGATCCGGTAGGGCGGCAGATCGGACAGCCGCGTTCCCAGCAGACTGATGCTGCCCGCGGTTGGTTTCAACGCGCCTGAAATCAGGTTCATCATCGTCGTCTTGCCGGACCCGTTGGGGCCAATCAGACCGATCAGCTGATGTTCAGCAACATCAAAAGACAGGTTGTCCACGGCCACAAGCCCGCCAAAGCGTTTGGTCACGTTGCGCACGGACAGGACGGGCGTGCTCAATCTCCCCTCCTGTAGCGCAGTCTGCGGTTCAGTTGTTCCAGCCGCCCGACAAAGCCGTGCGGCAGAACATAGACGATCAAAAGGAACACAAGACCCAGAAACATCGTTGTCTGGTTGGGGAACTGGATCGACACGAATTCCCAGATCAGGGTGAAGGGGATCACCCCGACAATCGGCCCCCACAGACGGCCCGAGCCGCCCAGCAGCGCCATGATGACAACAAGGAAACTGAGTTCCGGCGAAAACACCTGATTAGGTTCGATATAACTGTAACGCGGCGCGATCACCACGCCGACAAGGGCCGCAAAAAACCCGGTCGTCATGAACAGCAGCACCTTGGTGGAGGCGGTATTGATCCCGACATGGCGCGCCACGGTTTCGTCATTGCCGATAATCCTGAGGGCAAAACCCAGACGTGACCGGTTCACCAGCCAACCAAAAAGATAGACACAGGCGGCAATGCCCAACAACATCCAGTAAATATGGGCCTCGGTGAAATCGGTCAGCACATATAGGCCGCGACTGCCAAGAAAGTTATTCTGGATCCACGAAACCAGATTGCGGACCATCTCGGCCAGACCCAGCGTGAAAATGACGAAATAGACGCCTGACAAGCGCAAGGTGGCCAGACCGATCAATCCGGCCAGAACCAAGGCCACGACCGGTGCAATGGCAGCCATCAGCCAGAAGGACAGATTGAAATCGCTCATCCCCGTGGCTACCAGATAGCCGCCGACACCAAAGAAAGCGCCCGACGCAAGCGAGATGTAATGCGTCGGCCCGGAAAACAGCGCCCAACTGGTGCAAAGCGCAATATACATCATGGCGGTAACGGCAATCGACAGTTCATAACCATCGGCGACAAACGGCACAAACGCAGCGACAAAAACCGCGACAGCCGCAATCAGGATTTCCTGATAACCGTGCGCGGTCATGTGGCGCTCTTTCCGAAAAGACCCTGCGGACGCAATAACAGAACCAGAAGAAAGATCAGGTAGGCGGCCACCAGTGTCAGCCCCGGATCAATCAGCGTGGCAACCGTGGTTTCCACCAACCCGAGGATGATCGCAGCGACGATTGCGCCGCGGATGTCGCCAACACCACCCATGATGACGATGATCAGGGCTTTCATCGTGAAGATCACCCCGATTGAGGCGTCAAGCGTGATGAAGGTCGAGATGAGCGCCCCCCCGACCGAGGTGACAGCACCTCCGATAGCAAAAGCCAGGGCCGAAACCCCCGGCACGTTGATGCCGACCAGACCGGCAGCTTCGGTGTTAACGGCGACGGCGCGCACCGCAGCGCCGCTGCGGGAATGGTTCAGCCAAAGGTAAAGCGCACCGCCGATAAGCACCGCCAGCAGGAAGGCGACAAACCGGTTCAGTCCCGTGATTGATCCCAGAATGACGATTGGTTCTGACAGGTATTTATAGGCAAAGAATCCCCCCTCGAGCGACACCATGACACCGACCAAAAAGAAGCTCATCCCGAAGGTCGCAAGGATCGAGTCAACCTCGAGCATTCCCTGATTTTTCGAGCGCCGCACCAGTGGCGTCAAAAGAAAACGGTAGATCAGCCAATTGCCGACAAAGGCCACGGGGCCCACCAGAAAGATCGTCAGAAGCGGGCTGACCTGTGTGGTTGTATAAAGCCAGAATGCAGCGAGCGCGCCCAGCACCAGCATTTCGCCATTGGCAAGATTCATGATGCGCGCAACACCATATTGCAGGTTCAACCCGATCGCGACCAGCGCATAGGTGCCTGCAAGCAAAAGCCCGGAAACCAGGATATCCATTTAATAATGCCGATCTGTTGGAAAACCCGCCCGGCGCAGGAAGTCGCCGGGTGGGGCCTTAAGGTTAGTTCCAGCCGTCTTTGACACGCACTGCAACCGCACCATCCACGTTCGACCCTTTTACGCCGTGAAACACGCCGTCCTGCCATTGACCAACGGTCCAGTACTTGGCCGAGTTCTGTTGATCAAACGAGATATCACCCATGATCGTATCAAAGGTGTGGGTCTTAATATATTCGGTGACCGCCGCGCTGTCGGTCTTGCCAATGCCTTCGATCGCCTGTTCTAGGATTTGCAACGAAACATAGGTGTTGGCCGAGGCCCAGTAATCCGCATCCAGACCGGTCGCCGCCTTATGTGCATCGCGCCAGGCTGCGATTTTCGGATCAGACGGGTTGGACCCGCCTGCCCCCAGCGTGTTGTTGATCTTGGACCCGAAGGCACCCCCGTAAGCCGGGAAAGACGAGGCCACCGCCGTGTAGAAGACCTTGACCTGAAGGTTTTCAATGATCGCCTGTTCCGTCAAACCAAACGTGTCTGGCGGATAGGACCAGGCAATAAACGCGTCAGGGCCGGATGCCTTGGCACCCTTCATAACCGGCGACAGGTCCGGCGTGCCCAGCGGGTAGGATTTATCATAGACGATTTCCAGTCCCGCAGCGGGGAACAATTTGCGGGCCACATCGGCCAGTTCAATGCCAAAAGCATCAGCCACGTTTACCATAGCAACCTTGTTGCCGATGGTTCCCGCCTTGTGCATATCCACAAGAATGTCCCGAACCCCTTCGACAAAAGACGTGGTCGAACCGAGGGTGAAGAACATTGTGGGATAACGCGAGGAAAGTTCGCCGATCTGATCGGTAATCGCGGTAACAGAGATCATCGGATAGCCATATTTCGCATAAATCGGCGCGGCAGCGATGTGAAAGCCGGTGCCGTAAGGCGCGATCATGAAATCAACCTTATCTTGCGTGGCAAGGCGCTGCACGGCCTTGATATGCTCGCCGGGATTGGTCTTGTCGTCATATTCGATCAGCTCGATCTTTTTCTGCGTGCCATCGACCTTAAGGCCACCGCGCTCGTTGACCTGCTTCACCCAAAGTTCGATGTTCGGCCAGTGGGTGACCGTCGAGCCACCGGCAAGCGGGCCGGTTTTCGGGGCGACGGCGCCGATCTTGACGGTGTCCCCGGCAAAAGCGGCATTTCCCAGCGACAATCCACCTGCCAAAGCGGCTGCGGCGGCCAGTTTCAGGATATTTCTGCGTTTCATTTGATCCTCCGGTTGGTTGCGTTACTTTGTTATTGAGCGGCACCGAAACGACGGAACCGCCAGTGGGTTTCACAATATGTAGGATTGGGTGCCGCTATGAACGGCGACCCATCTAAGCTCGGTGAATTCGCGGACCGCTTCATCGCCGCCAAGTTTGCCGTACCCACTGTCCTTCATCCCGCCGAACGGCATCGCCGGGTCGTCATAGACCGTCGGGCCGTTGATATGGCAAATGCCACATTCCAGTTGCCGGGCCATTTGGTGCGCCGCGCCAAGATCGGTTGAAAAAATCGCGGCGGCCAGACCAAATTGGGTGTCATTGGCAATCGAGATCGACTCGTCATCGCTGGAAGATCGCAGGATTGCGGCGACCGGACCAAAGGATTCCTCGGAATATATCTGCATTGAACTGTCCACTTGGTCTAGCACGGTTGGTTGCATGATCTTATTGTCAATGGAGCCTCCGGCGACCAAAACCGCGCCTTTGTCCAGAGCATCCTCGACCAGTCGCATCACGCGGGTCGCCGAGTCTGCGCTGATCAGCGTGCCGAGGTCAAAATCACCGTTTCTGGGGTCGCCTGTCGTCAGGCCTTTCGCTCTTTCAGCGAGTTTTGCAACAAAACTGTCCGCAATCAAGGCATCCACAATGATGCGTTCCGTTGAAATGCAGACCTGCCCCTGATTGAAAAACGCTCCATAGGTCGCGGCTTCGGCGGCGCGCGAAAGATCGGCATCTGATCGCACGATCAAGGCCGCCTTTCCGCTGAGTTCCATGATCGCAGGCTTTAGGTGCCTGGCGCAGGTTTCAGCCACCAATCGGCCAACGCGGGTTGACCCGGTAAAATTGACCCGTCTGATTGCGGTGTGACCGACCAACGCGTCGACAATATCGGCGGCTTCTTCCGGCGTATTGGTCACAAGGCACGCGGTACCTTGCGGCAAACCGGCTTTGTGCAAAAGGTCGATGATCAAAGCGTGGACCTGCGGACACAGTTCGGACGCTTTCAGTACAACCGTGTTGCCGCAGGCCAAAGGCGCTGCAATCGCGCGAACGCCCAGCACAACCGGCGCATTCCAGGGCGCAATCCCAAGAACCACACCAACGGGCTGGCGCAGCAGAATATTCGCGACACTCGGATCACTGCCCGCAGAGGTGGTTTCGGTCGGGTAAAAGCAAATTGTGGCTGCCTGCCGCAGTATCTTGGCAGCGAGTTCACAATTGAACCGTGCCCATGTTTCTGAACCACCAATTTCGCTGGCAATAAGGCGACAAAATTCATCGGAATGGGTCAGGATAAGATCTGCCGTCTTATTCAGGATTGCAGCGCGTTTTTCGGGTGCCGTAGTGGACCAAGCCGGAAATGCTGCTGCGGCGCGGTTGGCTGCGGACAGGGCATTTCCCTGTCGAACAAGACCCGCTTCAGAGTTGCTGAAGTGAAGAGCCCGCATCGTTATTTCCCCAGCCTTTCCCGAGGATGATTCTTCTCCAAACATCGATTATCCCCGCTTGCGGGTGAGATTGCTATTGCAGGTCGACGCCAAACTTCCTGGCCTGTTTCGCAATTCGCCCATATTGAGACAATCAAAGCCGAAGATAAGCCTGCATATAATGATATTATCTGGTATTTTATTGTACATTTGTGGTGTTCTGTGGCCAGAAACACAGAATCAAAATCGGAAAACGAATGTGATTAGAGTCGAACGCTTCAGGCCCGCCTTGCGTGACCGGGTTTTTTCGCTGCCCGCCATTCGCGGCGCGCGGACATGGCGATCAATTTTCTTAACCTCAGGAACAGGGGCGATGCGTACAGAAACAGGTGACTACGCTTTGCACGCACCCTGCCTTTTTTGGAGTCAGGTCTCGCCCGGTCTTGCCTTGTTTTTGAAAGCCGGAAGCGATGGCTGGCAGATCGCGTTAAATGAACAGGAATTGTCCAGCGCCTTGGGTAACAGTACCGAAGCGTCGGAATTGCGCCGGTTGTCGGATTTGCGCGTGTCCGTCGGCTTGCAGGACAAGAATAGGGCGCTTGCTGACACCCAAGCTGCCTTTCTATGGATCGAACGGGAGGTCGCCAGCCCGACAATCGGCAGCAACGCGATGATCGAGGCGCAAGTCAAAGCACTATTGGTGCTGCTATGGCGCAATATGGGCCCGCACGAGTTGGCCTCGGTCAAATTGGGTCGAAACAGCCGGATTTTGCAGCAATTTCGCCAGCAACTGGAATCACATTTTCGCGACCGCTGGACAGTCAAAAACTATGCCACACAAGTCGGCGTCAGCGCTGACCATCTGCATGAGATCTGCACGCGGACACTATCGCGCAGCCCCAGTTCGCTGATCAAAGACAGGACGTTGCACGAAGCAAAGCTGTTGCTGGCCAACTCGACTTTGACAGTCCAACAGATATCGGAACGTTTGGGGTTCAATGATGTAAGCCATTTCAGTCGCTATTTCCATAAATTTGAAGGCGCCCCACCGGGCCAGTATCGCAAGGTACTGATCGAGCGGAACGCGGAAATGGAACTTCCTGCAGAGACCGCATTCGCCAATTGGCCATGACGGCCTGGACCCGTCCCAACGGTCGAGAGGTGTTGTCAGGACACCGGTTCAGAAGCGGATCAAACGCCTGCCCCGAACGCCACTGTTTGCGGTTTCATAGATTGCTTTCCGCATTGAATGCGTAGCGGAAACTGAACCAGATCACCGCCAAACTAAGCACCAGCCAAAGCCCGCCCCAGAACATCGTTGGCCCTCCAAATTGTTCTGCAAGCATGTAGGCATCTGAACGAAGCTCGGACCGGGCTATCGTATCGCTGAAAATGTCATAGGGGACATAGATTACACTGGTAAGACCTATGAGCCGCAAAATGAAATCATTGACACGGCGGCTTAGGTACCGTGCGGCTGCAACGATTGCGGCACCCGTGATGCTGCAGAATACCAGCGCAAAGAGGTCACGGATATAAAGTGCCGTTACCAGCAGCATGATCAATCCGAATAATCCCAAAAGGGCGCGATCAGCATTGGTTTTCACCGCGATCAAAAGCAGCAGCACCCCAAGCAACAGGGACCCCACATACCCCGACGATAAAATGACAAACCCGTTTCCGCCTATGGTGATCGTCTGCCCGCCTTCTTGCGCAGACAGCGAAATGGCTTCGATTGATCCCCCGGTGGCCACGGCAGCCAGGCCATGCGACAGCTCATGCATAAACACCACAAGAATTTTGAGCGGGGAAACGACAGGTGTGCTCCAGAGAGCAAACACCACCATCGTGATCACTATGATTTGCCAATGGCCTTTGAGAGTATTCATCTGCCGAATTTCCTGGCGACGCACGTTTTGAGTTTTAACTATGATAAGATGCGTCCGGCTGCGAGGGACGCCTTTGCCACCTCACAAAATCACGTCATCCAGAGATTTTGGATGAGAGGTGACCGGCTCAAAGCCGTCTTTTGTGATGATGAAGCTGTCGCCGACTTGCGCACGAAAATTTGACACTGAAACCGAACCGTCCACTGCCAGAACCATGCCGGGCTGCAGGATTGTTGCGTCGCCGGTCACCAGTTGAGGCTTTTCCAAAAAGCTGAAGCCGGTCGCGCGCCCACAGCGGAACGGGTACTCGTAACCTGCGTCCTGAATGACCTCGGCATAGGCGGCATGCACGCTTTCGGCGGTCACCCCGGGACGCAATGCGCCAAGGGCCGCCTGCTGGCTGGCCAAGGCAACCTCGTAAACTTTGGCCTGTGATTTGTCCGCAATCTCGCCAATCCAAAAGGTCCTGTCGAACCCAAGCTTGAAGCGGTGGAAATTCGTCATGCCACAGAAGCACAGGAAAACCGGCTCACCACGACGCATGATCCGAATCGAGGCCCGGTGGTGCGTTTTGGTGATCGTATCGCCCGAGG
>ERZ890510.1432-NODE-1432-length-15497-cov-5.336550_pt1 | contig 15497 bp, 14 predicted proteins | sample MGYA00521265_ERZ890510 | MGnify/ENA primary metagenome ERZ890510 (study PRJEB32303, sample SAMEA104408624) | aquatic metagenome | biome: Brackish water; feature: Chemocline; material: water | place: Baltic Sea | collected 2014-10-26T21:54:00 | depth 110 m ...
CGGTAATCGGCGTAACTTGCCACCGAGAAAACTTGGGGAAAATGAAACCGATGGCCCGATGTAAAGATATCGGACTGGATCGGCCCATAGGAAAAGCGAACCGGCGAGCCGTCAAGCAAGCATAGAATGGACTGAATAGGGCGAACCCAGCGCACCGTGTGGTCGCCCCAGCGCATCGACTTCGGCCAAGCGACTTTGGCAATCGCCTCCGCCAGGCAATCCGCCAGGTAGTCTGCGGTCGCTCGGCCCTTGCGCTCGACAACAGCAAACAGGAAATCACCCTTCTTGGTGCTTCTTTCTTCAACCTGGTCTCGAGTCAAATTCACGGAGGCCAGAAACCCCTGGACCGCCTTCTCGGGCGCATCGGATCTCGGGCCCCGCCGTTCCTCTTTGCTGTCGGGTTGCGTTTCAGGCAACCCATCCACAAGAAGCGTCAGGCGCCGCGGGGTCCAGAACACGTCGGCACGGGCCCACGTGAACCCACCATCCGAAAGATTTTCCAGAACGGCATCGCGCAAGCTCCGCGCGCAGAGGCCTTGCATCCGCGACGGAATTTCTTCGCTGAGTATCTCGAGCAAGAACTCAGCCATGGCTCGGTGATCCGCTCAACCACGTCTCGCAGCACGCCTTAGCCAAAGCGCGCACCCTTCCAATGTATGCGGCGCGTTCGGTCACACTGACGACGCCACGTGCATCAAGAAGGTTGAATAGATGGCTGGCCTTCATGCACTGATCGTATGCCGGAAGCGCAAGGCCCTTAGCGACGATCGAATGGCACTCGCGCTCGGCGTCTTCGAAATGCCTAAGCAGCATAGCCGTGTCCGCGTGTTCAAAATTGTAGGCTGAGAATTCGCGCTCAGAACGCAAAAAGACCTCGCCGTAGGTCACGCCCGCGCCGTTCCAGTCGAGGTCGTAGACGTTGTCGACCCCTTGAACATACATGGCCAGACGTTCCAGACCGTAGGTCAGTTCGCCGGAGACTGGGTTGCATTCAATGCCACCGACTTGCTGGAAATAGGTGAATTGGCTGACTTCCATCCCGTCGCACCAGACCTCCCAACCCAAACCCCAAGCGCCGAGCGTTGGGCTCTCCCAATCGTCCTCGACAAAACGCACATCGTGCTGGGCAAAATCCACCCCGATCGCCGCGAGGCTATCGAGGTAGAGCTGCTGGAAATCGGGCGGGGACGGCTTCAGAATGACCTGAAACTGATAGTAGTGCTGCAAGCGATTCGGATTGTCGCCATAACGACCGTCAGCGGGGCGCCGCGACGGTTGAACGTAGGCCGCTTTCCATGGATCGGGGCCGAGCGCCCGCAACGCCGTTGCAGGGTGAAAAGTCCCCGCACCAACTTCGAGATCGTATGGCTGAAGTATGACGCACCCCTGCCGGGCCCAGTATCCCTGCAACGTAAGGATGATGTCCTGAAAGGAGGGCGCGCGCCCGTCCATCATGGTGAATTGCGGTTCCGGATGCTGAAATGCGCGGGCAAAGTAGCGACGCACCCGGGATCGGTCAACCCGGGCGCCGCCCTAGGCTTGACCATAGGGACAGCCCGTCTTGCCGCAGTTTTCTGCCCCCTCGGCAGCGACAAAATCGCCACACGTCGAACACCGCACGGTATCGCCAATCGCCCCCGGCTTACTGCCCGCGCCACGGCGGCTCATAAACTTGAATCCGTACCAGGCCGCGGCAATGAGAGCCGCCGTAAAGATGAGCTTTGGGAAGCTGAACCCGAACATCAAAGACCATACCGCGCCCAGACGGCGCGGGCCTCTAGCGCACCGAGGAGGTCATCGGACCAATGTGCCACTGACCACCGGTCAAGCGAGCCGATGCCGAGTCGTCGGCGCAGCCAACCCGATTCAGCGGCGAAAACCTTGAACTTCACTTTTTTCCCGTAGCGCTGCCGAATCACCGACCGAAGATCGCCCAAACCGTCAATCAGGCCTAGAGCCAGCGCCTTGTTGCCAGTCCAAAACTCGCCCGAAAAGAGAACATCGTCCTCGGCCTTCAGCCGGGTGCCCCGGCGTTCTCGCACAAGAGTCTGGAACGACTGGTGGATCTCGGCTTGGAGTGCCTTCAACCGCCTCACATCGTCCGGATCCTCCGGCAAAAACGGATCGAGGAATCCCTTGCGCGCGCCGGACGTGTGCACCCGGCGCTCGACGCCGAACCGCTCAATAAGTCCCTGGAGCCCAAAACTGCTGGAGATCACACCGATACTGCCGACGATGGAACTCTCGTCGGCAAAAATCTCGTCAGCCGCACACGCCAGCCAATAACCACCCGATGCGGCGACATCTTGGGTAAATGCCAGGACGGGAAGTTTTTTCTCATCGGCGAGTGCCCGAATCCGTCGGTACACCAGCGCCGATTGCACGGGCGAGCCGCCGGGAGAGTTTAGATCCAATGCGATTGCACAAGCGCCGCGCACCTGAAACGCGCGTTCCAGAAGACCGGCCAAACTCGCCAGATTGATGGTGCCGCGCCCGCGGCCGCCTGCGGCAATGACCCCGGCGAGACGGATGACCGGCACAATCGGCGGACGGCGGCTGAGGAACGGAATGCGCATCGCGACAACTTATGGAGGGCGCGCTGATCCGGCAAGGTCGAGACGGCGGATAGTAAGGCCTTAGTGATAATGGACCAGTAAATTGGCCGGTTCAAAAAGCCCACATCGGCGCAAATTAAATCGACACAATCGGTGAACCCGTGTCATCAGTATCGGATTGGATCAGTTGTTTCGCGGGTCATACTCCATACCGGCCGCGAGTAAGATCTCCACCGCGCGAGGACCATGATCGTTGGCAACCATGAGGCGCCTAGGGATTGCGCCGATACTGCCCTCAAGAATGCTGGTGTACGCATCCATGACAAACGGTTCGATCCCCTCGCCGCGCAGCAATGCCTCAAGCCAGGAGATCAAGACCGGGTCGTTCGTCCGAAATACTTCGCGCATATGCTGTCAGGCACCCCGTGCGTCGCTTGACCGCTCTGCGGCGAGGCCCATATGCTCGCGCGAGCCCTGCTGGGCGTCAAGATAGAGGCCGCAGTTTGACCAACGTCGTCCAGTTCGACGAAGAGCGCACTAATTCCGCCGAGGCGCTTGACCGCCTTAAATCGCTCGTCGCCGACGATCTCGGACGAGTCAATCAGGTCATCTTGCATCATATGCAGAGCCGGGTGCCGCTGATCCCGCAACTCGCCGGCCACCTCGTCGCCTCAGGCGGCAAACGAATCCGGCCCATGTTGACCTTGGCCGCCGCCAAACTGTGCGCCTATGACGGCCCGCGCCACATCAATTTAGCCGCATGCGTCGAATTTATTCATACCGCGACGCTGCTGCACGATGATGTCGTGGACGACAGCGCGCTGCGCCGCGGCGTCGAAACGGCCAACGCGCTATGGGGCAATGAGGCGAGCGTCCTGGTCGGCGATTTTCTGTTCAGCCGCGCCTTCCAAGTCATGGTGGCCGACGGCTCGCTGCGGGTCTTGGAGATATTGTCGGGGGCCTCTGCCGTGATCGCCGAAGGCGAAGTGCATCAGATGCTCACCACTAACGACACCACCACAAACGAGGATACATACCTCGACGTGATCGCGGCTAAGACTGCGGCGCTTTTCGCCGCCGCCTGCCAGATCGGTGCGATCGTCGCTGATCGGCCGCGACAGGAAGAAGAAGCGCTTGACGGCTACGGTCGCAATCTTGGAATCGCTTTTCAGCTGGTCGATGATGCGCTCGACTATTCCTCGCATTCAATGACGCTCGGCAAAACCATTGGGGACGATTTTCGCGAAGGCAAAATCACGCTGCCGGTCATCCTCGCCTATCGCCGTGGCAACGACGAAGAGCGCCGTTTTTGGCATCGCACCATGGAGGAGACCGAACAAGGCGACGCCGACATTCGCCACGCCATCGGCCTCATGGAAAAATACCACGCCCTGCGCGACACCGTGGAGCGCGCCCGCCACTACGGCGCAAAGGCCAAGGACGCGCTGGGGATTTTTCCCAACACCGGCGAGAAACAGACCCTTCTGGACCTCGTCGATTTCTGCATCGACCGCAGCCACTGACGCGACGGCGTCTACGCTCCCCGGCCGCGGCAAAGCCCGGCGGGATATCAAAAGAGTTGGGGATTGTTGCCAGGCGGGGTGGGCGGCTTGGCGCGCCTTGCGGCTCGCAAGCCCCAGCGCTATAAGCGGCCTTCTTCGGAGTGTAGCTCAGCCTGGTAGAGCACTACGTTCGGGACGTAGGGGCCGGAGGTTCAAATCCTCTCACTCCGACCAGCTTTTCCCAAACGACAGTCGGTACGGCGTAGCGTGCGCGTGTTCTTCTGCTGGGCACGGCGCGTCCTTGGCTTGGTCGATGCCTGTCTTGATTGACCTCAAATCGATGCTGCAATCGTGGCGTTAGAATGCCTCCATGAAACGAATTGCAATGTGCCTTGCGCTTATCCTGCTCGGCGGGAATCTAGCACTCTGGCCCGGCGCTTCTGCCGCCGAAGGAGATGACCTCACAGGTAATGACCTTCATCGATGGTGCCAAGGCGAGAACGTCCCTTGGTGTGAGGACGAGATCGACGAATATGGGCTTTGGTACGGCGAAGACCATTGTGTTCCCGAGGCAGCGTCATTCCAGCAGATCGTCGATGTCGTGAAACGCTATCTCGTCAACCGTCCCGAACGAAGACACCTGGACATGTGGGACTTGATTTCAGATGCCGTTGATCAAGCTTGGCCCTGCAATTAAGGCATCCTATTGCAAGCCGTTCTTATCATCGTCTACCGCGACAAGTACGGCAACCTCTCCAGCCGCATTACGAACCGAAACAATCCCTCCATCTTCGTCGGTCGTGATGACAACGATGACATTTCCATCGTCGTTCCGTATTTCCATCTTGGTTTTATTTTTTTGGCGCTTGCCGTGCCCACAAGGAGCATGGCGAAGATCATCAGCACAACCAGGCGGCGAAGGACCATGACGCTCACCTCCAGAGTCAGAACATTCGAGGGCCGTTCTACAGTTGGCCGGGAACCGTCAATGCCAAATGATCTTGATCAATCTCCTCCTAACGACCGCTCGGGACGCCTGGCCTCCAGCGGCAACAACGTTCGTTTGGTGGTAACAGCGAGCACCGTAGTGCTCCGTGTTCACATGAACACGCGGCCGCGAAATTGCCTTGCGTAGCCTTACGTCATTTGACACCCTGCGCGTCACGGTTTGATTTGTTTTCGTTCGTTTTCTGTCGGAACCACTGACGTTCGGGACGTAGGGGCCGGAGGTTCAAATCCTCTCACTCCGACCAGCATTTTTGGGGCATTTAGCCCTATTCAGCGTTTTCGTTGCACTCGAACATCGCAGTCGGGCACCATCCCTCGATGAGCGGCCAGGCGCCCTGCCGGTCGCGTCGAATTACGCACAGCGGTCCCAACCAAGCCGGGCTCACGGAGTAGGAAGCAATGACGAATGAACGGCCAGTCTCCATGAAGCTTCATGCAGCTTTGGCAAAAGCCCTTTTCGACAATGGCGTCGATACGATGTTTGGCCTGATCGGCGACGGCAACCTGTTCGTTGTCCAAAGCTACGTTGACGACCTCGGCGGAACCTACGTGTCGGCGGCGAACGAAGCCGGGGCAACGGTGATGGCAATTGGGTATTCAGTTGTATCGGGCAAGGTTGGCGTCGTGACCGTGACGCACGGCCCCGGCGTCGCCAACACCCTCGGCGGGCTCATCGAGGGCGTGAGAGCCCAGGTGCCGATGCTGCTGGTCTGCGGCGACACCGCAGCGGCCGACAAGCACGGCCTGCAAAATGTGGCACAGCGCGAGCTCATCGTGGCGACCGGCGCGGGCTTTGAACAGGTGCGCGCGCCGCAAACGGTGTTTGAAGACATGAGAACGGCGTTTCGGCGGGCCCACGCCGAACGGCGCCCCATTGCGTTGAACGTCCCATCCGACTTCATGTGGCAAGACGTCGACTACGAGGAGGTCGACACGCGCCTGTTCGACAACCGCGCCGTGATCCCTGAAAGCCGCGATCTGGACGACGCCGTCGGTATTCTCGCGGCGGCCAAGAGGCCTGTCATCCTTGCCGGCCGCGGCGCAATCGAGGCAGGACAGAGAGAAGCCCTGATCAAGCTCGCCGATCGCACCGACGCGCTCTTAGCCACCACGCTCAAGGCGAAAGGCCTGTTTCGCGGGCACGACTTCGATCTCGGCGTGTTCGGCACGCTCAGCACGCCGGTCGCGACCGATCTCATCATGCAAAGCGATTGCGTCGTCGCCTTCGGCGCAAGTCTGAACCAGTACACGACAGCCACGGGCTCGCTTCTGAAGGGCAAGCGCGTGGTCCAATGCAATCTCCATCTGGAAGATATCGGCAAATACGCCCACCCAACCGTCGGCGTCGTCGGTGACCCCGGCCTGACGGCGGATCTGCTGGTGCGCTGGCTCGACGAGGCAGAAATCCCTGGATCCAAGTTCCGCTCAAAAGAAATTTTGGCGCAGCTTCAAGATTATTCGTTCGCGCGCGGTCTCGACGACAAGGCGACCGCCAATACCGTGGACATCGTCAAGTCGTTGCTGCGTTTGAACGACGCGGTGCCCGCCAACAGAATCTATGCCACCGACGTCGGCCGATACGTCATGCAGGCCTGGAAAGTGTTCGATGTCCCCGACCCACGGTCCCTCCTATTCACCGTTCATTTCGGTTCGATTGGCCTCGGTATGCCGTACGCCATCGGCGCCTCGTTCGGCGCACCCGGTCGGCCTGTTCTCCTGGTCACAGGGGATGGCGGGTTCATGTTGGGCGGCCTCACCGAATTCAACACGGCGGTCCGGCACAACGTCGACTTGATCGTCGTCGTGTGCAACGACGGCAGCTATGGCGCCGAACACATCCAGTTCCGAAACAGAAACCTGAGCCCCGACCTCTCGTGTTTCGATTGGCCCGATTTCGCGCCCCTCGCCGATGCGCTGGGCGGTCAGGGCTTTTCGGTTCGCAATCAGGATGATCTCAATGACGCCTGTGCGGCGATCGAGAAACGGACTCGCCCCCTCCTCATTGACCTCAAACTAGACCCGGATCACGTTCCGTCGATGCGCCACTAGAAAGACGCCTGTCCGGCGGAACTTTAGCGTCGAGAAACTGGCAAGAACTGGACGGTTCGTTCGAATAGTTGCCGCCGTAATGCACCGTGTTCACCTAAACGCATGACCAGAAAACACCTATATGCCGCCTTGCCCTATTCGGCGTGGCTGCACCATGGGTTTGGCTCGTTTTCGTTCGCTTGCATGAGGCAAGACAGCACGATATCACTCGGATCGCGCAGCGCCACGATGACCGGTGCGAGTGAATACTAGCGGTCGTCGGCGGCGCTCCCGCCCCCGGCGGCCTCTTCCTCTGCGTCGATCACCGACCGTGCGGCCGAGGTTGCGGCAAGCTTCTGCCTCTCGGTCAAATCTTCCACTTTTCCACCGTCGGCCAGCCGAACCGTCACTTCTTTGTGCGCGAAACGAATACCTTCTTTGGCGAACAGCTCTTGAATAGATTCGTAGACAATTTTTCGGATCGCGAATTGCTTGCCGGGCTTTGTCATGAATTTCACGCGAATGATCATCGCGCTGTCTTCCATCTTGTAGACGCCCTGACTTTTCAGCGGCTCCATAAATTCATGACCGATTTGCGGGTGCTCTAATAAGTTCTTCCCCAACTTCTTGATCAACTTTCGGACGTTTTCAACATCCGTGTCGTAGGTGACGCGCAGCGGCAATTTCGTCATCACCCAATCGCGGGAATAGTTCGTGAGTTGTTTGACCTCACCAAAGGGAATTGTGTGCAACGCGCCGAGATGGTGGCGCAGCTGGAAAGAGCGAATAGATATCTTCTCGACCGTACCTCGGGTCGAGTTGATTTCGACGTACTCCCCTTTGCGAAAAGCATCATCCATTAAGAAGAACGCGCCCGAGAAGATGTCGCGGATCAACGTTTGTGCGCCAAAACCGACCGCGATACCGACCACACCGGCGCCCGCGAAGATTGGGCCGATATCGAAACCTAGGGTCGACAGGATCACCATGCCGGCAATCGAAAACAGCAGAATGATCATCATGTAGCGCATGATCGGCAGCAGGGTTGCGATGCGCGACGCGCCGGGGCCACCGCCTTCCCCGCCCAGTTCTTCTTCCTCGCCTTCCGGTAGCGGCGCACCGCCTTCTTCAGCGATGCGATGATCGATAAAGACGTTGAGCGCGCGATAACCAAGCCAGCAGAGCACCGCCGCGAGCGCGATGTTTAGACTCGCGTCCCAAAGATTGCCTTCACCACCTACGTCGACTCCCCACCAACGCCCCAACTCGCCTAATGCGACGGTCGCAATTATTGCTAACGCAGCATTCTCAAAGAACGAGCGAAACACTGGCCGATACTCGAAGCTGGCGGCTGTTAGCGCGGCACCTACCGCGCTGTCCGCGTCGTCGATTTGGCCGGCCTCACTCTCTTGGCGCGCACGTTCAGCAGCTGCAAGTTCCTCAAAACGGCGCAGCCGCCGGTTGTAAAACCATTGAATGATGATCAAGACGAATCCGTAGGCGATCATCGCCGCAAACATAATTGCAAAGGGCGCGACGATGACGAGGGCTGGCGCAGGCTGGTCCAGCGCAAGCCGAAAAACGAACATGGCAAATGCAAAGGCGGCATACAGCAGCAGGATACCCGGCACGAAACGGGCCAGATTGGTACGGACGCGGAACATGGTCGCGCTCGGATATCTAGGCGCGAGAATATGCTGCAGCGCCTTCCTGTTCTTCAGCGCGAAAATGACGAAGACAAGGATCGAAAACGCCGCAGCGCAGATTTGCAGGAAACGAATGTTCTCGGCAGTGAGGCCGGCATCCAGTTGACCCGCACCGGCGAGACCGAGAAACCGTGCGGTTGCGACGAAGACGATGACGACCGCGACCGCAATGCCCCAATCTCTCTCGATTCTAATCGCTTCGTCATCCCGCAGGTTAACCAGACGATGGCTCGGGGCGTCGTAAACGAACAAATTCCATGAGATCCCGCGGCGCATCACGCGATAAACGGAGTACCCGATAGCGCACTCAAAAATGAAGAGCCTGGAAGCCTCAAGGACCGGGTCAAGAACGATGGCGACCGCCATCATCATCAAGAAAAACACGACCGCATAAACAAGAGCCAACACCACACGGAACAACAAGTACTTCGCCTTATCGGCGGTTGTTTCCGGGTTCGGGTCATACATATAGGCGAAGTACTGCCGGCCGGCTTTCTGGATGCGGGTGATCACAAACCACCCAACAAGAAATCCTAGCAACGCCGTCCCGATCGCCCGGAGCATCCAAAAGTACCCGCCCTCCGGACTCGCACGCCGAAGCGTTTCTTCGATATTCGGCCCAAGTGTCGGAACGCTCAGCAGAATTTCCCGTATGCGGGTACGTGCTTTCAAGAATTGCGCGGTGCGGAGCGCGCCGCCATCATCGCCGCGCGCTGCTTCGGCGCTCCCAGCCGGTGTGACCACGATGACGGTGGATCCGCCTTTTCTGGCTTCTTCGAGAAGCACTTCCAATCCGTTTGCCGACCCTGCCTTCGACGTCCCTGCCCCGGGCAAAAACTGGGCATGAGCCAGCTGCGAGGCCGACAGCGCGAACAGCGCGAACAGCGCGGGTATCAAAACGAGACGAATTGGATGGAGAAGGAGGCGGTGCATGGTCTGGGTCCAATCGGAGTACTGAATTGCCCATCAATATGGTGCCGTCAGAAGGGCACCGGCACGAACTGACAGGGTTCGATGCTTACCCTAAATTCTCTGGGTCTGCCTGCAAGGTTTCTCTAGCCAGTTGGGCCCCGCCCCAGTAGTTGCGGCGCGAGGCTCAAAGCGCGCCGAGGATCGCGTCGCCCAATTCCCGGGTATTCGCGGTGCCGCCCATATCCGGCGTGCGCACCCCGCCGTCCGCCAGAACTGCCTCAATAGCGCGCATAATGGCGGCAGCCGCCTCGGGGCACCCCAGATGGTCGAGCATCATTGCGCCTGACCAGATTTGCCCGATCGGATTGGCAATTCCCTTCCCCGCGATATCGGGTGCCGAGCCGTGCACCGGTTCGAACATCGACGGCGCGGTGCGCGCCGGGTTGATATTGCCGGACGGCGCGATGCCGATGGTACCGGTGGTCGCCGGCCCAAGGTCGGACAGAATATCGCCAAATAGATTGCTGCCCACCACGACGTCAAACCAATCCGGATTGCGCACGAAATGCGCGGTTAAAATATCGATGTGAAACTGATCGGTGCTGATCGAAGGAAACTCTGCCGAGATCGTCGCGAAACGTTCGTCCCAATACGGCATCGTGTGAATAATTCCGTTCGATTTGGTCGCCGAGGTCAAGTGCTTGCGCGGCCGACTTGCGGCAAGTTCAAACGCATAGCGCATGATCCGATCGACCCCGCGGCGCGTAAAAACGCTCTCCTGCGTCGCCATCTCGAATTCTGTGCCACCATAGAGGCGCCCGCCGATCTCGGAATACTCGCCCTCGACGTTCTCGCGCACGATCCAGTAGTCGATGGAACCCGGCAGACGTCCGGCGAGTGGCGACGGCACGCCCTCAAACAGGCGCACAGGCCGCAAATTAACGTACTGATCGAAGCCACGCCGAATCGGAATCAGCAAACCCCACAACGAGACATGGTCGGCCACGCCGGGAAACCCGACCGCACCAAAATAGATCGCATCGAACGGCCGCAATTGATCGAGACCGTCCTCCGGCATCATCCGTCCGGTCTTGTGGAAGCGCTCACAACTCCAATCGAACGTCCGCCATTGCAAATCGATTCCTTGGGCGCGGGCGACACCTTCAAGGACCTTGACCCCTTCAGGCACCACCTCGTTCCCGATCCCGTCTCCAGGGATCAGCGCGACACGAAAGGTCTTGGATGCCATAGGCGTTCACAACTATCTGTCAAAGAAGCCAGCCAGAGCCGGTGGCGCGAAACCACGATCGTGCGCTACTTTGGCATGGACGTTTCGGATGGAAAAGTGCTGAGGAGCTTCGGCAGTGCCAATTCTGATGGCGATCATCACTCTTGTCGCATCGTTGGCGGACCCGCATAGCGCCGCGGCGCAAGAATGGTTCTTCGACAACCCGCGCGTCGTGGACGGTGACACACTGGTGTTCTCGCCTCGGGACAACGAAACGATGAAGGCGCACCTTGACGGTATCGACGCCGTTGAAGACAAGCAGCGCTGCGGTGCCGGCGTGCGCGAGACTGCGGAGTGGAGTTGCGGCCTAACTGCCCGCCTCTATTTGATGCGCACGCTCGAACAACGCGGTTTTTTGCGTTGCCGATTGGTGGGCCAATATGACGACGGCCTACCAACGGTCTTTTGCATGACGCGCGGGGGCGGCAGTTTGAGCTATGAGATGGTTAACGAAGGGCTGGCGCTTGCGCTGCCGGGTGCTGACCGCCAGCTCCACCGGGCGGAGACCGATGCAAAGCAGGAGAAACGCGGAATCTGGCAAGGACCCTTTGCGGCGCCCTGGGATTGGCGGCGCGATAACTCAGCTTCCTAACGGTCGCAAAATGCCGCGCGGAATGTTCGGGTGAGAGACCGGAAAATCATGAAAAGCGTTGCGGTCATTGTCACCGCAGGTTGCCTGATCTCGGCGATATCGTTCGGGGTTCGCGCCGGATTCGGCCTGTTCTTGGATCCGATGTCGGTAGATTTGGGATGGGGTCGCGAGGTCTTCGCCCTGTCCCTAGCGATCCAGAACCTCGTCTGGGGCTTGGGCCAACCTTTCGCAGGTGCCATTGCCGATCGCTACGGATCGGGCCGTGTGCTGGCGGGCGGCGGCGCGATCTACGCTGCGGGCGTGGTGCTGATGTCGGTCTCGTCCACGCCGCTGAGTATGCACCTAACGGCGGGCGGCATGGTCGGACTGGGAATTTCCGGCGCATCGTTCGCCGTTGTGCTCGCCGCGCTATCGCGTTTGGTACCGCCCGAGAAGGTTGGTTGGGCGATGGGCATCGGCACGGCGGCGGGTTCGCTGGGACAATTTCTTGTCGTGCCGCTCGGCCAAGCCTTCCTTGCAGCGTATGGCTGGCCAACCGCGCTGCTACTGCTCGGGGTGGTCGCCGCATTCATGATTCCACTTGCGGGCGCGCTGACCGGCAAACCAGGCAAAGTCGGACGCGAGCAAACGATGAGCCAAGCCTTGCGCGAAGCTGGCGGTCACCGAGGATACTGGCTCCTGCTTTCAGGATTTTTCGTTTGTGGGTTCCACGTTGCATTCATTCAGGTTCATCTTCCGGCCTATCTCACCGGCAATGGCCTATCGTCTGCAACGGCCGCTTATAGCCTGGCGGTCATCGGCTTGTTCAACATCGCCGGCGCCTACGCGGCTGGAACTTTTGCGGGCCGCTTTCGCGACAAGAAACTCTTAAGTGGTATCTACCTCATTCGCGCAGTTGCTATCGCAGCATACGTTCTTTTGCCGATCTCGGTGTGGAGCACATATGCGTTCTGCGCTGTGATGGGGCTTCTTTGGCTGTCGACAGTACCTCTAACATCTTCGATCGTGGTTCATGTGTTCGGGCCACGCTACATCGGCACATTATTCGGGATCGTTTTCTTCAGTCACCAAATCGGCGCCTTTGTCGGCGTCTGGTTGGGCGGTCGTGTCTACGACGCGACCGGCAGCTATCTCCCGGTGTGGTGGGCCGCGGCCGCGCTCGGCGCGTTTGCTGCGTTGGTCAATCTCCCGATCGACGACCGCAAGCTCGAGACCAAAGAAACCATCTCAGCTTAGGTCAACATCTCCTGCCAAGGCCTTCCCGGAAAGCGCGAGGCCTGAGGCCGGCAGCAACGCAATGCCGCGCGCTCGAAGGGACAATTGGGCCGCTTTGTTCGCGGCATATCGCACTTCAAAATACCGCATACTCGGCACCCAAAAGCGTAAACCGATGACGAAACCGCCATAGGTAAAGTCATGCAGACCGACCCGCGGGGCTGGGTCGGCCGCAACGCCGTCAACCGAGCGGATCGCGTCACTCAAGGCGATGAAGGTGGCCTCTAGATCTGTATCTTCCTCGACAGCTATTCTCGTTTCTACAATCCGGAATGCGTGAGAATTCACCAGAACCTGACCGACGACATCCTTGTTGGGAATCGTAATGCGCTCGCCATCTTCGCCATCAAGCAATGTCGCGGTCAAAGAAATTTCCTTGACCACACCGCTCACGCCTTGCACACGAATCGTGTTCCCGACCACGAAGGGACGGGACAGGATCAACGCTAGGCCGGCGGCATAGTTGGACAGGACCCCTTGTAAAGCGAACGTTGCGCCCAACGCGCCCGCGCCGACAAATGCTACAATCGGCGCCAGTTCGACGCCCAAGTTTCCCATGGCGATAATGAGGACGAAGACAACGGCAAAGAACCGAATAACATTGCCAATGAAGCGCGATAGTGTTGGGTCAATGCCTCGGGCCTCGGCGATCCGCGATACCCGGCTCCCGCCCCAGCGAGCAAAGCGAAGGCCCAAGAGCAAGATGAGTAATGCGCCAGCGATTTGAAAACCGTACGAAATCGCGAAGTCGACAATCGTGTCAACAAAACTGGTGACCGCTTGAACTTGATCTTCCACGCTGACCCTCCTGCACCGACGATGAGACAGGTATCATATCGCCATTGCATTTGGCCAAACGAAAACTGATCGGAAATGCCGGAACTGCCCGACATCGCCGTCTACGTTGAGTCCATTGAAGGCAAGGCCGCCGGGCAACGCCTGTCAAAGGCCAGGATTGCGAGCCCGTTTCTTTTGCGAAGCGTTGATCCGCCGATCAGCACGGCCGAAGGGCGCAAACTCCTATCGGTCGCGCATGTCGGCAAAAGAATCGTGCTCGGTTTCGAGAACGACCTGTTTCTCATTATTCACCTAATGATCGCAGGTCGCTTGCACTGGAAGGACCCAGAAACGCCGCTGAAGGGAAAACAGAATCTTGCCGCCCTGGACTTTGAGACCGGTAGCTTGGTTCTGACTGAGGCTGGCTCAAAAAGGCGGGCATCGTTTTATCTCGTAGCCGGGACCGCCGCAGTCGCCGAGTTCGATCCGGGTGGGGTCGAGGTAATGCACTGTACGCATGAAACGTTTAGCGCGGCGCTCACAGCCAACAACCCCACTGTTAAACGCGCGCTAACAGACCCACGGATCTGCAGTCGTATCGGCAATGCCTACTCGGACGAGATCCTCCGCCGTGCGAAGCTCTCGCCGCTTCAATGGACATCCCGGCTTGACCAAGACGGCATGTCGCGTCTTTACGAGGCGGTCGGCGCGGTGCCGTCAGAGTGGGCCGACCGGCTCCGCGCCGAGGCCGCTGCAAACGACGGATGGCCGCTGAAGGTCACCGCTTTTCGAAAAGAGATGGCGGTGCACGGTCGCCACGGACAGCCTTGCCCGGTCTGCACAAACGCGGTTCAGCGCATCGCCTATGCCGACAACGAAACCAATTATTGCCCGACTTGCCAGACGAATGGGGTATTGCTCGCCGATCGATCTCTGTCGCGGCTCCTCAAAAAGGACTGGCCGCGCACCCTGGCTGAATTTGAAGACCTGAAACGCGCGGCACGCGGCTAATCTTCGAAATTGTCTAAAATTCGATACAAATGCCTAGGCACGACGGGCGTTGCTCTGGTGTGAAAGTTCTGCTTTCATGGCCCCACGGTACGTCACATTTGTGACAAACAGGGTCAGCAGAAGCCGCGGACCGACCGTCCATCAGCGAAGAATTTGTCTGACTGTTAGCAACGCGCGGTTCGCCGTGACGTTGGCGAGCGTCAGTTTGGATCAGAAGATCCCCCGCTTCCAGGCGGGAGACCGGGCGCTTCGAACCAAAGGCTTCGCTATGGTTGACGGTCTGTCGGTCAAAACCAACACCAGCGCCAACATCGCGCTGCAGCAGTTGACGATCCTGAGCAAGAGGATTGAAACGACGCAGCTGCGCATAACCACTGGGCTCAAAGTCAGCGGCCCGCAGGACGATGCGGCAACGTTCCAGATTGCGACCCGGCTTCGCGGCGACGTGGCCGGCCTTGGCGCGGTCAAGACGGCCCTGGCCAACGGCGACTCAATTGTCTCGGTGGCGATCGCCGCGGGCGACGCGATAACCGATCTTCTTACCGAGATCAAAGGCAAGGTTGTGCAGGCGAATCAGTCGGGGCTCGATACCGCGTCGCGCAGCGCCCTTGAGGAAGACTTTCAGTCGCTGCGTAGTCAGATTGAGACCATCGTCTCGACCGCCGATTTCAACGCGGTCAATTTGATCGACGCGAGCGCGACCAATTTGGATGTTCTGAGTAGCGTAGCAGGAAGTGTGATTACGGTGAGTGCCCAATCGCTCGACACAACCACGCTCGGAATAAACGCCGAAAGCCTGTCAACCAGTTCCGCCGCGGCCAACGCGCTGACCGCAATCGAGAC